>ERZ887851.3520-NODE-3520-length-11272-cov-4.362575_pt1 | contig 11272 bp, 5 predicted proteins | sample MGYA00521100_ERZ887851 | MGnify/ENA primary metagenome ERZ887851 (study PRJEB32303, sample SAMEA104408602) | aquatic metagenome | biome: Brackish water; feature: Pelagic; material: water | place: Baltic Sea | collected 2014-06-06T16:11:00 | depth 11,444 m ...
CTTGGATATTAATTCCACTGAACCAAGGGATGGAACCGTCTCAGTCTTTGTTAATCCGGCAACTGATGACGCCGATAGTATTGCCGCTACGTTGGCGACGAAAATTGCTGGTGAGTTTGCGGGCCAGTCGCCTGCGATGAATGTTACGGCAAATACCAATGTTGTTTCTGTTTCCTTCATGGCAATGGATGTGGACGCTGTCGGAGGGGGAACAAGCTTTGATGCTAATTCAACTAATCTTGTCAACGTGATTGCAGAACCAACTGTGGGTGATTCAGTCACCCTCACCCTTGACGGCAATGCCGTTGTGTTTGAATTGGTTGCTGAGGGTGATTCACCAATGGCAACCGGTCATATAGGTGTCGATTTACTACCGTTCGAAGATCCCGCTTCCCCGGCAGCGCAGGCGTCAGCCGCTGATCAGCTGATGCGGGCGATGAATGTCGCCTTTGTGCAGCAAGGCTGGGGTGTAGCCGCCTCCATCGATTCAGTCGTTGACGCTAATCAAATTGTGATTGGGGAATCAGCCGTCACAGCGGGACGAGCATTCACAACCAACCGTGGCCAAGCAATTGCCCTGTTTGATCATGCCGGTGCACTGATTGAAATGTATTACATCGGTGACACCGACTTGAATCGTGACAACGCACCTGGTGTTGGTGGAAATGCCGAAAATCTGGATGAAATTTCGTTCGTTGCAACTGATGATGGAATTTCCATCGACCTAGTCAACAACCGATTCGTTTATGGGCAGCGAGAGACAGCGCCGCTTGCGACGGCCGAAATTACCATTCTGCCACAGAACGACGTTCCCGTTGCCGGTGACGATCAAATTCGAATGGATGTGGCTGATCTTGACCCAGCTACCGACACGGACCTGACTCCTTGGGAGCAGTTCTTTGCAACCGGTGTTGTGCCTGAGCCGACAGAGGATACGCCACTCACCATTCCGGGGGCGTTTCTGATTCAGAACGACCTGCGTGCACGTGCCTCAGCCGATGATGAAAACATTGACCCGTCGGAAGCTGATAACAACGACCTGCGGATCATCGTGGCATCGGTTACGGCTGGTTGGAATACCAATACGCTGGGTGGTAGTGTTACGGTCAATCCTGCTACGGGTGATGTGGAGTTGGTGCCGCCGACGGATCAATTTGGTGACATCGTCTTTTCGTACACCGTCAAGGATTTAGGTACCAATGAATTCATTGATGGCACTCAGAACACGCAGGTACTTGAGTCATTGCCAGCAACGGTCACAGTTGCGATCCAGCCTGTGAATGATGCGCCTGTCGCCCACGATCGAGCCTTGGGATTCACTGAGTCAGGTGATGATGTGCTAGACGTGTTTACGTTCACCTCGGTTCAACTGATCAATGGCGATGGTGTTTCGGAGATACCCAACACCCCGCATGTGAACACCACAACGCTGCCGTCGCCATTCAACGAGGCACTGCAGCAACTACGAGTTGTCGAGTTTACGACTCTGGCGGGAACCGTTGTTGGGCCAGCATCAGGAGCCGGGGATGTCACACTGGATAGTAATCAGGGTGGGATTTACACCTTTACATTCAATGACTTTGCCTTCGTGTCGGGTACTTTTACGGCCTCGCCGAACTACAACGAACGTGTGCCGTTCAATTCCCCAGAGACGTTCACTTATCGCATTCAAGATGACGGACTGGCAAGTGCATCGGCGTTGAATCAGGGATACCAAGACTTTGACCAACCCCGAGAAACTTCACTGGTTGATCAGCAGGGGACCGTATCAATTTCGGTTGCCGAGACCAACGACGCTCCGGGATTTGATATTCCTAACCTAACCATCGATATACTCGAGCGTGACGATGAAATTGGCACTGTGGTAGCCGGTTTTGCCGAAGATATTCTGCCTGGTCCGGTGACCGCGATCGATGAGACGACTCATCAGAATGTGTCGTTCTCTGTTTCACTTGATTCAAGTACGCCCAATGATCTGATCCAGTCGGCGACGCTCACCCCCACAGGAGATTTGACAGTCGTCACGTACCCTGACGCTGTTGGTAAGGCCACCATGATCGTGACGGCGACTGATGCTCCGAAAGATCCAGGCGAGCCTTTCACTCCTCGGACCACTGTTGAAACGATCACGATCAATGTGCGACCTGTTAATGATGGTCCTCGGTTGAATAGCAGTGTTGTTGGCTCGGCAGCTACCAATCCCAATGAATCTGATGATGCCTGGCAGGTGGCTGCTGAGGACGCACTGGGGCAGGCTCCGATCACATACACGCTTCGCGAGGACAATACGCAAAGTGGTGGTGTGATGCAGGACTATGTAATTCCTGTGACTTCAGCAACTGGTGTTGGTTATCAACAAGTGGGATTGTTTGATGTCTTTACGGTCGGGCCAGAAAATGAACTCGTCGATATCTTTCCAGGTGCAGTGCCTTTTGATACCGCATCTGAGCAGCGGCTTGAACTGATTGATTTTGGCTCTCCTTCAGAGTTGGATCCTGCCGTTGTGGTCACGGATCGTGGGGGGCGTTTGGTGCCTGTCGTCGATCAAGGGACTGGCTTGATCACCGAGTTGCGGTACACACCGCCATTGGATTTCAACGAGGTGTTTGGTGGACTTGACTCATTCCTGTATACGGTCGAGGACAACAAAACCGGTAACGGTGAAACTTACGATCTGGCCACGGGCACCCTGGTAGAGGATCGTTTGACCCGAACAAATCGCGTTTACTTGCAGATGAATGCTGTGAATGATCGGCCTGTGTTCACGCTAGAGACCGAAGAAGTGGTTGTGTTGGAGGACAGTGCCGAGTTCACTCGTCCAAATTACGCCATCAATATCCTCGGTGGGCCACTGTTAACGGCGTTCGATGAACTTTCGCAGGGCCTTTTCTTTGACGTTGAGCTTGTGGGACAGCCTAGCTTCTACAACGATCCCAACTTGAGTGTCAGCGATTTCTTTAGCATTGCACCCGCAATCGATCAGACAACAGGTGTGCTCAATTTCAAGCCTGCTGCTGATGTGTTTGGAGCGTTTGAGTTCGAAGTCGTACTTGTTGATGATGGATTGGATACTCTGAATCGTGGTGATCTGAATTCTTCAGTTCCGTTGACGATCACAATCGATATTCGGCCTGTCAATGATCCGCCGACGGAGGTCACTCCTACCGACCTGACCTACGATATTCGTGAGGATGTAACGTTTGAAATCGATGCGGCTGTTTTGTTGGCGCCGTTCGTGGCCGGTCCGGAAAATGAAGATTTCCCAACCGATGGTGGCAATCAAAGTGTGACATTGGCACCCACGGCATTCCCCACTGACAGTCGAAATGGTGGCATTGTCAACTACGTCGAGGAAAATGGTGAAATAAAGCTAAGGTACACCCCACGGGTCGACTTCAATGGCCAAGATGAATTTGTGTATACCGTTATTGATGACGGTCAGAGTGTGGCGATTGATGGCACGGTTTACTCAGAGCCACGCGTCGCGACCAAGACTGTGATCGTGAATGTTGCCGCTGTGAATGACAAGCCACGATTCAGTGGGGTCGTTGATCAGCAGCACTTCGAAAATGATGGTGTGATTTCCGTTTCTGATTGGGCGACTAATGTTATGCCTGCTCCGGAGACAGCATCGGACGAAGATAGTCAGACCCTTTTGTTTGTGTTTGATGTGGTGTCAGGATCGACTGATATTTTCGAGACTTTGCCAACCGCGGTTATCAATCGTGGAAGCCAGTCAGCAACCCTCAACTACACCTTGAAAGATGATGTGAGTGGCGTTGTGGTCTTTGATGTGACACTCGTCGATGATGGTCCAATGAGCTTGGCCAATGAGGATAAATGGGTTAGCGATCCGCCCCGCCAGGTCACTATCACTGTGGTAGGAGTCAATAATCCACCAACATTCGATCTGGATAATCCAGTTGTCAGTCTTGCCGAGGACAGTGGACCGTATTCCCAGACCGTGTTTAGTAATGTCAGTCCAGGCCCGGCGGATGAGTCTGGTCAGACAGTGGCCTTTGAAATTGCTGAATTGACGGCACTGCAGGCATCACTGTTTGCGATACAACCCACAATCAATCCCGGTGGTGTGTTGCAGTTCACCACCGCAGTGCATCAGAACACCCAAAACAGTGGTCCCGTTGTTCTCAGCGTCACTGCACGTGATTCCGAAGGAGGGCTCAGTGATCCCGTCGATGTGTCCATTGAAGTTTCAGAAGTGAATGATGCTCCCATCGCCGTTCCAGATACGCTCAGCGATAGTGATGAGGATACGATTTTGCTGATCCCAGAAAGTGCATTGTTGGGTAATGATCTTGATCCCGATTTGCTTACCAATGATGACGAATCTCTGAAAGTCGTTCTTGGTGGTGGATTCAGTGCATTTGGGGCAATGCTTGACTTGGATGCGGTCAGCGGTCAGATCACTTATGACCCAACAATGTCGTTTGCCATACAAGCACTCAAACCGGGTGAATCATTGATTGACTTCTTCACCTACCGAGCAGTCGATGCTGCAGGGTTGCAAAGCGGGCTGACAACGGTGTCTCTGCGAATTGATGGCATCAATGATGCTCCGCGGGTCATGGATGATGAAATTGATGTCAACGAAAATGGGATGACCGTCATTAATGTGCTAAGCAACGATCTGGATGTAGATGGAGTCATCCGTGAGTCCACTGTTGAGTTCGGTTTGGTCCCCGCGTACGGAACCGTTTCTGTCAACGCTCAGGGAGTTGTTACCTACCGAGCCTTTGGAGACCTAGTCAACAACGATACATTCACCTACAGCGTGATGGATGATTTGGGAGCAAGAAGTGACGCGGCGTTGGTGACCGTCTCAAGTAATAAACCGCCGGTTGCCGAAGATGACGTCGCGGTTACTTATGTTGCAGAGTCGGTTCTGATCAATGTTTTGGACAACGATACTGATGCTGACGGCACTGTCGATGCACAGTCGGTTCGTATTCAAATCACACCGTCCAATGGGTCGGCAGTGGTTCAGCAAGATGGTCAGGTGCTCTACACACCAGCAGGTAGATTTGTTGGAACTGACACCTTCCAGTACGTAGTTGCGGATAGTAGCGGGCGAGAGAGTGAGTTGGCGACGGTGACAGTCCAGGTCTACGCCAGTCGTCTGCAGAATTCGTCCAATCCATACGATGTCAACGGAGACGGTTTGCTGACGCCAATCGATCCATTGCTAATCATCAACTACCTCGAAAATCGGAACTCCTCATCGGTTCCTGTCCCACCGGGAGCGGTTGGGCCAGACTACTTTGATGTAGACGGAAGCGGCTTCATAACCGTCAACGATGCGTTGTTGGTCATGAATCAATTGGGCACGATTGTGACCGGTTCGGGCGAAGCTGCACCTCAGTTGGGACCACTTGCATACAATCGAGTGGACTTGCCCAATAGGTTGCAAGAAGCTGACGCGTTCGATGTGACCGATCTCGCTCGAACGGACAAAGTCATGCTTAGCAACTGTTTGCCGTTGATCAAAGATGATGTCGTCGAGCTGTTGGCGGATGATCAGGATGCCAACACGGCTGATCAGGGTTTGGAAGCCGTCGACGAGGTTCTTGCGAATCACATCTAAGTCGGACAAGGATTGAACGAGTGCATTCACACGATTGGGGCGGATAAGTCTTCTCCATTCGTGCTGCTTGGAAAATGACAGCATTTTGACGTCCGCTCTGATTGACTCTTCGGAAAGACATGCCTGATGATATTGCTTGCACTGGTGGTGTCTTTTTTATGGATTATGAGGGCTACCACGGTCGATAACTCCTGACGAGGGTCTTTTCGTGGCCGTGGGAGAACTAGGCGATGAGCCTGATCGGAACAATCCAGCAATCGGCAGGTGCGCTGCAAGCGGCCCAAATCGGATTGCAGGTAGTTGGCAATAATATTGCCAACGCCAATACATCGGGTTATATCCGTCAACAGTTGCAGCAGGCGTCTGCCTCTGCAGTCCGCGATGGCGGCTTGATCAAGGGACTAGGGGTTCGGACCACTGGTATTGTTCAACATGTCGATAAGGCATTGATCGAGCGGATGTACCGGGCAAAGTCAGCGTTGGATGGCGCTGAAGCACTGCAAAGCGCTTATTCCCAATTGGAAGAGCTCACAACGGATCTCGACAACTCAGGGTTAAGTCAGCAGTTGTCGCTCTTCAATAACTCACTGCATGAATTGTCTGCCCAGCCAGCGGACAGAGCACTGCGGGAGTTTGTTGTTTTGCAGGGTGAGACACTTGCATCAAATATCCGTCGCACCCGAAATTCTGTTCTTGAGCGGCGAGAGTTGTGGGATGGCGAACTCACCAATATGACCAACAAGATTAATCATCTGTCGGGGCGTATCGCAGACCTCAATACTCAGATTGCAGGCATTGAGGGTGGAGGATTGATTCGAAGTGATGCAACTGGTTTGAGAGATCAGCGGTATCGTGATCTCGAGGAACTGTCGGGTATCCTGAATATAAACGTGCAAGAGCAGACTAGTGGAACCGTCTCTGTATTTATCGGTGGTGACTACCTGATCAATAGTGGCAACTACCGCGAGGTCTACACTGCGTACAACGAAAAAATGCAGGGGACCGAAGTTCGAATCATTGAGACCGATTCGCCGTTGCAGGCCAAAGAGGGTGTCTTGGTGGCAACCATGAAAGCGCGTGATGGGGTATTTGGATCATTCGTTGATACCATTGACTCGATGGCAACGGCATTAATCCGGAGTGTTAACGAGTTGCATTCACAGGGACAGGGCCGAAGTGGATTTAGTGATTTGGTTGGGTTTTCCAAAACGGACCCCGTGGTTCCTTTGTCCCGCTCTGAATTGCCATGGAGCCCCAAGAACGGCACCTTCGACATGAATGTGGTTGATGACGCAGGCGAGTTAATAAGTACTCACCGTATCAACGTTCAAATGCTCGGTCAGGTAGATGATTCGACTGTTTCATCGATTGTGGCAGATGTTGATGCGATTGCTGGACTGCAAGCAGGTGTCACAAGCGATGGAAGGGTAAGCATCTCATCCGAATCGCCTGTTGCCCGTTTTACATTTGGTGAAGATAGCAGTGGCTTTCTTGCTGCCGCTGGAATCAATTCGTTTTTTACTGGACGAAACGCTGGCAATATCGGGATCAATGATCAGTTACTTAAGGATTCCAGCTATCTTGCCATCAGCGCAGGTGGTATCGGTGCTGATACAGAAGTTTTGAATCAACTTGTTGATCTTGTTGATACTCCACTGGATTTGATGGATGGTAGGACCGTCCGTGAAACTTATGAAGATACGGTTTCGGCGTTGGGGCAGCAGGTCAGTTTGCAACAAAATGCCACAGTGGGATTGAAGGATTTTCACGCCACGCTTCAGAGCCAGCACCTCGCTATCACAGGTGTCAATATTGATGAAGAGTCAATTCGAATGATCGCTTATCAACGTGCCTTTCAAGCTTCCTCGAGAGTCATTGCTGCTGCCAGCGAGATGCTGGAGTTGCTGGTCGCCCTCTAGGTCTTTGCCATTCATTTGCGGAGGCAGGTGCGTGACCCGAAGTGGGCGGCGACCATCGTTCACGTCCAACCGTTGGGAATGCAAGGTGGCTGCAAAAAAAGCATTCGCTTTTAAATCGTGATGTTCTTTGCTGATACCAAATGGGTTGCCTGTTTTGGGGGCAGAGTCAAAAAAGTGGAACCAAAGGCATTGCCTTGGTTCTCATTGAGACCATCTGCTGGTGACGGTAAAACACGCTGTTTCAGATCACTCTTCTGTTGTGGAATTTGGCCTGGTCTTGTGCTTTTGCGTCAAAGTGTTGATCCACTTCTTGCATCCCTTGCTCAGCTTGGAAAGTTTATTTGCGAAAGCGAAGCTCGGCGAATATTTCACATGCCCGTGGCGGTCAGCTTGAATGATTGATTTGCCACCAATTTCGTAAGCCGTCAGGTACCCGTACCCAAAGCAGTATGTGTCGATGCATACCAGATGCCCGAGATTCATGACTTGTCCATGAGGTTGTGGCGTATGACCAACAATGACGCGTTTGCCGCTCATGTGACGGGCAGGGAATGGGGCAGTCAGATGTGTCCAGTAATTCATCATCTCTGTCTGTTCAAACATCTCAATTTCAGGATCGTAGGATGCATGCACAAAGATGGTGTCATCGATCTCGTAGTACGGAAGTAGCTCATGGAAAAACACCAGATGATTCGACGGGATCTTGGATAGGGAACCACCATAACTGGCCAGTGTTGAGTTCCCTCCATTTGTACGCCAAACTGAATCATCAAGACCATGCATGGCGACACCGATGAGCATGATCTCATGGTTGCCTCGTAACGCCACGACTTTGGTCCGCTTTTGTAGGGCGATAATTTGGTCAATTGCGTCACGACTGTCGGGGCCGCGGTCAATGTAGTCACCGAGGAAAACAAGTTCATCCTCGGGTTTGGGATCGATTGCGTCGATCACCGAGCGAAGTGCTTTGGCGCAGCCATGGATGTCCCCAATTGCGAATCGACGCATTTAGAGCCTCTTTGGCTTTAGGGCACGACTGGCTGGATTATCGTGGCGAGACATCATCGTTGGATCAAGAAATGGAAAATGCATCGTTTCGCGCAGTGGATCAGCTTGAGGTGTCTAATTCAGATTGGGATCGCCAAAACGGATGCCTGGGGCCATCTCATTTAATATCGCATGCCCACATCGTTTGACCGCGTCTTCCCAAGTATCGTCTGGGTTGCCGAAGATGACTTCAGGGGCGGGGGTGCCTGCAAGCCAACCACCCACTCGCAATTCTTCGTCCAGTTGCCCGGGGCCCCAACCGCTGTAATGGGTGATGTATCGCACTTTCGCATCTGGTCTTCTTAACAAAATGCGTAGATGATCATCGTCACCTGTGATCCATGCAGGCGGGTTGCCGAGATCAATCGACATCGAACCCCAGGGTTCCGCTGGATGATCGTGAACGGTGTACTTGATGCCTTGTTGGTTGGTTTGCTCAGGTGTTAGCAGTTCGCCTGCGGCGTCATAGGGTCCGCAGGGTTCACCTATTCCAGCCAGATTGTGAAGAGCCAGTAGCGGACCATCTACGGGACCACCGCAGTGAATCATGTCATCTTCCCGCAATGATTTTTCATCACCACCGTCCTCAATCAAATCTCGAAATCGCCGCTCGGTGGGCCGATTGATTGCCAAGCCGAATGCCCCTTCCGCATCATGCCGAATGATGAAAATCACCGACCGCATGAAGGTCCCATCGGTTAGGTAGGGAGATGCGATCAATAATCGACCGGAAAGATTGGGTGTCATCTGGCATTCCCCAGCTTATAAGAATCACTTGGATTGACAGTCACACTAGTGACTGTTCCGACGAGCCCCGATGGGCGAAACCGCAGGTTATGCGTTTGGATTAATGAAGCCCTGCTCGCAAAGCTTCGTAGCAGCGTAACATTCACAGCGGCGGCATGTCTGCGGTCGAGTCGATTTGAGGGGAGTCGGTCGAGCCGATTCGAGGGGAGGATGACGTACCGCATTCTTGAAACGCCTTCCGCGGGGCATGGAACACGCGTCATGTAGACTTGGTGGTCAGGTGATTGAACGTCTCATCTCACTCGCCGTAAAGCAGCATTTGTATGTTGGATTCGAGAAACGCATCGTTTCTCGACACCGAATGTCCCAACTCAAGAGTTGTGTATTCGAATCCGGGCTGTATTTCGAGTCTGATGTTGATCGGAAGGGTTGAGTTTCCAGTTTTCATTCCCTGGTGCTCACTGAATTTGCTGACGGCTTGCTGGCAGGTTTGCACAGAACACATCGCGTCGTTTTTGCGACCTTACTGCAGGTGTTGATCCTGCCACAGGCAGCCAGCCCATGAGAGTCCTACTCCGAAACCAACCAGCATGTTAACCGATTCGGCATCAATTTCGCCTCGTTTTCTCAGGCGATCGATGAGAATTGGCAGTGTGCATGAAACGGTATTTCCAATGTCAGCTAAATCAATCGGCAGGCGTTTTGGGGAGACATCCATTCTCGTTCGTAGTTCGTCAAGCATTTTCCATGTTGCCTGATGCATCAGATACTTGCCGATCTCTCTATCTGTCATTTGGTTGGCAGCCAGAATTTCATTGACCAAGCGAGGAATGGCGTCGACCGTAAAATTGATCAGGCTGGGGCCGTCCATATAAAGTCGGCTCTTCCAACGCTTTCTGTGCCTCGGTTTGATGGCATCCTCGGCAGAACGCTGCCCTCCGTCTGCGACCAATAGCATGTCACCACCACTGCCATCGCTGCCAAATTGAAAACCGCGAAGCGTCTGGTTCTCTCCGGCGTTGATTAGCGTGGCGGTTGCCCCGTCACCGAAAATGGTACGCAGGCTTCGGTCGTCTTCGTCGATATATTTGCTATAAGTCTCGGCGGTGAGCAACAGGATGTTTTTGGCAACACCTGATTGGATCAGGCCATCGGCAAGAGCCAGCCCGTAGACGTAACCGCTACACCCCAGATTGAAGTCCATCGCTCCGCAGCTGGTTTTGAGGCCTAACCTGTCCTGTATCAGGCAGGCTGTTGTCGGCAGGGGGTAGTCCGGCGTTTGCGTGCAGAGCAGCAGAAAATCAATTGATTCGGTTTGAATCGATTCTGTTTCGAACAGTTTCTGGGCTGCTTTGACCGCAAGATCACTCGCGGTTTCTGCCGTCCCGGCGATGTGCCGTTGGCGGATTCCCGTTTTTTCCTCGATCAGAGCCAGATCCCAACGTGGAAATTGCTCTTGGAGCATCTCGTTGGTTTCCACTCTTTCAGGAAGGTGGATGGCGATAGGGCCAAGTTGAGCGTAGGGCACGGTCAATCCAGTTCCGAGTGTGGTGGCCTCCGAAACTTCGTGCTCCGGGGATCCGCACGGTCCAATCCCCGAGAAGAGTCGATCAAAACCCGCGTGGGGCCCGATGAAAGCTCCACTCAGTGGCTCTTCCAACCAAAGACCTCAGTGAGCCGAGATACCCATCCGGGAAGGGTGATTCCGAATGGCTGGGAACGGAGGAGGCGTTTTCAGGACCGAAATCAAACTACGAGAGAGCGGCTGATGGGATTCGAACCCACGACAATCACGTTGGCAACGTGATGCTCTGCCAACTGAGCTACAGCCGCATGATCTGTGCTAGATCGAGTCGAGATTATAGGCTGCAGGCCCTGCGCGGCAAGGCCTGATTTGAAAGTGTGTTTTCTTCGCTCCCCGCTTGCTGTTTTTCCGCACTTAGGGATAAACTGGGGG
>ERZ887851.3522-NODE-3522-length-11269-cov-7.295880_pt1 | contig 11269 bp, 9 predicted proteins | sample MGYA00521100_ERZ887851 | MGnify/ENA primary metagenome ERZ887851 (study PRJEB32303, sample SAMEA104408602) | aquatic metagenome | biome: Brackish water; feature: Pelagic; material: water | place: Baltic Sea | collected 2014-06-06T16:11:00 | depth 11,444 m ...
GCGCACCCAAGCGAGCCAATATACGATTAGCCCGGCCAAACACTGCATTCTGTTCATGCACTAAAACCGGAACTCTAAGCAACATAGCCATCAAAGAAGGAGCGAATGAGGGGTAACCTCCAAAGCCGACCACAACAGACGGACGGACACGCAAGATTAAGACGAACGCCTGTAGCAAAGAATAAGCCAAACGCAACAAGCGCACTGGAAGAGCAAAAATCCCACCTCCATAAACCGTCGCTGCAACGAGGGCATGAGTTTCGCAGTCGTTAAAATGAGAGCTGAATGCCATACCGCGTTTGTCGGTGGCAAAATGTACCTCGTAGCCCTCTTCCGCTAGCTCGCCAGCTAATGCAACGGCTGGAAAAATATGACCGCCAGTTCCGCCAGCCGCTAAAAGAATTTTATTTGAAATAGGTTTCTTGGACATTATAACACCAACTCACTTCGCGAGACCATACTGACCTGCGCTTTACCATGCGACTTAACCCGACCGATCGAACTACGCCGACGCGTTAATCCGAGCAACATTCCAAACGTTAAAGAGACCGCCAATAACGAAGAGCCACCATAAGAGATAAACGGCAGCGTCATTCCTTTGGTCGGAAATATATCGACATTTACACCTAAGTTAATGACAGCCTGAAGCCCGATTAAACAGCTCAAACCAGCCACGGCTAATTGCACCCAATGTGTAGGTTCATTTCTTACATGCGACAGACAGCGAAACACCAAAAGCATAAATAAAAGAATAATAAAGGCACCGAGAATGAACCCACCCTCTTCAGCAGCTACAGCGAATACATAGTCCGTATGGGCATCTGGCAAAATCAACTTCACGCTACCATTGCCGAGCCCAACACCGATAGCGCCTCCGGATGTAATGGCATCCATGGCGCGATCTACCTGATATGTGTCACCCGAGCTCGGGTCCATAAACCGGTCTATTCGGCTGGCCACATGGGAAAAGGAGAAATAAGCGTAAAGCGCTCCCATGCATAATAGCGCGAACAAGCCACCTAGTATTTTCAGCGAAGCTCCGGCCAGAAAATATAGGCAAATCCAAACTAGGATTAACAGGACCGCCTGACCAATATCTGGCTGGGCCATTAACAGCCCAATACTTATGGCCAATATAAAAAACGTCCAGACCGCGGCCGAGCTATCCAGTTTTGTGTTTTGCTTGGCGAATAACCAAGCCGAAATAATTACAAAGCACGGCTTGAGAAATTCCGAAGGCTGAATGGATGTTCCAAATATATATACCCAGCGGGTCGCTCCCTTTACAGGGTCGCCAAAAACCAAGGTCAAAAAAAGCCCAAGGATTGAAGCAATAAGCCCCGGCAATGCCAAACGTCTGATCGCATCAACGCTCAATAAGGATACGCAGAAACAAACGATAATTCCAAGTGCCAGAAAAATGAGTTGCTTATACGCGTAGACATACATGGATAGGTTGTGTTTCTGGGCGACAGCCGGACTCGCGGCGACGACCATTAACAAACCCGTAGCCAATAAAACAGCGACCCCTAACAACATCCAACGGTCAACAGTCCACCACCATTGAGCAAATATATTCTGATCGGTGCGAGAGAATACACTCATGCGACACCTCGCATATATTCACGTCGTAGGGTTTCAACTTCAGCGCAGAATGCTTCGCCGCGAATTTCAAAATTCTCGAACTGATCAAACGATGCACAAGCCGGAGATAATAAGACAGCGCAATCTTGGTTTGTATCGCGCTCTAAAGCATCTGCCGCGGCCTGCCGAACCGCAACATCCATTGTCCCGCAGATTTGCGCGTTCACCTTATAGGAGACGAGGTGATCATAAAAATCTTGCGACGCCTTGCCTATTAGATAAGCGCATTGAATTTTGGGAAATAAATCATCGAGACCATCAAGGCCGCCTGATTTTGGAACACCGCCTGCAATCCAGAAAATATTTTCAAAACTCGACAAAGCTTGACGCGCCGCCTCTGCATTGGTCGCCTTGCTATCATTAATAAACAGAACGTGATCCAATTTCGCAACAGGCTTCATCCGGTGATCTAAACCAGGAAACGTTTTCAATGCGTCAGAAATTTTCTCATCCTGCATACCCAGTGCTTGAGCCGCGGCAGCAGCAACAGCTACATTTTGCGCATTATGCAAACCGCGCAAACTGTCTGTACCCGCGAAACTAATGGAGCTCGGCGTTAAGCTTGGCAAGTCAGATGCGCCTAAAGAGCCTGGCACGCTAATATCCGCGGCGCGATGAAGTCGCTGGTCGGCAAACCAGAAATCTGGCTCTACGGATGAGGCTCTGTTCTCGTCATTATCAAACGCAACGGTTACAAGGTTCTGGTTATTTTCTTTGAGAGTTTCGGCAAGCTCGCGCTCCCAAGTTCCATCCACCCCGACCACACAAAGACCCGTCTTCTTTACCAACCCAAACAACCGGGCCTTGGCATCTACATAGCCTTTCATAGAGCCATGCCGATCCAGATGATCTGGCGTAATATTTGTTAGAATGGCGATATCGATAGGTAGCCGATTAAGCAGATCAATTTGATAAGATGATAATTCGAGCACATATACAAAGCTCGGATCCTTGCCCACAGGTAGCTCTAAGTCGGTTACCGGACAACCAATATTCCCGCCCATTTGCACATTGAACCCGCCTTGCTTTAGCACATGTGATAGCAAGGCCGTCGTTGTCGACTTACCATTGGTTCCCGTGATCGCAATGACTTTCGGCTGAGCATCCATTTTAGCGAACGCATCCGCTAGCAAGTCAATATCCCCCTCAATCGGCACGCCAGCTTGATTAGCTTGCTTAACAACATCGTGAGGTGCTGGATGCGTCAACGGCACACCCGGGCTTAAGACCAAACGTTCGACATCGGGCATGAACTGCGCAAGGTCGATTATATCGGCGCCTAAATTTTTCGCCAGTTCACATTTTTTAGGGTCACTATCACTTGCATAAACCTTGTTTCCCGATTCCCGCAAGGCGCGAATAACGGACAGGCCAGACATGCCTAGCCCGTATACCGCAACGCCTTTTTTATATTCGGGAAGCTGGATCATGCAGCTACCTCAACTTCAGTGTGGCTAAGCCGATTAAGGCTAATACGACGGATATAATCCAAAACCGGATAACGATGGTAGACTCGGCCCATCCGCGAAGTTCAAAATGATGATGCAATGGAGCCATGCGGAACACACGCTTACCCGTTAACTTGAACGAAGCCACCTGCACAATCACAGAAACAGCCTCCAGAACAAATAGCCCACCAATTATAGCAAGTACGATTTCGTGCTTCGTCATAATAGAAATTGCACCCAGCGCGCCACCCAAAGCCAGTGAACCCGTATCCCCCATAAACACCATGGCCGGCGGAGCATTAAACCATAAGAACCCCAAGCCAGCACCAATAAGCGCGGCGCAAAACACCGCTAATTCGCCGCTACCTGGTACGTAATGGATCTGCAGATAATTTGAAAAAATCGCGTTACCAGCCAAATAAGCAATGAAGCCAAAGCTGGCGGCAGCGATTAAGGTCGGGACAATCGCAAGACCATCCAATCCGTCAGTCAGGTTTACAGCGTTGGAGGCGCCGACCATGACAAACACACCCATAAATAGAAACATCGGCAGACCAAGCTGGATTAACAGATCTTTGAAAAATGGAAGCGCGTAACTTGTCGCTAGTGGCTCAGGCAGCATATAGGAAACACTAAGAACCGTGATGGTCGCGGCTAAGGTTTGCATCAATAATTTTGCACGCCCCGAAACACCATCGCTTGAGCCTTTGCGGAGCTTGAGATAGTCATCAAGAAATCCGATTAAACCGAAACTAAATGTGCTGAACAAAACAATCCAGAAATATCCGTTACGCAAATCGCCCCAAAGCAAAGACGTAATTAAGACGGCTAACAATATCAGCAAGCCGCCCATAGTTGGCGTGCCGGCCTTTGATACAATATGCGATTGCGGGCCGTCCTTACGAATGGGTTGCCCTTTGCGTTGTTTAACTTTTAACTTGGCAATCAACCATGGCCCAAGAATAAAGCTAAACACCAGAGCTGTCATCGTCGCACCGCCAGCACGGAAGGTGATATAACTAAATAGGCTTGCACCTGGGATGGCGTCTTGAAATAACGAGGCCAAATATAAAAACATTATGCACCTACCTTTTGAGCTACCGGTTCGGTATCCAACAAATAATCGACAATTCGTCCCATACCACTTGCATTGGAACCCTTCACCATAACGATGTCTTGATCGCGCAATTCAGCAGTTAATTGAGGAATTAGCTCAACCGCATTGGCGGCAATACCGCCGCGCTGGTCTGCTGGCAGCATATCGTATAAATATCTCATCTGCGCTCCAGCACAAAAAACTAAATCGATATTATCTGGCTGAATATAGTTTTTTAATGACTGATGTAATTCCGGCGCCTTCGCGCCCAACTCAGCCATGTCGCCTAACACAGCAATGCGTCGCGCGTGGTTTGCACGAGGAATGTTTGCGAGTGTTTCGAGCGCTGCAGAAACCGAAGCTGGATTCGCATTATAGCTCTCATCAATTAAGGTAAAACTAATATCGCGGCCAAGCGAAACAATATGACGAAGACCGCGTCCGGCCATGGCTTCAACTTTTGCCAACTCCAAACCAGCCAAAGCAAGATCCGCATTGAGCGATCGGATGACGGCTAGAACTGCGAGGCTATTCTCAACATGATGCGCCCCAGCCATACCAATTTTATAAATAATCTGCTGATCTAAAATCATTGCATCTACGCAGCTACAATCAGCATGCAACTTAATCTTATGGGTATTTGCATTCGCCCCATCAATAGAACCAAAACTAATAACCCGAAGATCGCGCGCGAGCGCTGCTTTCTCAAGCTGCGCGTAAAACGGACTGGCCAACGGTAGAACGGCAAGCGCACCTGCAGGCATGCCCATAAAGATTTCAGACTTCGCATCCGCAATCGCTTCAAGCGACCCTAAGTTCTCGATATGAGCCGGACTAATTGTCGTAATTATAGAAACATCGGGGCGCACCAATTTTGATAGCGGCTCTATTTCACCAGCATGGTTCATGCCTATCTCGAAAATCGAGAAATCAACATCCATCGGCATACGCGCCAAAGTAAGCGGCACACCAATATGATTGTTAAATGACTTTTCCGCCGCATGGGTTGATCCAGATACAGCCAGGAGCGTTTTTAAACTCTCCTTAACGCTCGTCTTACCCACGCTTCCCGTTACAGCAATTACCTTACTGCGCGTCCGTGCCCGCGCAAATATTGCCAACGCCTCTAAAGCGTCCGGAACATTATCGACCTCGATCAGACGCTCGCGTTCAGCATGATTTGATAAGGTGTCAATATATGCCTCGAGCCGTGCATTTCCGCGCTCAACAATTGCAGCAACAGCGCCTCCATCAAAAGCTTTATGCAAGTAACTATGCGCATCAAAGTTTTCGCCCGAAAGCGCTATAAACAAATCGCCGTTTTGAATACTGCGTGTGTCAATGGACACACCCGAAGCTGACCAATCAGCCCCTCCAACCCCAGACAGTTTGCTGAGAGCTCTCAGCACGTCGGAGCCAGTCCAAAGAATATCGGTTTGAGGCGCGCTACTCATCCTTGCCTCCTGTTTCATTCAAAACCGAAATCGCGAATTCAATATCACTGAATGGTAAAGTTTCATCGCCAATCAGCTGACCTGTCTCGTGCCCTTTTCCCGTAACCAACACAATGTCTGCACAACCTGCACCGGCTATTGCCTGACGGATTGCCTCTGCACGATCTGCAACGTCTATCGCGCCTGAGCATTCGGCTAAAATAGCTTGTCGAATTTTTGCTGGATCTTCATGCCGCGGATTATCGTCGGTCACAAAAACATCGTCAGCTAGACGTTGAGCAATGCTAGCCATTTCCGCTCGCTTACCCGCGTCACGATCCCCACCACAACCGAAAACCAGTCGGATTTTTCCGCCGCCACCGACATGTGCACGCGCGCTCGTCAGTGCCGTTTCCAATGCATCTGGCGTATGGGCATAATCCACATAGACGCTGGCGCCAGCAGATGTTATGCCGACGCGCTCCATCCTGCCTGTTGGTGCACTCAAACTAGCGACACCAGAAACAGCTTGATCAAAACTCAAACCTGATTGAATAACTATTCCGATGGCAACGCAAAGGTTAGCTACTTGAAAGTCCCCGGCGACAGGAAAGAAAATATCTGATGTGTTTTCTTGATAGGTAATGCGAACATCTTGCCCGTTGGGTTTGGTATTTAAGATCGAAATTTGCAGCTCGCCCTCGCCCATACCCACCTCAAGAACATGACGACCATTGGCGCGAGCATGCTCAGCCATTTTTTGACCTGCCGGACTTGAAATGTAAATAACCGCCGTGCCGTCTGGCGCAAGTATGTCGGAGAACAACCGAGCCTTCGCAGAAAAATAGTCGTCATAATCTGAATGATAATCCATATGGTCGCGGCTTAAATTTGTGAAGCCTGCTACTTTTACCTGAACTCCGTCTAACCTAAACTGCGCTAAACCGTGACTAGAAGCTTCAATCGCAACATGATCAATTTGGTTGGCAAACAGATCACGCAATACCGCATGAAGTTGAATCGGGTCTGGCGTCGTGTGCGCAAGCGGCTGCCAATATTGCGAACTGGAAACGCCCAAGGTTCCTATGCTAGCGGAAGGTAATTGCGCCGCTTGATAGAGCTGGCGAACGAACTCAGCAACCGAGGTTTTACCATTCGTTCCGGTCACAGCCGAGATGTGTTTAGGTTGCAAAGAAAAGAAGTTACGCGCACATAGTGCTAGGGCGAGGCGAGGGTTTGCATGCGTTAAAACGGGAATGGATACACCCTGAAGTGGTTGCGATGAAATAATAACACTGGCGCCATTGCGAACCGCGTCTTCCACATAAGCGGCACCATCTGCTTGAGTTCCAGATACAGCTGTGAACAAATAGCCCGGCATAACAGATCGACTATCCACAGCTAACCCGATGACAGCCGAGCCTACCCGTTCAACACAATCAACACCTGTACCATCTAGAAGCTCAGCTAATTTCATTAACGCCCCCCAGCAACAAGAAGGGGTTCTTCGAGTTCTTCGAGTTTCCCGGGTTTTCCGAATTGTTTGGGTCCGTCACGCTGAGCCACCACATCCGGCTTAACTTGATTGGGATAGATGCCGAGAAGAGGGCCCGCGCGCGCGATGATTTCAGACGCCGTCGGCGCGGCATTCCAAGCTGCTAAGTTAAGCCCGTAGGTTTCTTTAATTCCCTGCGGCTCACTCAAAACAACAATAATTGCGTAACGCGGAGCCTCATGTGGAAACGCGGCTACAAAACTATTAATAAGTTTGTCTTCGGCGTAGCCGCCATTTTCGGGAATATTTGCCGACCCAGTTTTACCAATCATTCGGTACCCATCGAGGTCAGCTCTTTTCCCCGTTCCGCGCACCATGACATCACGCATCATGTCGCGCACAACTGCGCTCGTTTCACTTTTAATGACGCGGTGACCAATCGGCATATCCGTTTTTAACAAAGTCGGCTCAAACAAAATACCGCCATTTACCATGGCCGATATGGCAGAAATAGCTTGCAGCGGTGACACGGAAATTCCGTGACCATAAGAGGTCGTCATGCGATTAATTTCTGTCAGGCGGTCCGGCAATTGGGGGATAGACCGACCCGGAAGCTCAACCTTGACCCGTTCAAAAAAACCAAGCTCTCCCCAAAACTTTTGCTGCGTGTCCGGCGCTATCTCCATCGCCAGCAAGGCCGAACCAATATTCGACGAATAAACTAAAATTTCTTCCGCCGTTAGCAGACGCCTCTGCCCATGGGAATCATCAATTTTATACTTACCAACTCGCAACGGCTCTCTGGTATCGAACACATCTTCTTGAGTGACTGACTTGCTATCAAGCGCCAAAGCGACAGTGAAGACCTTAAAAATTGAACCCAATTCATATAGTCCCGACACGGCTTTATTAAAATGATTGCGACCGCCGTCGCGCATCGGGCGGTTCGGATCAAAGTCAGGCAACGAGACTAAGGATATAATTTCGCCTGAGTTCACGTCCGTAATAATGGCCGTGCCTGATTTCGCGGAGTAGCGCTTTATCGCAGACGCAAGGCCGTGACGCGTGACATGCTGAACGTTAATATCAATCGACGTCTGGAGGTCTTCAGTTAGCAGTTCATTTCTATCCAAATAATACTCAAGCCCACTAAAACCGGTTTGATCACGGCCAACAAAGCCCGTGATATGAGCGGCGACTGGACCAGACGGATAAACGCGGATCGGCGCGTCCTCGAGTTTCAGATGAGGGTTTCCCAACGCTAAGACAGCACGCTTTTGCTCAGGGCTAAGATTATTCGCGACCTCGAGAAAACCTTTTCGTTCGCGTGCACGCTCCAATTGCGGGAGGTGGTCGGGGTTTAGTATTTTGCTAAGATCCTCGATCAAGCCGTCGCGATCGCGAATTTTATCGAGATCAATACCCAACGTTGTTGCCATAATTTGTGTCGCCAATACGCGGCCATTACGGTCCAATATATCCGGACGCTCAGCAGCTGATTGAGCCGAGTTTTGTGCCGAAGCATTAGCCGTTGGCACATGCAAAATAGTTAGATTAAACAGGCGACCGACTAGAACCGTAAAAACCACACTAAACAAAGCAACCGCCAGTCGAAGACGGCGGCGAGTTCGTTGAGACGCTTGCATCTCCAGACTATCATATGGCACTCCGACCCCGGCGCGCCCAAACGGGCTCCAATCCCCACCAGCCCGAACCGGTCTCTGTTTCTGGCTCATTACCGCACCGTTTCCGTTGAATTAAACAAGTCGGCTCCAACTGCGCTTGGGCTGTATAAAACTGGAATAGCGTCATAGGACGAGAGCGTCTCAGCATCCGTCAACTGAGCCAATGTCGGGGGCTTCAAACCCAAATGCGTTTCCGCCAAAGAATGTAGTCGTGCGGGATCATTCAGACTTTCCCACTCAACCAACATAGTCTTTCCACGCATGGTTTCACGTTCCATATCGGCACGAATTTTGGCGAGCTCACGGGCCTGCGCATCGGCGGAGTAGCGAATATGATAAAGCCCTCCGACCAGCAAAACGCATATGAGAATAGCTAAAATATTAAACTGACGGATCATGATAATACCTCCAATTGCGGTGCGTTTCTTGGCAACAAATCATCCTCAGGCCATGGCGCTGCTGTCGTGCGAACGGCAGAACGCAACCGCGCCGATCTTGACCGAGAGTTTGTCGACACTTCCTCATCGCTTGGTGAAACACTGCGTTTACCTTGCGATTCAAAACTGGGCGCTTGGGTCTCAACATCTGGCATGTAGCGTGACGGCCTGCCACCTTGCCCCGTGCGCGCTGTTAAAAACTTTTTAACAATTCGATCTTCCAACGAATGGAACGTCACAACCACAAGACGCCCACCAGGAGCCAAGCATTTTTCCGCCGCCATTAAACCGCGGATTAATTCGCCCAACTCATTATTCAAGAAAATACGTAAAGCCTGAAATGTTCGCGTTGCAGGATGAGCACCCTTCTTCTTGCCGCGTGGATGCCCCAAAACAGACGTCACCAATTCAACCAAATCAAAGGTTCGCGTGATCGGCGCCTGTTCGCGTTTCGTAACAATCGCCTTAGCAATCGCGCGCGAGCGACGCTCCTCACCGTAGACATATAGAATAGTGGCGAGGTCTTGCTCATCATATCCATTCACAACGTCAGATGCACTTACGCCCGATTGGCTCATGCGCATATCCAACGGCCCATCGCGCATGAAACTAAAACCGCGCTCGGCCTGATCAAGCTGCATGGACGAAACTCCGAGATCCAGCATAACACCATGTATCTCAGTCACATTATTATCTTCGAGCAAGGCATCAAGGTCACCAAAGCAACCCTGTAAGAATTTGAAACGACCCGGAAATTCAGCCTCAAGGTCGGCCGCCGCTATCAATGCCTCCGGATCTCGATCTACACCGACAAGCGAACCCGCTGCCTGTAAAACAGCGCGGCTATATCCACCTGCTCCAAAAGTACCATCAACATAAACTTCGCCATCGCGTGGAGCCAAAGCCACAAGCACTTCGCGAAGTAAAACCGGAAGATGCGGACGTGCCGATTCAACGGAATTTAAAGGGGACGTTGCAAGCGGCGTCGCGCCGCTCCCGGCATTCATTTTGAACCATTCGTCGGCGATGACCCATCGCCAACTTGACTATTAGAGCGCAATAAAGCCCTGCTCTCCATGGCTTTTTTGCGGGCCGCATCGCGATATGCTTTAAAACGCTCTGGTTCCCAAATTTGGAATTTCTCGCCAAGGCCTGCAAAACAAAGCTCTTTTGTAATATGCGCGTGATCCAAAATGGCCTCTGGCAAAATTACCCGCCCATCGGCGTCAAATGTAAGATGATAACTATCTGCAAAAAGCGAAGCCGCAAGCGCATCCCGTTCTTCCGTGAACAGATCCAAGCGCTCCACCATGCGAGAGATATTACCCATCAAAGATTGCCCGCCGCCTTCAATGGCTGCCTCTGTGAAAGATGGGTAAACAAAAATACCGTTTTGGCCGTTGGCCGACGTCACACCTAAGCCGTCCACAGCGTTCTGAGCTGCAATCGCCGAGCGAAACATAGATGGCACAGAGACGCGACCCTTCGCATCAATCCGTCCATTTATGGTCGACATAAACATGCTCATCCCAATACTCCTAAGCCCTTGCGGCATCATTTAGGTGCATCCCATCAAAATAATGGGACATTATGGGATAACATGGGAATTTATGGGTGTCAACGGGATACACCCCCGAAACCCACTGTAACAACCAGCGAAACAAGCTCTTGATCAAGCCGACTAGCCAAATATTAGACCTACTATTAGACCTACTATTTAGTCAGATAATTACTACGCCACTTAGAACCAGCCACCCCAAGCAATAGGTATTCACTCATAAAATCAAGTAATTAAATATATTCAATTGGGAAAAAAGAGGAAGAAAAAGAGGAAGAAAAAGGATCAGAGGGTCTATAAGCCGGGTTCTGTATCCGCCCTAAGGCGGTGACGACCATTCATCTAGGGCGGCTGTTACCAGACGCCTCATGCGACCTACCCGGATGACGATCTAAAAACGGATCAAATGCCATCCCTATTTGGTCTTGCTCCAAGCGGGGTTTACCATGCCATCATCGTTACCGACAATGCGG
>ERZ887851.3523-NODE-3523-length-11268-cov-8.301882_pt1 | contig 11268 bp, 9 predicted proteins | sample MGYA00521100_ERZ887851 | MGnify/ENA primary metagenome ERZ887851 (study PRJEB32303, sample SAMEA104408602) | aquatic metagenome | biome: Brackish water; feature: Pelagic; material: water | place: Baltic Sea | collected 2014-06-06T16:11:00 | depth 11,444 m ...
GTGGAGTGCAATCCAACGAGCGTACCGTGACGAGTACCAGCCAGCTATACGATCCGATCAAGCGGGACTGGGCCTGGGAGGTGATTGATGCGCTTGGGCTGCCACGCAAAATGTTTGGTAATATCGTCTCTTCCGGCACCGTCTTAGGGCCTTTGACTGATGCGGTTGCTGATAAAGCGGGTGTTTCGCACACGCTCCAAGTGGTGGCGTCCGCTGGGCACGACACCGCGTCTGCTGTAGCGGGATTGCCGATGGAGCGCGGAGGTTTATGGCTTTCATCCGGCACATGGTCGATTCTCGGTGTGGAATCAGAAAAGCCGGTAACAACGACGGCTGCCTATGAAGCCAAGCTTTCCAATGAGGGTGGGGTGAATAAGACGACGCGTTTGTTGCACAATGTGTCCGGCCTTTGGATCATTCAAGAATGCCGCAGTTACTGGGCCGAGCGTGGTGAGGAAATGAGTTACGCAGAGCTTGCGCGTTTAGCGGAGGAGGCTCAACCGCATACAGCCTATATTGATCCCAATGATCCAGTATTTGCAACCCCTGGTGATATGCCTGAAAAAATTGCGGCGTATTGTGAGAGGACGGGTCAGGCGATTCCGAAGACCAAAGGGCAGCTTTTGCGTGTCGCTACCGAGAGCCTTGCGCTCAAATACCGTCAGGTGGTCGAGTCGCTCCAAGGTGTTACCGGTAGGTCTTTTGATAAGCTCCACGCTGGCGGAGGTGGTATTCAGAACGCCTTGTTGGCGCAGGCAACGGCAGATGCTCTCGGCATTCCAGTCGTTGCAGGACCGGTAGAAGCAACCTCATGCGGAAACATCATTACCCAGATGGTGGCAACGGGAGATTTAAAAGATATCACAGAAGGGCGCTCCCTTGTTGCAAAATCGATGGAAACGATTACATACACCCCGCAGGCAAGTGCAGACTGGCAGGAGCCGTATCAGAAATTTCTCAATCTAATCGCATAACATAAACAATCTATTACTTGTAATTTATATAAGACAACACAGCTATGAAAACTGTATTTAATAAAGACAACATGCCTAAAATAGGCATCCGCCCCACGATTGACGGACGTCTTGGAGGTGTCCGTGAGTCATTGGAAGAGCAGACGATGAATCAGGCTAAGGCGACAGCAGCCTTCATCTCTGAAAACCTCTGTTACCCTGACGGTTCTGCAGTCGAGTGTGTGATTTCTGATAGCTGTATCGGAGGAGTCGCTGAGGCAGCAGCCTGTGCTGATAAGTTCCGGAAGGAAAATGTTGGCGTGTCTCTGACCGTCACACCATGCTGGTGCTATGGCTCTGAAACCATGGACATGGATCCGCATACACCTAAAGCAGTTTGGGGTTTCAATGGTACAGAGCGTCCAGGTGCCGTTTATCTCGCCGCAGCTCTTGCTGGGCACACCCAGAAGGGACTTCCTGCATTTGGCATCTACGGACGTGATGTGATGGAGTCAAGTGACACCAGCATTCCCGATGACGTTGCGCACAAGATTCTCTCATTTTGCCGAGCAGGTATTTCTGTCGCTTTGATGCGCGGCAAATCCTACTTGTCTCTCGGTGGCACCTCAATGGGGATCGCCGGTTCAGTAGTTGATCCTGATTTCTTCCAAGATTATCTCGGCATTCGTGTCGAAGCAGTCGACATGACTGAGTTGGCACGACGCTTTGAGCGCGGCATCTACGATCAAGAAGAATACGATAAGGCTTTTGCCTGGGTGAAGAAAAATTGCCCAGAAGGCAAGGACTACAACTCCGCTGAAACTCAGCGTCCACGTGAGCAGCTCGATCAAGAATGGGAGACATCCATCAAGATGGCCCTGATCACCCGCGATCTGATGGTGGGTAATGAGAAGCTTGCAGAGCTCGGCTATGGCGAGGAAGCCCTTGGCCGCAATGCTATCTGTGGAGGATTCCAAGGCCAGCGTCAGTGGACAGATCACTATCCCAACGGTGACTTTATGGAAGCGATCTTGACCACGTCCTTTGACTGGAACGGTAAGCGTGCTCCCTACCAGTTCGCTACTGAGAATGATGCCTTGAATGCGGTGACGATGCTCTTTGGTCACCTTCTGACCAATACAGCACAGATTTTTGCTGACCTACGCACTTACTGGTCACCTGACGCAGTGAAGCGTGTTTCTGGTCATGAGCTTTCAGGCGCTGCAGCTGACGGACTTCTTCACTTGATCAACTCAGGTCCTGCCGCGCTCGATGGCACGGGCGAGATGAGCAAAGACGGGAAGCCTGCGATGAAACCTCACTGGGAAATCACCGATGAGGAGATGCAAGCTTGCCTCGACTCCACGACCTGGCACCCATCGATCACCGAATACTTCCCTGGTGGCGGTATGAGCACGCGTTACAAGACCAAGGGCGGAATGCCTGCGACCATCGCCCGTCTTAATTTGGTGAAGGGTCTTGGGCCAGCGCTTCAGATTGCCGAGGGTGTTACCGTCGAGCTCCCTGAGGACGTCCACAACGTGCTTGATGACCGCACCAATCCGAGCTGGCCGACCACATGGTTCTGCCCAACCATCACCGGCAGTGGAGCTTTCCGCGACACCTATTCGGTGATGAATAACTGGGGAGCGAACCACTGTGTGATGAGCTACGGCTTGATCGGAGCTGATCTGATTACGCTAGCGTCCATGCTGCGTATCCCAGTTTACATGCACAACGTCAGCGAAGAGCGTATCTTCCGCCCATCATCATGGAATGCCCACGGCACTGCTGACACCGAAGGTGGAGACTTCCGTGCCTGTGATAACTATGGCCCTCTCTATGGTTAAGCCCACGATCAAACTTTCATTTTAACGATCTACCCAACAGTCACACCAATATTATTATGTCATTTAATTCCAACTACCCCTCAATCGAAGCGTTAAAAGCCCGGGCTAAACAGCGTATGCCCGGCTTTGCCTACGATTACCTCGATGGTGGCTGCTTTTCAGAGGTGAATCTCCAACGCAACACCAGCGATATTCGCGATGTGCAGCTAAAGCCGTATTACTTGAGAGATTATGCCGGGGCGAGTCAGAAGACTGAGCTTTTTGGTAAAACCTATGATGCTCCATTTGGTATTGCACCCGTGGGCCTACAAGGCCTGATGTGGCCGAATTCCTGTGAGATCCTTGCAGCGGCAGCGAAGGCACACAATATTCCCTTTATCCTCAGTACCGTAGGCACAGCCAGTATCGAAAAGGTCGCTGAGATCACCGAGGGCGATGCCTGGTTTCAGCTGTATCATCCGGCTGATGATGATCTTCGTGATAAATTGTTAGAGCGTTCGGCGGCAGCAGGAACTGATGTTCTTGTTCTCCTTGCTGATACTCCGACCTTTGCTTACCGACCAAAAGAAATCAAAAATGGCCTCTCTATTCCGCCACGGATGACGCTACGTAATGTGTTTCAAATGTGCACACACCCAACGTGGTCATTCAGTCAGCTTTTTGCCGGCGCCCCTGAATTCCAAACCATGAAGCAGTATATCCCGAAAGGTCTCAACATGAAGCACCTTGGGATGTTCATGAATAAGACTTTTTCTGGTAGGCTCACCGAGGATCGCATTAAGGCTATTCGCGACAAGTGGCAGGGAAAAATTGTTATTAAGGGTATTGTTAACCCTGAGGATTGTGAAAAAGCAATCAGCGCAGGTATCGATGGCATCATCGTATCAAACCATGGTGGCCGTCAGCTTGATTCAGGCCAGTCAACGATTGTGCCACTTGCCAATCTTGTCGCGAGCTATAAGGACAAGATCACCATCATGATGGACTCCGGTATCCGCAGTGGCCCTGATGTGGCAGCTGCACTTGCTACTGGTGCTGCATTTACCTTCATGGGCCGCACGCCGATGTATGGAGTAGGTGCCCTCGGCAAAAATGGCGGTGACCACACCCTGACCATGCTCAAGCGTCAGCTTCAGCAGGTGATGGAGCAGGTTGCTTGTGAGAAGGTTCATGACTTCCCGAACCACTTGGCGTAACGCCGAGTATTAGCACTCGCCCAATTAATTCAACAATGGGTCTCAGCTACTGGCTGGGGCCCATGTTTTTTTTCAGGTTGGTGACCATCTCCTCGAGCATGGCGAGGCCGATGGAGATTTTCTGAAAGAAGCTTTTGTTGTGATGCACCGTGACGAAGTTCGGGTGTTGAGACCACAGTTCGAAGAGCTTTTTATCGAGTGCTGCCGCTTGTTGAATAGACTCAAGGCGTGCCGGGTTACCGCCTTCGATATCCAGGCCTCCTACGGCAGCACTTTCGAAGAAGATGACGCCGTCATAGCGTGAGAGCTCTTGCTCAAGACTGCTGTCTTGCTCTTCAAAAAAACTGTTTGAATCACCAGGCCAGTATGCAGCCCCGTCAATGGTGCCGCGGTCACAGAGAAGGATGCGCTCAGGGTATTGTGTTGCCTGAATATCCTCTAGGTTTCTCTGCACGTGATAGATGGCGCGCTGAACGGCTTCAGAGAGTCCTGCTGCTGATGGCGGGGGAAGCCGCCGCTGAACATCATCGTCGCAGCCTCGGGGACGATGACAACGCCTTCGCCAATTTCACGGCGAAACAGATCAGCCGCGGTGGTTTTACCGCCCCCTGGTCCTCCCGTGAGAACGATGCGGCAACGGTGATTGTGGTTAAGGCTTGTATCTGTTTGAGGTGATGAAGGCATGATCAATGATTATTCGTTGTCCTCATCATAGTGGAGTTAGGCCACCAAGGGAAACGAAATCATGCTCATCGAGCTGGTTCGCAAGCTCGGGGGCTTAGCTGGCAAACTCAGCGATGGTATCGCAGAGCACTTGCATGTTCTCAGGCTTAGCAGAGGGGAGAATACCGTGGCCTAGATTGAGAATGTGGCCGTGACGGCCTTGCATGCCTTGAAGTAGTCGTGTGGTTTCACGGCGAACGACGTCCGGGGTGGAAGAGAGGATAAGGGGGTCAAGGTTGCCTTGGACCGAGACCTTGTCGGGCAGGGCGTCGTAGTAGCTGGGCAGATCAATGGTCCAGTCGATACTGAGAACACTGGCACCTGTGCCAACGAGGGCGTCACGCTGGTGAGCCATGCCTTTGGCGAAAATAATGATGGGGAAGTCAGCAGGCAGAGCATCGATGATGCGTTTGATCCACTTCAGTGACATGCCCTCGTAATGGGAAGATGGGCAGAAGGCGCCTGCTGAATCAAAGATCTGCAGAGCGTCGACACCTGCTTCGATTTCCATCTTGAAGAGGTCGATGACGGCAGAGGTGATTTTCTCCATCAGCAGCTCAAAGGTGGCAGGTTCAGAGTAGTAGAGTGTTTTGAGTGCGGCGAGGTCCTTGAGGGATCCACCTTCAGTCATGTAGGCGGCGAGAGTCCATGGAGATCCGCCGAAACCAAGTAGGGTTTTGTCCTCACCGATGGCATTGCGGGTCATGCGCAGGGCAGCGGGAAGGTAGGCGAGTTTTTCTTCGATATCGGATGCGTCTAGGGCGTTGATTTTATCCACAGAGTCGATAATAAAGTCCATGCCGATACCTCCGCCTTCTCGGAAGTGATAGGGTTGGCCGAGGGCTTCGGGGATAATGAGAATGTCCGAGAAAATGATGGCGGCATCCAGTGGAAAGCGTTTCAGCGGCTGCAGGGTGACCTCGGTGGCAAGCTCAGGGGACTTGACCATTTCGGTAAACGAGTATTTCTCCTTGAGGGCCCTGTATTCAGGTAGGTAGCGCCCCGCTTGGCGCATTACCCAGACTGGAGTTTGGTCAGTTGGTTCTCTGCGGATGGAGGCAAGAAATCGTTCACGGGACGTCATGACGGTGGTGTGACAGATTCCTCATGATTTTCCAGCCCATAAGTCGTAGAATTTATGGATTGTTTTCACTTGCGAACATACAGATGCGAGGTTACAGCCTAATCATGTTTGCCTTCAGCCTTCGGCTCTTATGTATAAGCATGTTCAGCCTTGTTTTTTGTGCCTCGTGCCGCAAGACGGAACGTATCGTTGTTAATGAGAGGCGTGAGCTTATCGTTGCCGATCAGGGTAACCATTCCCTTGTTGCAGTGATGCCTCCTGAGTGGCGTCAGGTCCCCAGCACAGAATTTAGAATGTTGAACTACCGCTTCGGAGACAGTGGAGAGGTTTTTGTTGGTCGGAGCCGTGGCGGTTTAATGCCAAATATCAATCGCTGGCTTGGTCAGTTTGGTAAGCCCGGGCTAGAAAATGCAGACGAGCTTCCCAAGGTGGCGATGCTCGGCCAAGAAGGGGTATTGGTCACTGCGTCGGGAGACTTTGCCGGCGGTATGGGCCGAGCTGCACGTAAAAATGCCGGTTTGGCGGGTGTCATCGTCGCCATCGGTGATCAATTGATCACGGTGAAAATGATGGGCGGTGCCGATGCCGTAGCCGCGGAGCAGGAAAGGCTGATAAAATTCTGCGAAGGCCTGCGTATTAGAAGTGCTGACAGAGGTGCTGACAGAGGTGCTGACTCCAAGTAAGCTTATTTAACGATCTATCTCGTGGCCAAATCATCATCATCTATACCCGTTCGGCTTTTTCGTTTTTTCTCGGGTTTCGGGTTAGCAGTTACCTGTTTATTACTTCTGCTCATCCTGACCTGGCTCAGTACGCTGGAGCAACCCGCTAAAGGCCTCTACGAGGTGCAGAAACGCTACTACGATGCCGAAGCATGGTATGTGGTGCCCGAACTTGATTGGTTACCCAAGATCAATGGTAAGCCGGTTTCCTTGCCGCTGCCTGGGGCTTATCTCGTCAGTGCCGTTTTATTTGTGAATCTCTTTTTGGGAGGCATTCTCCGCATCCGCAAGGGTTGGAAAAATATTGGGGTGATCATCTCTCACTTTAGTATGATTAGCCTGTTGATTGCTGGATTCGTCTCCCATCACTATTCCAAAGAGGGCATCATGGCGGTTTACCAAGGTGATACATCTGACTTTGCTCAGAGCTACACGGAATACACCATTGAGGTTGCCGAGATCGTCAATGGGGAGAAAGAAAAGCCCTATGTTCTTCCCACGGAGCACCTTAAGAATCTTGGCGCGGATCAATCTCGTGTTTTTGAAATTCCAGAACTGGGATTTGAGCTCAATGTGTCTGGCTGGATGAGGAATTCAGCCCGTGTGAAAGTTGATAAGGACGATGCCGGTAAAGATGTGATTGAAGTCGATGGTTGGGCGCTACAGTGGCTGAAGACTAATCCGACCGAGGAGCTCAATCTTGCTGGCTGCCATGTGGATGTTTTCGTTGGAGGAGATCAGGAAAAAACAGCACGCCTCGTTCTTCACGGGGGAGATCCTAATGCCTGCACGATTACTGTTGATGGCAAGATATACGGTCTGCGTTTAATGCGTGAGATCTGGCCTATGCCCTTTCAGGTGCGGCTTGATGAATCGATTGGCGAATATTACCCAGGAACTCGAAAGCCGAGCACCTTTCAAAGTGATATAACCCGTATCGCCGATGGCTCGGAGCAGGCTTTCCGCATTAAGATGAACGAACCCATGCGTTACGGTGGCTATACTCTCTACCAGGCGAGGTGGGAAGATAGTGGAGATCGTCCCATGTCTGGGTTTGCGATCGTCAAAAACCCATCTGATCAGTGGCCTAAATACAGCCTCTACATTTCGATTTTGGGACTCACGATTCACTTTGGTATGAAGCTTGGAGGATTTGTCGGCAAATCTTCAAAAACTAAAAACAAGGAGGTAAGCTCCGATCAGGCAACGGCATGAGCAAAGAAAACAGTAGCAAGCGGCGTTCAAAAATAGGGCGTTGGATCGCCTTCATCTTGGTAGTTTTGTTGTTGGGCGGTTATGGCCTCTACACGCTCAGGATCAACGTAAGCTCAGAAAAACCGCGGGTCATTGAGGGCTATGAGCTCTGGCAAGACGATGTGGTTGATGTTGCCCGTGATATTGGGGTGCAAGACGGTGGCCGCATTAAGCCTTTCTCTACCTGGGCAGGTTTCACCATGTTGCAGCTGCACGGTGCACGTGGCATGAAAATCGAGGCCGAGGGTGAAGTGGTTAAGATTAGCCCTGAAGAATTCATGCTGGATTGTCTGTTTCGCAGCGACATGGCGCGGAAGCTTCCCATTTTCCGAATAGATAACTCAGAGGTGATTAGCTCTCTGGCAACTGGTGACTTGCCCGAGGAGGTGCAGCGTTTGTCCGGTATTGATAATGCCAGCAAAAACGAGGTGATCAGAGAGGTGGTAAAGGATAAGGGCCGCCGAGATCGCTACAGCTATGCGGAGCTTGAACCAATAGCGCCCATCCTACTGGCAAGAGTCCAGAAGATCAGGAAAGAGCAGCCCAGCAAGGCTAAGATGACCAGCGAGCAGCGGGACACCGTCGACCTTGGCGACAAGATATGGCTTTTCTCGGGCTTGATTTATCACATGGACTTTGCTCGTGCCGATATCGAGATACAAGAGGGTACGCCCGCCATGGACAAGGAGCGGATGAAGAGAATGAGCTACTGGGTGAGATCCTTTCCACTACTTCGCAAAGCGGTGCTCGAAATGCAGCCTAAGGGAGAGCAGTTGCCACCCGGCATCATGACTTTATTTAGCGACCTTGAGCGCAGGATGACACGTGCTTCTCAGGATATTCGCTTTCTGCCTCCTTATGCTGAGGACTCTGAGGAATGGCTGCCAGTGGGTAAGCGTATCGAACAAGTGCTTACGGGCAAACGCGCTCACGCCGAGGCCTTGATTTCCGATATGGAAATGATGGAGGACACCTGCCTCGCTCTGCGCGATGAGGGACAGAGCGCGTTCAGCAAGCAGCTTGCTGCTTGGAAAAAATCCGTTCATGATCGCATGGAGCCGAAGGTGGTTGGCCAGCTTGGATCTGAAGTTGCTTATGGTAAATGGAATTACTTCTATCGGGCACTGGTCATCTTCATCTTCGCATTTGTTTTTGTCATGATCAGCTGGTTGGCGCCACGCAGCAAGGGTGGTAGGATATGCACAGGGTTTGCGGCATTGTTAGCTGTGGCTGCTCTCGGACTGATGATCGCCGGCATTACTCATCGCTCTATCATCATGGAGCGCTCTCCCATTGGTAACCTTTATGATACTATTCTGTTTATTGGAGCTACAGGGGTTTTAGTTTTATTGCTTGTCGAGCTGCTCAGCAAACGTGCGGTGGCCTTAGGTCTTGCCGTGTTCATGGGCATGGCCTGCATGTTCCTCGCGCGCCGTTATGAAATCGGTGATGCCAATGACCACATGGACCCTCTGGTTGCCGTTCTTAAATCTAATTTCTGGTTATCCACCCACGTGGTCACGGTAACCATCGGTTACATGGGCGGGCTTGCCGCGGCAGGTCTTTCAACCATTTATTTGTTTGCTCGTGTCCTAGGTATTGACGAGGGAGACAAAAACTTCCGCCGGGCGATGACGCGTATCGCCTATGGTATGGTTTGCTTCACCCTGTTTTTCAGTCTGATAGGAACGGTTCTTGGCGGTATCTGGGCAAACGATTCATGGGGCAGATTCTGGGGTTGGGACCCGAAGGAGAATGGCGCATTGATGATCGTATTATGGTGTCTTGTTGTTCTTCACGCCCGCATGGCCGGTTATCTTCGTGAATGGGGTATACACGTCGCTGCAGTCTTTGGGGCTAACATCGTTGCTTTCTCATGGTGGCATGTGAATTCCCTAAGCACGGGCCTCCACTCCTATGGTTTCATTGATGGCCTTGGCATCATATGGGGATTTTACGGATTGCTGACTGCTGTCTGCCTAATGGGCATGATTTGCGCTTTGCTGGAAAGAAGGGGCAAGGCCAAGGCGAAGACGAACTCCAAGGCGACTGAGAACTAAGCTCTCAGCTTAAGAACTCAAAGGAGCTCGGCGGCAATGGCATCAACGAGCATTGGGCCGTTGTTGATGAGCCGTAGGTGCTGGTTCTTTATTTCAGCGAGCTTGTTGGCTATCAATTGCTCTACGCTGCCATCTGGCGAGTCAGATAAATAACCTTCTGGTAAGCCTTTGGTGGTTCTCAGCAGCAGAGCAATGCGCTCTGTTCGGAATGCCTCAGGAGTAATGATTTCCTGATCTGATTTAGCGTGGCCCAGTGTGGTGATTGCTTGGATGTAGCGTGCGGTATCAGGTAGGTTGGTCCAGCGGTTTGCGGCCACCGTGGAGACTGCGGATGGTCCCAGGCCGAGGTAGTCTTCGCCCTGCCAGTAGGCCAGGTTGTGCCGAGATTCTTTGCCGGGACGAGCATAGTTAGAGGTTTCGTAATGGAGGAATTCAGCGTCCTTGAGCTTCTGATCAGCAAGGGAGAACATGTCCGCATTGATATCCTGATCCTCATGATGACGGAGCTTGTCAAAAAAGGGTGTATCCTCCTCGTAGGTGAGGTTATAGGCCGAGATGTGATCTGGGTTTAGCGAAATGGCTTTGTCTAGGGAGTGCTGCCAGTGTTCGATCGTTTGCCCTGGGACGGAAAACATGAGGTCGATGTTGACCTCGTCTAGCCCAGCTTGTTGGAGGATCTGCACGGATTCCGCTGCCTCCTCCGCTGTGTGTTCGCGTCCAAGGGTCTTGAGCACAGGAGCTGCAAAAGACTGGATGCCAAGTGAGACTCGGTTGACGCCGAGTTCTTTGAATAGTTTGGCTTTGCTTACGCCAAAAGTCGCTGGATTGGCTTCAAGGGTGATATGGGTGTTCTCCAGAGGAAGAGCCTCATGCAGGCCGTGGAAGAGTTCGGTGAGGTGACTGGGCGAAAGCATCGACGGCGTTCCGCCACCCAGATAGAGGGTGTTGATATCGGCAAGACGATGGTCAGCGCTTGCACGTCTGGCCTCTTCGATGACCGCCTTGATAAAAGCCTGCTGATCGGTGCCGCCTGGAGTGTGCTTATAGAAAGAGCAATACGGGCAGATCCGGTGGCAGAAGGGGATGTGAATGTAGACAATCAATGGACAAAATTTTCAATCCGAGATTTGAAATTATCTAGATCGTCATGGCGGAGAAGCCACCATCGACGGTGATTTCCGTGCCAGTAATAAATGAGCCAGCTTTATTAGAAGCCAGCATAAGCGTGGCGCCGGTCAGTTCACCGGCAGTGCCGAAGCGGGACATGGGAGTGTGGCGGAGAATTTCCAGCGCACGTGTCTCGTCACCTTTCTGTGATGCCTCTGCAGACGGGAAGAACCCTGGCACCAGCGTATTGACTCGAATATCATACTCGGCCCATTCGCGTGCTAGGTTTTTGGTGAGGTTATGCACCGCAGCCTTAGCA
>ERZ887851.3528-NODE-3528-length-11250-cov-21.761143_pt1 | contig 11250 bp, 8 predicted proteins | sample MGYA00521100_ERZ887851 | MGnify/ENA primary metagenome ERZ887851 (study PRJEB32303, sample SAMEA104408602) | aquatic metagenome | biome: Brackish water; feature: Pelagic; material: water | place: Baltic Sea | collected 2014-06-06T16:11:00 | depth 11,444 m ...
CTGTGCGAAGCAACAGAATCGCAGTCTGGCACAAGTCGCCGCTGTACTCGGCGTTGGCTCATGAAGAAGATCTCATCCCGATGACAAAATATATTGCAATATACATGGCGAGCGGGCTTTGCCTTCTCAGCGTCGCTAACGCTCAAGAGGATTTATCCATAGATAGAATGGTCACCAAAACACTCGTTATCTCTGCAGCCGAAAAGGAAAGGCTGAGCGACCTAGAGACAAGAGGCATTATGTCAGTAGAGCCTGTCGCACTTCCCGTGGGTCCACACCTCAAGGGAAACAACTATCACCTTGGATGGCCGGTCGGAATCAAAGTCGGAAAGTCGCTGCTTTGTGCCTACCATCAGACATTGAGACATCACGGGGGCAAGAGGGAGGACGCAGATAGCAGCGATGCGGTGATCGTACGCTCGACTGATGGAGGCGAGACCTGGTCGAATCCGATTGATATTAGACAATTCGGCACAAGTGAAAAGGCAATGGTTCTGAACTTCGGAAACTGCTTCGGGGTTCTAAATGAGAAAGTCTTTCTTGCCACCAAGTATGGTTTGTACCGCTCAGAGGACGAAGGCAAGACCTGGGAACTCGTCCCAGACGCGCTGACCCAGGAACAGACCGGACACAAGTACGCCGACAACTTCGGGCCACGTATGATAGTTCATCCAGAGAAAGGGCTGGTCATTCCAGTCGGAGTCGAGCGATCCCCGTACATAGACATGTACTCCTCCAAGGATGAAGGTCTAACGTGGATCCATAAGAGGGTCACACTCTCCAAAAGAATTCATCCGCTGGAACCAACGGCCATCTATCACGACGGTCGGCTCATCTTCCTCTCTCGAAATCATACAATTCCACTCAAGTTTCATCGTCGATTGAAAGACACTCAGCGGCCGGCCATGATGGTCTCAGACGCGGGCTGGTTCCCTATGAAGCATCAGGAGTTGACCAACATATCTTCCTACCGTTGGCCTGATACGACCGATGTCGATTTCAACCCCGTGACCAAGCGGTTCGAGGCCGTCGTTACGAACCGCAGTGGCGGTGCTGGAAAGGATGAGAAGAATGAGCAGAATGAGCAGACGGTAAACTTATGGTCTATCTCAAAGGACGATATGTATGCCGGACGTGCTGATCAATGGCGATTCGAAGGCACACTCCTGAGATTGAAGTCGGGCATGTTGAATATCAGTGCTGATGATGTCGATGCCGCTCACCCCGGAGGAGCTGTCATTGACGAAGATGAAGGCGTGCAACACATATTCATCTACTGTGGCCGGTACTCGACTCCTGCAGGGATCTACAGGATTACACGAACCCTTGACACCGACAAGCTCAGAGAAGCCATGAGCCAACAAGGAGCTGAAGGCGACGCGGTAAACCGCGCGCCTTAGCTCAGACGTTCGCCATCAAGCAACCCAACCCGAACCAAATCAGACCTATCTATGAATGCAAAAATCACTAAGCGTTCCGCTCTTCTTGCGCTCTTCTACCTTGCCTTTTCGGCACCACTCTTGTGTGCCCAGGATCAAACCGCAAAAGAGGAACATTCCGCAACAGCCGAAAAACTGAAGGCCATCAAGCTGCCAAAAGTTGAGCTTAAAGAGGTTTCCTTCCCTGAAGCTCTCGAAATTATTCGTAAGCAGTCCCGCTTGCATGATCCAGAAGAAGATCCCGAGAAAAAGGGCGTGAATTTCGTTGTGAAAGGTAGTGTGAAGGCCGATCGGCCGATTACGCTGGTTCTCACCAATGTCTCCCTCGGCGATGCGCTTAGCTATCTGAACAGCCTCTCCGGACACTCAATGAAAATCCAGAAAAATAGTGTCCTCTTCGAGAGCGCTGAAGATGAGAGCCAATAGCCGAACAAGCGTGTGCTACCAACAGGCTACCCGCCTCGAGTCGAAGGCGTGACGACAAATAGAACCTCAACCTCGAAGTCGAAGCGGCGCTGCCGGTAGCCTGTGGCAGACCCTTAACTTTTCTCCACCATTTCCAATTACCAAATGCCTTGGTTAGGCTTTTGCATGAGGCTGATGAAGTGACGCAAATTAACAGAAATTTAACGCAAAAATTGTCGTTAAATAGTTGTTAGTTAATGGATAATGGGGTGGTATTTAAGGAATGCCCCATTTAGATCCTGCCAATAAAGCCAACCGTGAGTGGAGCGATTGTGACAAGCCCTACAATGAAGGTGCAGCCCATGAGCTCAATTTTTTGCGGAAAAGAAAAAATAAACCATAAAAGCCTGCACCACAGTCCTTATCTTTAGCCTGCTCACCTCGCTGTGTTGTGCACAGGGGAGGGTTGGCGATGTGCCTCCCCCCGTACAGTCGTTGTTCTATAAAGCCCAACACGAAGAAACCGGCAACATGTGGGATGTGTGGCTCTACCACAACGAAGGAACCTACTTCCTGTACTACCTCGCCAATGCTGGTGTCAGAGTTGGCAGAGGTCAGCCCTGGAACAATATTTCGTTGGCCACATCGCCTGACGGTGTGCATTGGACAGAGCAGGGCCCGATCTTGAAAAAGTCCAAGGGAGCCACCTGGATGGGTACCGGTTCAACCTGGAAGTCATCTACCTTTGAGAAGGACGGTACATTCTACATGAATTTCTCAGAAGAAATCGGCGAGCGTCAAAACATCTACTTTGCTGAATCTACCGACCTCCGTAATTGGACGAGATTGAAAGGAAAAGAATATCAATTTGTTCAGGACGAGCGATGGTACAAGAAGAACGGTCGCTGGGACTGCATTTGGACCATCGCCAAGCCGGGCGGGGGATTCTATGGATACTGGACGGCCAGCCCTCTTTCTAAAGATCGTAAATTTGGCTTTGGAGAATCGGAAGACGGCCTGCATTGGAAAGCCTTGGAGCCACCCAAGGTGGTGGGTGTGAAACGCAAACATGCTGAGGTCGGTGCGGTGGAAAAGATCGGGGATAAATACTACATGTTGATGGGCAATTACGCCCCCTACATGGTGACACTGGTTGCGGAACAACCCGAAGGCCCTTTTCATGTGGCGAAGAAGAACTCCAATGTGTTGACTGGGCACACCTACTTTTGCCGCTTTTTCGCGCACCCCACCGATGGCATGCTCGTGTGCCACTTCACCAGGGCCCGGGACAATCAGGTTTCTTTCGCCCCTCTAAAAGACGTGCGAATCGACAACGAGGGAACGCTTCGCCTCGGATGGTGGAAGGGCAACGAGAAGATGAAGCACCATCCCGTCAAGGTGGATAAACCTGTGGATACAACCAAGCCGATTGCGATGCTGGGCAATTCCTTTGATGTGAAAGGGGGAACGGTTCTCGAAGGTACCTTGAGGCTGCCGAAGGATGAAGAGGCCCCGCGCAGCGGGTTGTTTATTGAGTGTGTGAACAATCAGGGAGCCGGCGTGCTTGTGGATCATGCGGGCGTGGCCGAGCTCAGCTCCATGTCGGCGGACGGAACCGTTTTGAAAATTGAGGAGCCCAAAAAGAGCAAGCATCCGGATCTGAAACGCGTCGACCGGGAAATGACTTTCACAAACCCAGCTCGCTTTCGCTTACTCCTCGAGGGTTCTCTGATGGAATTCTACCTGGATGACATCCTGATCGAAAGCTACGCCTTGCCCGCCGAGGCCAGAGGTCGTATTGGACTGATCAACTCCTCAGATACTCTCGGAACTCTGAAAGCATGGAAATAATGAAAGCATACAAAACACTAGTCGTCTTCGCCCTGCTCACCTCGGTGTGCCTGGGGCAGGAATCCAAAACACCGAAGGGAACTTACAGTATTCCGCCGGAACTTGTTAACTTTAAGAAGACGCAATCGAGGTTGCAAGTGGTCAACGCCAAGGAATTTGGCTTTGACGAACAAAGATGGCAGTCGGATCCATCCCGCATAATCTATCATGGTGGTAAATATCATGTGTGGATGATCGACGGGTTTGTAAGCGGTGTCGCAGGGACCTCTCACGCTAAATGGAAACGGCGTGTAAACCTGAAAAGATCCTGGATTCTATATATGACATCGAAGGACTCAGTCCACTGGACGGCTGAGCACTATCTTCCGTTGGGCCCAAAAGGTTCAGCATATGATCTTACAATAGAGCAGGCAAACGTTCTGCATCACGAAGGTAATTTCTATCTGTTCGCCGAGGGTTGGACATCGAACATAAAGAAATATGGTCAGATGAACGCCGGTATCATCTGTCTGACGGCCAACTCCCCTGCAGGCCCTTGGAAGCAGGTGGGGGATGTATTGGTCAAGCCAGCGGTTGACAGGAAAGCTTGGGATTGCGGGATGACTCTTAATCCGCGACTCGTCCACATGAATGGCAAATGGCACATGTATTATAAGGGACTGGGCTGGAAAAAGAAACAGGCAGAAACAGAAAACGGTTTGGCGATTGCTGATTCGATCACGGGTCCTTACACCAAATACAAGGGCAACCCGCTGCTTAAGGGGCACGGTCACTTCTGCTGGCGTTACAAGCACGGAATGCTGATGCTGCCTTTCTGGACCGAAACCATTCTCTGGTCGCAAGACGGTATCCACTTTACCAAGCCCTTGCCGGCGAGCGGGGATGAGTTGTTTCTGTTCGGATCTCTTTATCTTCCCAATGATCCGCTTTGCGGCGAACCGGCAACCGATAAGCCCGTCACAAAATACTGGGGTCTTGAATCCAAAAAAGTGGAGGGAAGAAGCTGGGATGTTGTGCGCATAGAATGGCAATTCGGAGCACAAGAGGAGAATGAGTGAATGGTGCATCGGCTCTCCCAAAAAATTGCTGCACACTGCTGCCTGATCGCTCTTCACTCGAAAGCCGAATTTAGCTCATGGTCTTAAAATCATGAAAACCTGTAAAGCCCTACTACTCCTTACCCTTATCAGTTCCGTGTGCAGCGCGCAGGAGCCGAAGACAATCATCGAGACCCCGGCGATGCCAGAGAACCCGCCTGAGACCTGGCTGACCTATCACCTGGCGCATCCCGGGCCTGGAAACGCAACCCCCGGTGACCCCAACCCTGCCTTCTTCTGGAAAGGGCGCTACCACCTGCACTACATTTACAAAGATCGTGCCGCCCGGAAAAAACAGAAAGGTCGTGATTGGGGCCCTGACTGGGCACATGTCTCCAGTGAGGACATGGTGCACTGGACGTGGCACCCCACGGTGCTGGGACCCAAAACGATGGGCCATGGCATGTTCAGCGGAACGGGGTTCATTACTAAGGACGACCGGGCAGGTATCATCTACCACGGCAAGTCATCGAGTAAGAATTGGATTTCCTACGCCCTGGACGATCATCTAAACCAGTGGAGCGAACCCGAACTTGTTCTCCCGAGGGACAAGGACGGTAAGGACATCACGGAGATGTCATACTTCGATCCCGACCTGTGGATTAACAACGGGGTTTACTATGCACTCAATGCCCGCAGTAGCAGCGAACCTCCGGTGATCATGAAGTCTAACAACCTCAAAGACTGGGACTATATTGGCGAGTTGCTTCACCCGGATTTTGACGAAGAGAAACTTGGGGTGGGAAGAGACGAGGACATCTCCTGCCCGAATATGTTTAAAATGGGAGATAAGTGGGTGCTACTCTGCATCAGCCATGACCTGGGCTGCCGTTATTTCATCGGCGATTTCAAAGACGAGCAATTCCTGCCCGAGCAGCATGGCATGATGAACTGGGCCGCCTGGGACTTCTTTGCGCCTGAATCCCTGCTGACACCCGATGGCCGCAGAGTGATGTGGTCCTGGTGCACCACGGTCGTGTCGAAAAAGAAAAATACAGTGCCTAGAGAAATAGAAATAGATTTCAATGAAGTCTTGGCAGGCAAGATCCAAACCGGCATCCAGTCCCTGCCGCGCGAGCTGAGTCTTTCCGATGAGGGCACCTTGCTCATCAAACCCCTGCGTGAACTCAAGAAATTACGAGCCGATGAAAAAACCTTTAAGGACATTACGGTCAACAGTGACACCACCCATCTCCTCGAGGGGATCAGCGGTGACACCATGGAGTTAGAGCTTGTTCTGGAAGCCCCCTCGGCCAAGGAGTTCGGCCTCAAGGTGCTGTGTGATCAGGACGGCAGCGACGGCTTCACCATCTCATCCGGCAAGGGCAGCAAGACACTGAATGTCGGCTACATCCAGCCGCCCTTCGAGCTGGAGGACGGGGAAGACCTCACCCTGCGCATCTTCATCGACAAACATCTGATCGAGGTCTTTGCCAACGACCGCCAGGCCGCTGTGGCGTGGCATGACTATGACGCCGATGATCTTCACATCAGCCTGTTTGGCAAAGGAGGTGACCTGATTGTCAAAAGGTTCTCCGCCTGGCAGATCAAATCAATCTATCCCAAAGCAGGAAGCGGTCAGAAATAAAACGACCATCCTATCCTAGCTGGAATCAATCCATTACAAATATGACATTCAGAAAACAAAACCTATTGTTTAGCTTTTTCATCGCTGCATGCTGGCTGGTAAGCCTCGGAGCTAAGGAGCGAGGTAAGCCCAATATCGTGATTATCCTGACGGACGATCTGGGCTATGGGGATGTCTCCTTTCTTAATGCCGAATCCAAAGTAAAAACACCGCATATGGATAAGCTGGCCGAGGAAGGGGTGTGGGCAACCGATGCCCATTCTCCAAGCACTGTATGTAGCCCCAGCCGTTACTCCATGCTTACCGGGCGGTATTCATGGCGCCGAAAGATTAGCCGGCTCAACCCATGGAAAGAATCCTTCATCGCACCTGACCGGGTAACTTTGCCCAAAATTCTTAAGAGCAAGGGATATTATTCCGCCTGCGTGGGCAAGTGGCATCTCGGGTTTGACTGGCCCTGGAAGGGTGGGGTGAAACCACCCAATTCGGTCATTGGTACAGGAACGAGCAAGGCGACCTGCGAGATGTTTGATTGGTCGAAGCCCATCCAGGGGGGACCCTTGGGGGCTGGGTTTGATTATTACTTTGGGGATGATGTGCCCAATATGCCCCCCTATGCCTTTATTGAAAATGATCGTTTAACCTGTGACCCCATTGATGTGGATGGAGGAAAACTCAGAAAACAGCAGGTGATGTCGGGTGGCTATATCCATGGGATCGGCCCGGGGCAAAAGGATTGGCAACTGGATCAGGTGATGCCGATGATTACCGCCAAGGCTGTTGAAACCATAAAAAAACAAAGCAAGAGCGCTGATCCCTTCTTCCTTTATTTCTCCACCACTTCCCCACATTCCCCCATCGTTCCCTTGGGTGAGTTTCAGGGTAAGACTCAGGCAGGGCCTTATGGGGATTACATAGCTCAGACCGATCAGGCGGTCGGGGAAATTGTGGCCACACTCAAAGAGGCGGGCGTATATGAGAATACTTTTCTGATTGTTTCGAGCGATAACGGACCGGCTCCCTTTATGCGTGACTTGATCCAGAAGCATGAGCACAACCCGTCCGGATCGCTGCGTGGATTGAAGCGGGACCTGCTTGAGGGCGGGCACCGTGTTCCTTTCATCGCATCCTGGCCCAAGGGAGGAATCAAAGATGGTCGCCGCATAGATTCCACCTTGTCGCTCGCCGATCTCTTCGCCACCATAGCCGGTATGATTGGGGTGCCTTTGGAAGACGGAGTGGCGGAGGATAGCCTCGATGTTTTGCCCACTCTACTTTCGGATCAGCCTGTGCGGACAGAATTGGTCTACCATGCCGCCAATGGGAAGCTCGGACTGAGGCAGGGAGACTGGGCTTATTTGCGCCGGGGAGGGATTACCGAGGAGCCCGGCTGGTATGAGGAGGACTGGCAGGGAGATTCCCTCGATGTGCCTGCTCTCTTGTTTGAGCTGTCCAGTGACCTTGCCCAAAAGACAAACCTGAGGACCAAGCACCCCAACCGAGTAAAGCGTATGGAAGAACGATTGGCAGAAATCGAAAAAGGGACGTCCACCCGTTAATCAAGCACCCGAAGAAGAAGTCCGATGAACCAAGGAAATCACAACTGGATTATGTGTCTGATCTTGATGATCTGCATTTCTTTGCCAACCCACGCCAAGGAACATCCTGAAAAGCCCAACTTTGTAATCGTGCTGGCAGATGATATCAGTGCGGACAGTTTCGGATGTTTTGGTTCACCCAATCCGTACACCACTCCCCATATCGATAAGCTGGCAGCGAGTGGGATCCGATTTAAAAACATGTTTGTTTCCGAGGCGATGTGTGCTCCCGCCCGGGCCGAGCTTTATACCGGATTGATGCCCCAAAGAAACGGAACCTTTCGAAATCACAAGGCGTCCAACCCCGATATCAAAAGTATGGTTCACTACCTTAATGATTTAGGGTATCGGGTGGGGTTGGCCGGGAAAAAGCACATCGGCCCGGGAAAGGTGTATCCCTTTGAAAATATTGACGGAATCTGTGGTAAAGCCGCTGAAGCGAACCCCAAACCGGATGATTGGACCGGGGTTGAAAACTTTATTAAGCGTGAGCCCAACCAGCCTTTTTGCATCGTCATCGGTTCCATCCATGCCCACTCCCCATGGACCGTTGGGGATACCAGTCACTGGAAGGAAGAGGAGGTTCTTCTACCGCCGAATTTAGTCGATACGCCCCAGACACGATCCGCTTATTTACATTACCTGGCCGAGGTCAGGGAGTTTGACCGGCAGGTGGGCGACACCGTAGAGGTATTGAAAAAGACCAAGCAATTCGATCACACCATGCTGATCGTGCTTGATGAAAATGGGGCAGGGATGCCGGGGGGGAAGTGGACGGTGTTTGACTGGGGGGTACGCTCTGCCTGTGTGATCAAGTGCCCCGATAGTTGGGAGGCTAATTTTGAGACGGATGCGATCGCCCAGTACTGTGATATCGTGCCGACCCTGGTCGACGCGGTCGGTGGTACGCCCTCGGCGGATCTCGATGGGATTAGCCTGATGCCCCTGATCAAGGGAGAAACCAGGACCCATCGTGACCGGGCGTATTTTCTTTTCAATAACCGTGTAAAAGAAGGCAAGCCGGATACCCACTTCAGCATCCGTGCGGTGACGGATGGAAAGTACAAATTCATTTGGAACCTCACTCCCCATAATCTTTACAGTGTGAATGTCACCACCTGTGATTTGACCGGTGAAGCCAGAAAGACCGATTTTGGCCTGATCTATCCCTCCATGATTGATCGCATGGAGACGGATCCGCATGCCCAAGCGATGGTCGATCGCATTCGGTCCAGGCCCCAGCATCAACTCTACGATCTCACCGTTGATCCGTATGAACTCCACAACCTGGCCGGAAAACCAGAGCATTCCCAAAGGGTTAAGCAGTTCAAAGCAGATCTCAGGAAGTGGATGAAAGATCAGGGGGACGATGGCCATTTGAACCCGCAAGGAATGCAGGTCATCAAGTACCAAGGCTATGTCTTTCCTTACCCGGAAAAAGAGAAGGCGAAGGGCCAGGGTATTCCACAAGAGCAAAAGATTTAGAAAATAAAATAGAAAAATAGAATGAAGACGAAACCGATCCCCATCCTTGTTTTTATAAGCCTGATCTGTGCCCTTGCAGGGTTTCTTGGGGCCCAACCCCCCGCTCATACTCTCAACGATCCAACCCGCCCCATTTACCACTTGGTCAGCCAGGACAAACGCTCGCACATTGCCGACCCCAACTTTGCTTTTTATTGGAAAGGTAGGTATCACCTGTATTTTATCGCTGCCCGTAACCCTGTTACCAAAGAGCGAAACTTCGCCCATGTATCCAGCACCGACATGGTGAACTGGAAGTATCACCGGGAAACCAATTTTGGCGGACTGAGTGGCACCCTCTTTCTAAGCCCGGATGGTGTGCCCACCATCATCGGCAAGGCTAGCAAGCAGATCACCCTGCACAGGCCATTGGATGACCAGTTGGAGCACTGGGAACTTCTGACCGAAGTGGTGGCCACCTTTGGACCTGGGCAGGATGGTAAGCGGATGAGCGAGAAGCACTGGGATCCGGATGCTTGGGTCGAGGGAAATACCACTTACATCCTGATCACGGCCCATCCGCTTTCCCCGAAAGGTCAGCCTGCGCTTTTCAAAACCACAGATATGAAGACTTTTCACTTTGTGGACTACTTTCTTGATGTGGATGTGCCAGGCGTGGCCCGTACATCTGATATTAAGACCAATGACGATCTGTCCTGTCCCAGTTTTTTCCCAATCGGAAACAAGTGGATGATGTTGTGCATCAGTCACAACAAGGGATGCCGTTACTACCTGGGTGATTGGAGGGACGAGAAATTTATCCCTGATTATCACGGCTGGATGAACTGGCGCAAAGGAGACGTCGATAGCAAGTATGGGCATGGAGGAGATGTGTTTGCTCCGGAGTCTTTGCTCGCACCCGATGGACGGCGGGTGATGTGGGCCTGGCTCTTTGCCCAGAGCAAGGTGCGGGTCAGCCCAAACTGGCAGGAAGTACTTTCCTTGCCCCGCGAACTTAGCCTTCCCGAGGACGGGGTGCTGCGGATTCAACCCCTGCATGAACTGGAGCAACTGCGCTACAACCTGAAGACAGAAAGAAATATTCGTGTACAAGCTGGCACACCGTACCGCTTGAAAAAGATTTCCGGAGATGCGATGGAGCTCATGCTTACGATCAGGCAGGGCGAAGCGAAGCGGTATGGGGTAAAGATTCTGAGTGACTCAACCAATGGCAAGGGGCTCGATGTGGTGGTGCACCCTAAAGCCAAGATTTTGCAGGTGGGAGTAACCCGGGCACCGCTGGAGTTAAAGGAGAAAGAAGAAATTCAACTACGTATCTTTATCGACCGTAGTGTGGTCGAGGTCTTTGCCAACGACCGGCAGGCGGTTGCCTGGCAACATGTTTATGAGTTAGGTGACGCTGGTATTTGCCTCTTTAGCGAGGGTGGGGCGATGGAGGTTCCGGAAGTGAAGGCATGGGACATGAAAGCCGCACCCCCCGAGGTGGCCGACCTATCGCCAGGGAAGTAAGAGAACTGGATTTTGTACCCCAATAATTTTTTAAAAAATGAAAAGAAAAAAAACCTCAGGCATTCTCACCCTATGTATCATGTCCATGGTCACTTTGCCTATGGATGCAAAGTCTCCTCAAGGTCAACGCACAGGAAAGGTTTCCAAGAAAGAACAATACGCGGATTCCATACCTACTCCCACATTGAGCGAGGTTGCTTATCGTTCACATGAGCGCCATGTGCTCGATTTCTGGAAAGCAAAATCAGAAAAGCCAACTCCACTTGCCTTCGTTATTC
>ERZ887851.3530-NODE-3530-length-11250-cov-8.529522_pt1 | contig 11250 bp, 9 predicted proteins | sample MGYA00521100_ERZ887851 | MGnify/ENA primary metagenome ERZ887851 (study PRJEB32303, sample SAMEA104408602) | aquatic metagenome | biome: Brackish water; feature: Pelagic; material: water | place: Baltic Sea | collected 2014-06-06T16:11:00 | depth 11,444 m ...
AATTCAACTGGCTAAAAGAAATGCATTTCTCAAAAACTTATTAACTATAAATATTATAAAATTTCTGATTATTTAATTTAAAACCCTCATTATCAGTGCATAAATATTTTAAATTCGCTTTAGGAATCAATTTATTAGTCATTTTGTTTAGTCTTTTTACTTCGCAAATTGCCCAGCAGTTGCTTGCTTTTACTGGGATTTTGAGTTTGGGAATCCTGCATGGTGCCAATGATTTGAAAATAATCGCTAAACAAAAAAACAGGGCAAAAGTGTCTCAGACTTTCCTTGTATATATAGGAGTAGTACTTCTTGGGATTTTCTTCTTCTATTTTTTTCCTGTTTTGGCCTTGATTTCGTTTGTGGGCGTGAGTTGCTATCATTTTGGCGAGCAACATTGGGAAAGTATCGCAAAATCAGTACCCTTGGAAGGATTCTTTTATTGCTCTTACGGAGCGATGATTTTTGCCCTTATTTTTTTTGGACATTACACCGAAGTAGCCGAGGTTATCGATGCCATTACGGGACATCAACTCTCTTTTGCTATATTTTCTTGTGGGTTGTCCATAACATGCATCAGCACGTTGACTTTGGGAATAGCCCTTCCTCATTTTCGAGTACATCTAGTTAAAGAATTACTGCTCTTAGCCTTATTGATTGTATTGATGCAGTTTTCCAACCTAGTGCTCACCTTTGGGTTTTATTTTGTGGTGTGGCACAGTATTCCCTCCCTCGGCTCACAATTGATATTTTTATACGGTCAAGCAGATAGGGGCACCTTGTGGTCCTATTTAAAATCAGCACTTTGGTATTGGATTTTGGCACTCGCTGCATTGGGTGTTGTTTTCTTTTATTTTGATTTTTCGAAATCCTTTTGGTTGCCCTTGTTTTTTTCGTTTTTAGCAGCCATTACTTTTCCTCATGCTCTGGTGATGGGAAAGATGTTTCAAACTCGGGCGAGAAATGAAGTATAATCAACTGACAATCCTTATTTTTGTTCTTTAATTCCGAAAAAAAGAATGCATGTTTGATACGCTCAGTAGTAAACTAGACAAAGCCTTTCAGGTTTTAAAAGGGCACGGAAAAATCACCGAAATCAATGTAGCAGAAACGCTCAAGGAAGTGCGTCGTGCTTTGTTGGATGCCGATGTAAGTTTTAAAATTGCAAAAGAGTTCACCGCTCGGGTCAAAGATAAAGCTTTGGGGCAAAAGGTATTAACCAGTTTGCAGCCCGGACAATTATTGGTAAAAATTGTAAAAGATGAACTCGCCGAATTGATGGGTTCAGAAGCGGTTGGGATTAATTTGCAAGGCAAGCCAATAGTTATTCTTATGGCAGGCTTGCAAGGTTCCGGAAAAACAACGTTTTCTGGGAAATTAGCACTTCATTTAAAAAAGAAACATTCCAAAAAGCCCCTATTAGTGGCCTGCGACGTTTATCGTCCCGCTGCCATTGACCAATTGGGAATTGTAGCCGAACAAGTGGGGGCTGCGCTTTACGAAGATCGTGAAGAAAAAAATCCGGTTGCCATTGCCAAGGCCGCTTTGGAAAAGGCAAAAACCGATCAGCATGACTTGGTGATCATTGATACCGCGGGTCGATTGGCCATAGATGAGGTGTTAATGGAAGAGATCAAAGCAATACATACCGCTGTCCGACCTTCGGAAACCCTCTTTGTGGTGGATGCCATGACTGGGCAAGATGCTGTGAACACAGCCAAAGCCTTTCATGATCTTTTGGATTTTGATGGAGTTATCCTGACCAAATTGGACGGTGACGCCCGTGGGGGAGCTGCATTGACGATCAAATCGGTGGTAAAAAAACCCATAAAATTTATTGGTACGGGTGAAAAGATGGAAGCTTTGGACATCTTTTATCCCGATCGGATGGCCGAACGTATTTTGGGAATGGGAGACGTTGTTTCCTTGGTGGAACGTGCACAAGAACAATTTGATCAAGAACAAGCGCGTCGCATCAACAAAAAAATTGCTACCAACCAATTTGGCTATGACGATTTTCTTTCTCAAATCCAGCAGGTCAAAAAAATGGGTAATATGAAAGATCTGATGGGGATGATCCCCGGAGTTGGAAAAATGATGAAAGATGTCGATATAGATGATGACGCCTTTAAAGGCATAGAAGTCATCATCGGTTCGATGACTCCCAAAGAACGATCGCAACCGCAATTGATGAATCACAGCAGAAAACAACGAATTGCCAGAGGTTCCGGAAGGGGAATGGAAGAGGTCAACCAATTGATCAAGCAATTTGAACAAATGAATAAAATGATGAAAATGATGCAAGGAGGCAAAGGAAAGCAGCTCATGCAAATGTTTCAAGGGCTAAAATAAAATTAAATGATATTACTGAACGGAAAATCCACATCGGAAGCTTTAAAAAATGAACTGAAAGAAAAGGTCGATCAAAGACGTGCTGCAGGAAAAAAAATCCCCCATTTAGCCGCTGTTTTGGTGGGAAATGACGGAGCAAGTTTGACCTATGTGGGCAGTAAAGTACGCTCCTGTGAAAAAATCGGGTTTCAATCTACTTTGATTCATTTGGAGGAAACTATTTCTGAAATGGAATTGTTACAACAAATTGACCAGCTCAACCAGGATGAAAGCTTGGATGGTTATATCGTTCAGCTGCCACTTCCCAAACATATAAATGAAGAAAAAATCCTTTTAGCCATTGATCCCAACAAAGATGTTGATGGGTTTCACCCTTCCAATTTTGGACGAATGGCATTGGAAATGGATGCTTTTATCCCTGCCACCCCTTTTGGGATCATTGAAATGTTAGAACGCTATCAGATCGAAACTTCGGGCAAACATTGTGTGGTGGTTGGAAGAAGCCATATTGTAGGACGCCCCATCAGTATTTTGATGAGTCAAAAAGGAACGGCCGGGAATGCTACTGTAACTTTGGCACACAGCCGTACAAAAGATTTAAAAGCATTGACACTTCAAGCAGACATCATTGTCATGGCCTTGGGAATACCCGAGTTTCTAAAAGCAGACATGGTCAAAGAAGGCGTGGTCGTCATTGATGTTGGAATTACACGCGTAACCGATACAAGCCATCCCAAGGGTTATGTCATTCGCGGCGATGTTGACTTTGATGGCGTGGCTGCAAAGGCCAGTGCCATTACTCCTGTTCCTGGTGGCGTGGGACCCATGACCATAGCAATGTTGTTAAAAAACACGCTTTTGGCTTGTGAACGGAGGGACTAATCCTCTTTTTCAATAGCGTTATAGATCATCAAAATCAATAGCCCAAAAAGTACACTGGACGTGATTAACAGCACGTTGGTCAGTCCATAGGTGGAAAAGGAAAGCATGATCAAGATGGTACAAATCACAAAGCCGGTGTTTCGAACCAACTGGCTGTAGCGTTCTGTATATTGAAACGACAAAAGCAGGATCAACACATTTGCCAGAATCAAAATGGTGAAAAATTCATTGTAAAACACTCGATTGATGTCCAACAATAATGGAGCTCCTTGATTTTCCAAAAACAATCCATAAAACCAATAAAAAACACTGTAAAAAGAGGTGAAAATCATCACGGGAAGCAGCACCAAACTTACTGCACGTTTCGAACTCACAAAGCGCTGTATTCGCTCACTTAGCGGTTTAATGGGGATTTTTTTTCTTACGCGATTGAATAAATAAATCAAAAAGTAAAGCAAAAGAACACCCACCAAATCATATATTAATTGAGTATTGGCGCTGTTTTCAAACCAATTCACGTCCAAATCTATTTTAGGGAAATCTCCAAAAATACGTCGGATAAGGATTAGTGAGATTATTTCAAATTGCTTAGATATCGCCGTTGTAAAAGAACGCGGCAGATACATGATGAGTAGATAAATCTCGTACACCAAAATGATGGAAAAAGGAGTGTAAATGGCCGAAATGGGATCTTCCAACAGACGTGTTTCAAAAGTTGTTTCAAACACTCCAAAGCGTTTGGAATAAATTAAAATCAAATGAATTATAAATCCAAGTATGGAAAGCCACAAGGTGGCACGTTCGATCCATTTTTGATTGGCGTCGGAAAAAATTCGTTCAAAAGAACGATCAAAAAAAGTATACCATTTTGTCATAACATTCAGCGTGCAAAAATTTGATCTTTATTTTTAAAGGACTTGAACTCCAATGCGTTTCCGGCGGGATCGTAGAAAAACAACGTCATTTGTTCACCCGGTAATCCTTCAAAACGCAAATAGGGAGGGATTACAAAGGCGACTCCTTTTGCATTGAGTTTTTCGGCAAAAATCTTAAAATCCGCCCAATCGAGAAGCACGCCAAAATGGGGTACCGGCACTGCTTTTCCATCCACCTCATTATGGTGCGGTTGGGAACGGTGATTCGGATCTTGGTGGATGACCAATTGATGCCCAAACAAATTAAAATCCACCCATTGTTCCGAAGAGCGACCTTCTTCACATTCCAAAACTTCACTATAGAATTTGCGACAGCGTTCAAGATGATCCACAGGAATAGCGAGATGAAAAGGGTTTGGCATAAAATTTATTCTTAATATGATTAAAGATACGATTTCTCTACAAATGAACTTTTGGAAAGTGCTATCTTTGACCGATGCCAACGCAAGAGACGATTAACGCTGTAGATCAAGGACTTCAATTGCCTTTAATGGAAGCGTTTTACACCCTTCAAGGCGAAGGCTATCACAAAGGAAGCGCAGCCTATTTTATCCGCATAGGCGGCTGCGATGTAGGATGTCATTGGTGTGATGTTAAAGAAAGTTGGAATGCCGATTTACATCCTCCAACGGCAATTACAAAAATTGTTCAGGAAGCCCAAAAATATTCCAATACGGTTGTGGTAACTGGGGGAGAACCTTTGATGTGGAACATGGAGCCCTTAACCGATGCTTTGCATCAACAGGGGATACAAATTCATATTGAAACTTCGGGTGCCTATGCACTTTCCGGGGCATGGGATTGGTTTTGTCTTTCCCCAAAAAAAAACAAATTGCCCACAGATGCTGCCTATTTAAGGGCGGATGAATTAAAAATGATCGTTTATAACAAAGACGATTTGCGTTTTGCCGAAGAACAAGCGCAAAGGGTAAATGCAGATTGCAAACTTTTTCTTCAACCCGAATGGAGCAAACGCGAAAAAGTCATTCCGATTTTGGTGGATTATGTCTTAAATCACCCCCAATGGAAGGTTTCTTTGCAAACTCACAAATACCTCAATATTCCCTAGGGATACAGTAAATATTGACTTCTTATTTTTTTAAATTGATTTAAATGTTTTTCCCACGAAGCGCGAATTTGTTTTTCACTAAATCCATTTTCAATTTGTGTACGCAATGCATTTACACCACTAATTCGTTCAAAGCTTTTTAAGAAAAAAGCATCCTTTTGTGGAAACTGAGTGTAGGCATTCAAGAGCCATTTTAATTCTAATTGTTGTGGTTTAGGCTGCTGGGATAAATCTTCTCCATAACAAATCAGTCCTTTGTGCTTGGGGTTCTTGGAACCAAAATTAGGCTGCGGACTAAAGGAAAAATCCGATTTCGGTAATTCGGGATGACCATAGATCTGAAATTGTAACGAGGTGCCTCTTCCCACACTTATCACTGTAGGTTCTAACAAACACAAGCTGGGATACAGCGCAATAGATTGCGCATTCGGAAGGTTGGGGGAGGGGCGAACAGGGAGCTCATAAGGGGTTTGATGCGTGTAATTTTTCAGAGGGATAACCGTCAAGTCACAACGCACTTGATTTTCCAGCCAATTTTCACCGTTGATCATTTGGGCGTATTCTCCTATGGTCATGCCATAGACGATGGGAACGGGATGCATCCCAACAAAACTTTTGTTTTCCAGTTCCAAAACGGGACCGTCAATATAGTGCGCATTGGGATTGGGTCGATCCAACACGACCAACGGAATATTGTTTTCGGCACAGGCTTCCATCACATAATGGAGGGTGGAGAGGTAGGTGTAAAACCGAACGCCAACATCTTGTAAATCAAAAACCATGAGGTCAATATCTTGCAATTGCGCAGGAGTGGGCTTACGATTTTGTCCGTACAAAGATATTATGGGTAGCTGCGTTTTGGGATCTCTTTGGTTTTCAATTTTTTCTCCGGCATCGGCAGTTCCCCGGAATCCGTGTTCCGGAGCAAATACTTTTTTTAGATCAATCTGGTTTTCCAACAATACATCAACCAAATGTAAATCACCCTTACTGCTAGGAATCAAGCTGGCCTGATGGGCAACCACACCAATTCTTTTATTTTTAAAAAGCGAAAGATATTCTTCTGTTTGCGCTGCCCCAACCCTAATTTTTTCTTGACAACTTAGCGTAATTAAGCCATTAAAAAAAAGCAAAAATAAAAACGTAATTTTAGTCCGATAAAACATAACTGTTCATTGTGAATTTAGCACTCCTCTTTGCCAATAAAATGCGTCAGCAAAAACAAGATAAAAGTAGTGTTTCTGCGCGAATAATTAATATTGCAATGATTGCTGTTGCCGTTGGCATATCCATGATATTAATTGCTGTGGCAACGGCCAAGGGAATGCAAAAAGAAATTCGAAAGAAAACGGTTGCGTTCAATGGACATGTTGTAGTCTCACCTTTTGAAAATAACGAATCCCAAATCTCGATGCTTCCGTTTGAAGACACTGAAGCGTTACGCGCAGAAATTCAAGATTCCAATATTGATCGTTTGGTCCCCGTCATTCTTAAGCCGGGGATGCTCAGAAAGGGAGCTGATTTTGAAGGTATTGTTTTTAAGGGGGTTGACAGTCTTTATCAATGGAAGGACATTCAGGGCTTTTTGATAGTGGGAAGATTCCCCAATTTCGCAAACAATGGAAGTGAAGAAATTTTGATTTCAGCCACCGTGGCATCTCGAATAAGCGTGGAAATTGGCGATCGTGTCAATGCCTATTTTCAAAATGAAGCCAACCAAAATCTACCCAATCAAAGGCGTTTTACGGTTGTAGGGATATACAATTCTGGCTTTCCAGAAGTAGATGAAACCTTGATTTTTGGAGATATCCATCAACTGCGGCGATTGAACAAGTGGGAAGCCAATGCCGTTGGAGCGTATGAGATTTTCCTGAAGAATGACCGTCAGATGGCAAGTTTTGCCGCCGCTCTTTACAACCGCATACCTTCTGATTTAAATACCGTACCCATTAACGAAAAGTTCAGCAGCATCTTTCAATGGATATCACTTTTTGATTTTAACATTGCCATCATATTGGTGGTCATGATATTGGTAGGATTGATCAATATGGCAACCGCACTTTTGGTGTTGATTTTGGAACGCTCTCGGATGATTGGAGTCCTCAAAGCCATGGGAGCTCCCAATGCGCTGATTCAGAAAATCTTTATGTATAATGGAGTCCTGATTATGGCAAAAGGATTATTCTTTGGAAATTTGCTTGGATTGGCGTTTTATTTTTCTCAGCGCACTTGGGGATGGATTACTTTAGACCCGCAAACCTATTATCTGAGTGTTGCCCCAGTTATCCTGACCGTTTCTGAAGTTTTGTCGCTCAATCTTATTTTTCTTTCCGTTTGTGGAATCCTCCTTTGGTTGCCGGCACAAATTGTCCTTACAATTGCGCCATCCAAAGTCTTGCGATTTCGTTAAAATTATTTTCGCAACACAAGATTTTCCGTTTCTAAATAAATATCTTTGTGTTTCACTTAGAAAAGCGAAATAGAGGTCTTTGTACAAATTGCAAATTTGAATTACCAAAAATAAAATCGCATCAGTGGAGTCGAAATATTTATATGAAATACGCTAACAATATTTTAGAAACCATAGGGAATACACCTTTGGTAAAATTAAATACCATAACGAAAGAAGTTGAAGCTTTAGTCCTTGCCAAGGTGGAAAGTTTTAATCCTGGAAATTCTGTAAAAGATCGAATGGCGGTTAAAATGATTGAGGATGCAGAAGCCGATGGACGCCTAAAACCCGGAGGAACTATTGTTGAAGGGACTTCCGGAAACACAGGAATGGGTTTGGCGCTGGCAGCTATAGTAAAAGGATATCAACTTATATGTATTTCTACGGACAAACAATCCAAAGAAAAATTTGATATTTTGCGCGCTGTGGGGGCAGAAGTAGTGGTTTGCCCAACGGATGTACCCCCAGACGATCCCAGATCGTATTACAGCGTGGCCAAAAGATTGGGGGACGAAACGCCCAATGCTTGGTATGTCAATCAATACGATAATCCATCGAATGCACAAGCACATTACGAAATGACCGGTCCTGAAATTTGGGAACAAACCGAAGGTAAAATCACGCACTTTGTAGTGGGTGTTGGAACCGGAGGAACCATTTCGGGAGTAGGAAAATTCCTTAAAGAGAAAAACCCAAAAATCAAGATTTGGGGGATCGATACCTATGGTTCTGTTTTTAAAAAATACCACGAAACAGGAATTTTTGATCCCAACGAAATTTACCCCTATATCACCGAAGGAATAGGAGAAGATATTCTACCCGAAAATGTAGATTTTTCCATTATCGATCAATTCGAAAAAGTGACGGATAAGGACGCTGCGATCTATGCTCGAAAAATGGCAAGAGAAGAAGGTATATTTGCTGGAAACTCCTGTGGATCAGCAATTAAGGGGCTTTTGCAATTGAAAGAAAATTTTAAAAAAGAGGACGTGGTTGTGGTGTTGTTACACGATTCCGGAAGTCGTTATATCGGAAAAATATACAACGATGATTGGATGAGAGAAAAAGGTTTTTTAGACTAAAAAAAATATTTTTTAAATCTAATTTTCAGCACTTTTTTTATTTTTCGCAATCCTTTTCGATCCTTTTCTAGACGTTGTTTTTGTTAAATTTTTACAGAATTTCACTGAAATCAATTTCCTTTAAAAAATAATTGAAAAGTTGAATTGAAATTATTCATGCGAAAGCCTTGATGTAAAACAATATTTTGCATTAATATTCGTTACTTTTGTTATTAAGACTATATTAATTTAATTCGAAGACGATTTTATCAGTTGTTAAATATCTTTTAAAAATATTCACTATAATATTTTTACTATTTAGCACCTTCTTGAATGCTCAAGATATAGGGGTTTCTAATGTTGTTATAGTGGAGGGGACGCTTGATACTGCGGCATCCTCTGTTACCTATGAACTTTGTGCCACAAATCCAGTAACCCTAGATATTGTCCTAGAGAATTTTAGTGCCACTTCCGACACGGTTTCTAGGGTCACCATTTTAATCACGGGAGTAAATTCACTCACTTCAACAGAATTTACGATTTCAAGCACACTGACCCTTCCCGGAAGTTCTACGACCACCGTCACCTTTCCCGATGATTTCACTGCTCCAATACCGGCCTCACTGAGTTTTCTAAACCAAGGAATTTCAACGGTAGTGGTTTCCACGTACTCTGTATCCGGAACAGGAGACATCGATACTGACAACGATGCCTTTGATGCAGTGGCGAATGTACTAAGTCCGGATACTCCAAGTTTATCCAGTCCTCAATCTGGTGCAGCATGCGCTGGAGAAGAAATTTCATTTGCGATTACTCCAACTGGGGCAACCGAATATAAATTTTATGTCAATGGCGTTTTAAAATACTCAGGAACTAATAATGAAGTAAGCTTTTCAACGGACCCAGCTGATTTGGACAGACTTTCCGATGATAGTATCATTACCATAGGATTTACCGATGCCAATGGCTGCGAAGCCGACACCTCCACGATTAGTTATACCGTTGATGTGTATGCTTTACCCACAGCCGCGTTGAGTGCTGGGGTTTATTCAAATGGTGTTTGTGCGGGAGATTCCGTTACTTTCGAAGCCGGAGGAGGTACCAATTACGAATTTCTTAGAGGGGGGGTTGTAGTACAGGCCAAAAGCACCTCCAATACCTATACAACTTCATCACTTACGGACACCCAAAGCATTACGGTTGTAGTTTATAATGCCAACGACTGTACTGATGAGGCTACTTTAGCCATGGAAGTCTTGGATGTAAGTACAGGAGGTACCGTTACGCTCACTGTTGCCGCAGATGCCAATATCTGTGAGGGTGCTGCACTTGCCGGTTCCATTTCCTCAACAGCGGTCGCAGTAGGAACCGATACGATTACATATCAGTGGCAAAGTTCTCTCAATGGAACAGCCTGGAGCGATATTGAAAATGAAAACAGCGTCAACTTTAGCCCTCCCGTATTATCGCAAACTACCATTTTTAGAAGATTAGCGATTGTTTCTAATGGCGTACTCACTTGCGATACTCCCGATGATTTTAATATTTCAAATTCGATCACTATAGTGGTTGATGCAGCTTTTGATTTAAGCCTTACCACCGCACAAGCAAGTTATTGTGTAGATGATGCGATAACTTTTTCTGCAACCAGTGGTTTGACTTCATACACCTTTTTAATTAACGGCGTTTCTGCTCAAGCTTCTACATCTGCCTTTTTAGTAGCAACCGTTTCTACTACCACATCTACCAGCAGCTTGAGAGTAAAGAACGACGATATCATAACAGTCATTGCAGAAGACTCCAATGGTTGTACGGTTAGCAATACCTTTACAGTTGTAGCAAGTACTACTCCTATCATTGCCACTTTGGATACCGATATTACGGGTAATATTATTTGTGAAAACGATACTGTGGTGCTAACTGCTGGAGGAGGTAGTAGCTACTCATTTACGTTAGGAGGTCTTGCTCCGCAAGTAGGAGAGGTATCCGGGAATGTGTTTACTACTTCAAGAATCACCGATGGTGCTGTTGTGGAGGTAACCGTGACCAATGCATCGGGCTGTACTGCCTCTACTTCAATGACTTTTGAGGTGGTTTCGTTAATAAGTGCAGGAACGGTTACTATTAATACGCCAGATGAACTGCAAGTTTGTTATAATACAACTTTAACAGGAACTCTTTCCAGTACTGCTCCAGCTACAGCAACAGATGCCATCCACTACCAATGGCAATCTAGTACTGATGGAACGACCTATGTCGATATCGCAGGTGAAAATAATTTGAATCTTGATTTATCAACACTTGGCAATCTGACTACATCTACCTATTTTCAGCGACAGTCTTTTGCCTATATTGATGCGAACAGCAGTGGAGCACTAGACAATGGAGAAGTGAGTTGTGATGTTAATTCGACGACTCCGATCACCATCGTTGTTGATGGATTACTCACCCCAACGATCACTTCGAGTACAGGAGGCTTCACTTTCTGTGCGGATGCTCAAG
>ERZ887851.3532-NODE-3532-length-11245-cov-27.709383_pt1 | contig 11245 bp, 9 predicted proteins | sample MGYA00521100_ERZ887851 | MGnify/ENA primary metagenome ERZ887851 (study PRJEB32303, sample SAMEA104408602) | aquatic metagenome | biome: Brackish water; feature: Pelagic; material: water | place: Baltic Sea | collected 2014-06-06T16:11:00 | depth 11,444 m ...
TCAAGCCTGTGAACCCGAATCAGGTGTTGCTGAGCTTGAAGAAAATATTAGACGGGAGGCAGTTAGTCTCTCAAGCCGCCACCCGAGGCTACCAGCAAGAGTTTGGCCGATTAACCTTAGACATGCAACAGCTGCGTACTTGGGAGGAATGGGCGAATTTTTATAAAAAACTCTTGCAGTGGGAGCTTAAATTGGATGAAAGTCCTGAAGAGGGTTTGAAAGGCGTATTGGCTTCTCAGAAAAAGGAGGCCAATGAGCTTTTTGCACGCTTTATTGCCAACAATTACCAACAGTGGTTTTCTGGCAGTGAACGCCCAATGCTTTCACACGAATTAGTCGGAAAAGTAGTTGCACCGCAATTACGCCAGGGCGAGAAGGTTTTTTTCTTAGTAATGGACAATCTTCGCTACGACCAATGGCTTGCCATTAAGCCTGTACTTTCGCCGTATTTTCATCACAAGGAGGAGGGTTTGTACAACAGTATTTTGCCCTCTGCAACGCAATATGCACGAAATGCGCTTTTTGCAGGTATGATGCCTGCAGACATTAAGGCGTCTCAGCCGCAGTATTGGGTGGAAGACCACGAGGAGGGTTCTAAGAACCAATTTGAAGGTGAGTTGCTGGATGCCCAATTGGTAAAATTGGGATTAGGCGATAAAAAATCGGTCTACCAAAAAGTGACCAATCTGCGCGGCGCAAATAGATTATACGACACCATTCATCAGCACAAGAATGCGGATGTGCTTACCGTGGTTTACAACTTTGTGGATGCACTGAGTCATGCGAAAACGGATACTGAAGTGGTGCGGGAATTGGCGAGTGACGACAGCGCCTACCGTCGTTTGGTGAAAACCTGGCTTGAGGGATCGCCGTTACTTAAAATGCTACAATGGGCCAGTCAGCAAGGCTTCACCGTTGTGTTAACCACGGATCACGGGACCGTAAATGTGCACCGTCCGTCGAAAGTAGTGGGAACGAAACATTTAACTACAAACCTGCGGTACAAATCTGGAAATGGCATGAGCTACCAGTCCAAGCATAGTTTTGTAGTGAAGGATCCTAATAAAATTGGTCTTCCTAAACAGCACATTGCCGACGAATGCATCTTTGCTTTAAGCGACCTCTTTTATGTCTATCCCAACCGCTACAATCATTTTGTGCAATACTACCGCAATACGTATCAGCACGGTGGGGTATCTTTGGAGGAATTGATTATTCCTTATGCAGTCCTTACCGCTAAATAACGGCTACCGCTTTGAACAGGTTGAATTAAAAGACCTTCCTGAATTGGCCCAATTTATTTTGGCCCACCGGGAAACGCCCATTACACTTCTAGAGGCGTCAATGGGGAGCGGTAAAACGACCTTATGTAACGCCATTTTGCAGGCTTGGGGGAGTGAGGACGCAGGATCTTCGCCCACGTTCGCGTTGATCGAAGAGTACCATGGTGCAAACGGGAAATGCTATCATTTAGACGCCTATCGTATTGAAGATGAAGACGAAGCCTATGACATGGGTTTGGAAGAATATTTAGAAGAAGGTTGCCCCATGTGGATCGAATGGGGCGGAAATGTACGATCTTTATTACCGTACGAATTGGGTGTCGTGTACATCCATGCGGAAAGTGAAGCGTACAGAACGGTTGAGTTTTACCCCCGACTTGCTGTGAACGAAATACAATGGAACCATGAGTGAGTACATCAGTTGGTCAGAGACGGCTTTGGAAACCCAAGAAGAACGGTTGGCGGTAGATGCTAAAAGTGCGCAATTGCAAATAGGATTACCCAAGGAGCACGCCATGAATGAGCACCGGTTGTTGCTCACGCCTGAAAGCGTGCAAATTTTAGTAGCGCAGGGCCATGAGATTGTCGTTGAGTCAGGAGCGGGAACCCTTGCAGGTTTTCCAGACGCGCTTTATGCAAATGCAGGCGCCACGATAGCGCTTGGGCCTGAAGAGGTCTTTCAATGCGCCATTATTGCGAAGGTTGCACCACCGACAGTTAATGAAATTTCGATGATGAGAGGTGGGCAAACCTTGATCAGTGCACTGCAGCTTCGCACGCGCAACAGAGACTATTTCAAGTCGCTGGCAGATAAAAAAATAACCGCTTTGGCACTGGAAGAAGTGCGCAATTCGGAAGATCAAAGTGCGCTTCGAATGGCCATGAGTGAAATCGCGGGTCAAATGGCCGCGCGCGTAGGCGCCAGCCTACTCGCGGACGGCGCCCACGGCTCTCGTAAAGGAAAATTAATGGGTCCTATACCCGGTGTTGCACCCGCCAGAGTAGTGGTGTTGGGCGCCGGCGTCGCCGGCCTATCGGCCGTGCGCGCGGCCCACGGCATGGGTTCCCAGGTAGTTTTAATGGACAGCAACATCAATCGCTTGCGTGCAGCACAAGAGCTCAATCCAGCGCTGATTACTGAGGTTATTCAGGATTTGGTGGTGGCGAAAAGATTAAAAAAAGCGGATCTAGTGATCGGGGCATTACATCCGGTCAATGGGCGAACGCCAGTAGTGGTTTCTGAAGATGCTATCACGGCAATGGAGCCAAACAGTGTAATTATCGACATTAGTATAGACAGTGGCGGTTGCTTTGAGACTTCGGAATTGACTTCGCACGAAGCGCCCACTTATGAAAAGCACGGGGTAATTCATTACTGCATCCCTAATATGGCTAGTGCGGTCGGTCATACAGCCACCATAGCCTTGAGTAATTTTGTGGCACCTATGTTGTCGACGCTATCAGAACTGGGCGGTGTAGAAGATTGCTTGCATTACGATCTTAATATGCGTGCGGGGTTGTATTTGTACAAAGGCTTGTTGACAAAACGCCATCTTGGAGAGCATTTTGATTTGCCTTTCTCAAACGATGCCCTGTTATTTGGCAACCTCTAATTGACTTAAAACTCCCGACCCCCAGCATGGCATTTCTCAAGCGATTACTTTTTTACATTTTAGGAATAGGATTGGGTACGTTGATCGTTTTGGCCTTTTTTGGTGAGCGCGATTTCGATTATGCCTACGGTCCCAATGCTCGTGTTCGCAAAACATTCAGGACTAAATCGGTAGATTCAACACAGATGAACTGGCCAGATTTGAACCTCGCAAAAGACAGCGCATACTTTCATGCGGTTGTAGAGGGACGCGTCAATTTTGGAGAAAGCGAGCCGCGTAAAGAGCCCTGCGGCAGCTACACCTTGTACTTTTCTTGGGAAGACAATCCCTATAAAATGGTTCTAGAAAATTGCCCCGATACGGTACATATCACAGCACTCATTCGAGTGGAGGACTAAGCGTTTTTTCGGCGGTCCAATTCTTTCGTAAGCAATCCCAACTCACGACCCGTCTGCCCTTCCACAGCGGTATTCTCTTCAGCGCGTCTGAACAAATACGGAAGCACATCTTTCACTGGTCCAAAGGGCAAATACTTTGCTACATTCAGTCCGGAATTAGCCGCATTGAATGAAATATGATCGCTCATGCCAAAAAGCTGCGCAACGTAAACACGCTGCGAATCGAAGGCAATAGAATGTTTGGTCATAAGGGTTGCAGCGAGCTCGATACTTGCTTCATTATGCGTACCCACTACTACGGCCATGTGCTCGAGATTCGATAGAATCAATTCCAACGCCGCATTGTAATCACGGTCTGTCGCTGCCTTATTAGGCTGGATTGGATCTGTGTATCCTTTTGCCTCTGCCCTTTTACGTTCTTTTTCCATGTAGGCGCCGCGCACAATTTTCACTCCGTAAATAAACCCTTCTGCTTTGGCACGGGCGAGGGCCATTTTTAACTGTTCTAAACGGTCGTGTCTGTAAAGCTGTGCAGTGTTGTAGACGATTGGCGTTTGTGTGTTATACTTAGCCATAAAGCCAAAGGCGAGTTCGTCTACTACAGGTTGTATCCAACTCTCTTCAGCATCGATCATTACGGGAATCTTCATTTCGCTTGCCAGCATAAAAATCTTCTCCCAACGCGCCAAAACACGTGCCCAAGACTCTGATTCTTCCGCAGACAACTCTTGTTTTAAAGATACTTTTTCATACCACTCGATGGCGCCCACCCCCGTCGGTTTAAAAACACCAAAAGGCACACCAGGATTGTTTTGTGCAAAACGGATGGTATCTAAAGTGGTCTCAAGCGTACGGTCAAAATCTGCTTCTACGGCTTTTCCTTCCACGCTGTAATCTAAAATAGCCTGAACGTTTCCTTCGGCCAATCGATCAATTTGAGGTTGACATTCCTCCACACTTTCACCTCCACAGAACTGTCTGAACACGGTGGCTTTTACGATCCCTTTGATCGGAAGCTTCAAAAAAAGTGAAGCTAATGTGAGTCCCTTTAGGGTCTGAACGACCTGTGGCGAGCTTAATGTGGCAAATAATAATTTGCTTTGACGCAAATCATTTTTGGTCTTCATTTTAAACGCGACCTCAGTATTGGTGAAATCGATCATGGTCTGTGAATTGGAATTCAAATATAGTGCTCAGAAACCTTACTTTTGAAGTGTGAAAACTTCTCATTCATATCCTTTTTTTGGCCCTGACGGTTACGACGGTCTAGACGCCTTACTGCAGGAATTAGCGCCTTCAAAGACGTTTCTGCTCGTGGACAGTAACACCACACATTGCCTTTCTGTTTTTGTGCCAAAGTTGTGCCAATTAGATGCGGCTTTTGAGGTCTTAGAGGTGCCTCCGGGCGAAGAGAGTAAGTCACTCGAAGTAGCAGCAAATCTGTGGTCTGTTCTCTTAGAATACGGCGCAGACCGCAACAGTCTCATTATCAATGTGGGCGGTGGTGTAGTTTGCGATTTAGGCGCGTTTATCGCAGCCACTCTTAAGCGCGGCATCCCGTTTGTGAATGTCCCTACCTCGCTGTTGGCCATGGTTGACGCATCAGTTGGGGGTAAGAACGGCATCAACTTTGCGGGTTTAAAGAACCAATTAGGCACTTTTACCCAACCAAACTACGTCCTTATCGACCCTGATTTTTTGACTTCTTTGCCCCAACAAGAGTGGGAGAGTGGTCATGCAGAAATGCTAAAGCACGCTTTGCTTTCTGGGACAAACTGGGTGGAAGCATTGCAGTTAGAACCGGCTACGCTAGCCCTTTACGAAATTCAGCAAAGCGTGGCTTTCAAGGCTGCAATAGTTCGTGAAGATTTTAAGGAAACCGGCAAAAGAAAAGTTCTGAATTTAGGCCATACTACGGGCCACGCTTGGGAAAGTTATGCAGCAGTCAGCGGTAATCCATGCACACACGGTGCAGCGGTAATTCAGGGTTTGCATGTCGCTTTACTGCTCAGCGGTTTACAGGACGAGCAATACGCATTGGCCAAAAGATACCCTTGGATAAAGGTCGAAGACGACGCTCTGACTCCGCTTTGGGAGCGCCAATTGCAGGATAAGAAAAACACCCACGGCGAAGTTCGCTATGTTCTTCTCGAGGAACTAGGGAAGCCCATATGGGACGTTCAAATCACCAGAGAGCAATGGACTCAGGCAGTATCGGCGCTGAATAGCGCATCCTAGTATGGAAATGGAGCTCCCGAAAATCACACAGCCCATTCAAGCTGAATTTGAATTGCCGCTCAGTAAGAGTATGGCAAATCGGGGCTTATTGTTGGCAGCCATATTTCCGGAGATCACACTTACGGGGATAAGCACGGCTAAAGATTCTGTATTGCTAAGAGAAACGTTGGACGCGTACGCCCATGGTGAAGTGCATGTGGGTGCGGGTGGAACAACCTTGCGCTTTGCGACTGCTTATTGGGCCACACGTGAAGGTTCATCAATCACTTTAGGCGGAACAACCGAATTGAATCAGCGTCCTATTGCGCCATTAGTGGATGCCCTGAATGCTCTAGGCGCAGAGATAACCTACGCGAACACGCGCGCTGAAGCACCATTGCATATCAAAGGCCACCAACTTCAAGGCGGTTCGCTGCATTTGGGGCATGTGAAAAGCTCGCAATTCGTTACCGCATTGATGCTTATAGCACCTACGATGCGTGATGGACTGCGTCTTGAATGGGACAGCGTCGTATCACAACCGTATCTCGTTATGACAGCCGCCCTCCTTCGAAGTGCCGGGATCCCGGTTACATTAACAAAATACGGGGTATCCATACCTCATGTCGAAGCAGTTGATCCAGTACAGTTAGTGATTGAACGGGATTGGTCGGCGGTGGCTTTTTGGTGTGAAGCACTTGCCTTAAGCGTTGGCGGAAGTTTGACCTTGCCGGGATTCGTGGATCCCAGTAACCAAGGCGACTCCAAAGTAGTTCACTATTTTGAGCCGCTTGGTATCGGCCATAAGTTCACGGAAGACGGCCTCGTCCTTTCAAAAAAATCGGTGCTTACTCCTGGACATTTACACTATAACCTACAGGGCGAACCCGATCTGGCGCAGCCGCTAATCATGACATTGCTTCTTAAAAAGATTCCTTTTGAAGTACACGGCTTAGAGACCCTTCGCGGTAAAGAATGCGATAGAATAGCGGCCATTGCTGAGGTAGCAGACGCCTTAGGTATTGAATTAGAGACGGGCGAGGCACACATTAAATGCAGCCATTATCCTGACCGATTTGCACCCATTAGCCCGCCGTTGCAAACCCACAATGACCACCGCGTTGCGATGTCCTTGGCGCCTTTAGCGTTCCAATTTCCAATCACTCTTCTGCATCCTTCGGTAGTTGAAAAAAGCTACCCCGATTTTTGGCAGCATTGGGCTCAATTGGTCTAAAGTAGTGGCGTACCGCCATTCTAAAGTAAAGCCTTCTTTGAATGGTTTAGTCATGTCATAAGACATGCTGGTGCTCCATCCGCCTTTGTTCGCTTTGAAATGATAACCGAAAAAATCCTCATAAACACTTTTTGCTCCTATGAAGCCTGTTGCAACGGGCACCGAAAGCCATATTGGCGAAGTATCTGTTTGCACCCAGCCTAAGGAGCTTTGAAACTGCCAATGTCTCATCGTTTTAGAAGAACGAATCGAGCCGCCGTAAGTTCCGTTGTGGTAATGCAGGTCTACCGACCGGTGATCCCAGGGCACAGTAAGACGGTGTCGCAGGGTTTTTTCGCTTGTTCCCGCGCACTGGTAACGCAACCAATCGCCTTGCCAGTTCCCTTTGAATCGGTCTTCAATCAACTGCAACGACCATTTTCCAGTTGCATCACGCCACTGCATGCTTACCACAGTTGTTGTTTTTTGCTCTTTTCGATGTAAATAACCTTCGAACAACAAGTCATCCCGCCACCAATTCCAGCCCAAAGCCTGCTCCTTCACTGTAAATTCACCAAACCAACGCTGTGACTTCCATTGCCATTTAAAATATGAGGTGCCGGTACCATTTACTAGTCCTAGACCCAAGGTGCTTTGGCCGCCGCGGTATTCGACGGCTCCATTTATTCCAACTCCTTCGTCAAAGCTCATATATAAACGCCCATTCTTGTATTGGCTAGTGGCTCCGAATCCGTTTCGGATTGCTCCGTAGGTACTTAATGCGCCCCGTATTCCCTGTGAAAATTGTTCGCGTGAAGGGCTTGTACCAAAGCCCCGGCTTCCGCTCAGCAATCCTTCGCCCAGCAGTAAAGTGTGGTGTCCTATGAGCCACTGCGATTGCACTGTGCCGCTATGTTTCGTGCAGATAAAAGCTCGAGGTTTAGATGAGACGATCGATTCGCCGTCCATTGTAAGCTCTTTGGACCAACCCCACTCAAAACCACCGCTGCTTCCTATAAATTTCGTTTTCATTCGAAGGGCGCCGCGTACACTGCCATTGTAGATCAGTTGGTTCTTACTTCTTTTCGGCTGGTCGCGTGAAAATGGCAAAACATCAGCCAATTCGCCAATATCTTGTTTAGACAACCCCGGCAAGCCAACAAGCTCTATAGGGTCGATGATGTACCCCATTAATTCCCGGTATTTAACAATTGAATAGACGCCTTCTTTACTCAAGCCAAACCATTGCCACAACAATTCGGGTGGACAATTATTAATGGTCAACGTATCCAATACGGTGGTCCTAGCCGGTGTCCATTCTTCAAGAAATGACTGGCCGTAGAGTACGTTGCTAAAAAAGAAATACCACCACCATTTCACGGTACATAGTTTAAGGTGGCATTCGCTAAAAGTCTCGTATTCCCGAATGCTACACTGATAGAATAGCGGTCTTGAATCCAGCTAAAGCCTATTGCGGAGTAGATGCCTTGTTGCACCCAGTACACGCCCATTTCTTTCTTTATGTAGCTTACTTGAGCGGATAAAGCGGAAATAAAATGCGGTTGGTGGCACCAGCCGGCAGTGATGGACCATTCATTCGATATGAAGTAATGCTGTTCGACGCGGGCAATGAATTGCCCGCGGTCGTATCCGCCACTAATACGCAGTAAACTTTGATCATCCGGCTCGTAGGTGGCGGTAATTTGCCCAGCCGGTTCAAAGTAGGATGTGAGGTTTTTAAGCAAGGTGTACCTTCCTCCTAAACCAGTTTCAAGAGTTATGCTTTGAGAAAGTGGAAGCTGCGAGCCAAAGAGCGTGCTGTACTGAGTATAGGCATCTAAGGTCTCTATTTCGATTATGGCTTTGCCTCTTTTGTGAAAAATACCTGCGGTTACCGCATGTTGGGGTAGACTATAGCTGCGCATTGCAAAATGCGTTTCTGCCTCGCACGGCCAAAACTGAAGCGGGGTATAGATAAGGTAATAATAGAGGGCTAAATCGGTCAGCATCTTGGGTAGGTTTCCCTATAAGATGCTACAAACGATTGGTTCGAATCAAGTCTTGTTAGTAAGTAAAAGTAGTGAGCAACTTAATAGTAGTTGACCAATTTTAATCTGAAAATTAGAGGAGCATATTCAGGTACCGTGCTTGCGCCTTTCTGTCCATAGCCCAAACTAGATGGGAAAACTACGACGGCCGTACCACCTTCTCCAGCAATTTGCAAGCCTTGTTGAAAACCTTGAACGAGTAAGGGCATGGAAATATGGCTGGATGCGTACCAACCGTTTGAGAATATCGTGCTGTCTAATAAATAACCAACATGTTTGAAACTAACCTCGTTCGTACTGTCTGGAACTCGATTTACATTACCCGTATCTAAGATGTGGTAAAACAATCCTGAAGGTGTCTGGGTAAAATCAAGGCCTGTGGTCGCGATGTAATCCTCAATTTCTGCGATCTCGCGGTTAAACCGCGCTTCTTCAGTGGTACAAGCCACAAAAAGAACAAGTACTAATAAGAAGGGTAGTGCTTTTTTCATTTTCCAAAAGTAATGTAGTTTTTCGTGAATACCATTCCATCTTGTTTCGCTAACATTGTGTTATGAAAGGATTCCTTTTTTCTATTTTATTATTTTCCGCATTCAGCATAAAAGCACAAGTGCTGCAGCGTTCTCAGGGCTTTCCTGCGGATCCAGTAACGGCGCTTTCGTGGTGCGACGATACACTTTACATAGGGACACAGGGTTCCGGTGTTTTCGTATTGGTGGAGCAACGAATTCTTCCATCGCGCCGTTTTAAGGAATTTTCGCGATCAACCATCTACAAGTTCCAAGATTGCGAACCTGTTGCCAGTGGCACGCTGCAAGCCTATCCTATTACCGCCTCTTCACCGGACGGAACCACCTATACTGCTGAAGATGGATCCTTGCGTATTCAGTTCAGTGACGAAGGGGCACGCGTAGACGAAAGACCTTCAGGGATTTGGCACTTCCCCGACCTTCAAATGGCTCCATACGAGCGTGGACTTACTTTTCTTCGTAATGGTTCTGAGCTCAGTGCATACGCAGAAGGCGAGCTGATTGATGTCTTCTTTGTAAAAGGGCTAATTTTTGACATTGCATCAACACCCTTTGGATTACTCTTAAGTACTGAGGCCGGATTATATAGATGGGAGAAGGGCTGGCAGTTGCGTTACGAAGGCCTGCCAATCTTTGCCTTTGACGGGCCAGATGTCCGTACCCCTCTTGGGGCTATTGGATTAAAGAAACTACTCGACGGTAATTGGTCGATGAGCGATTTTTCCACTCCTTCGGAGCGTATTCCTGCGCCGGCGCCGTACTTCGATGTGGATACTATTGGCAACACCTTTTATGGATTCGGGCCCAATGGACTTGAGGTTTTCGATAGCACTGGCGCATTGTTCACCATTACCTCCGCTCGTGGATTGCCCACTATTGGCCCCGGCAGTTACGATGTGGCGCTTAGAGATGAAAATTTATTCGTGGCTACACCCAAGGGATTGTGGGTTTTCTCGAACGAAGGGAAGCCAAACGATTTGCGCGATTTAGGAATACTTTTTTGGCAAAACGGGCTAAGGGTCAACTCTTTTGACGATTTAGAGACTTCTCCAACAACTATTGGTTTTACGGCCCTGCAGCGCAAGTTATCTGCAGGTGAGGTTCACGGCAGGTACAGATTAAATGAAGGGGCATGGGCGTCGTTTAGCGTTGGTGAGCGCGTGATTCTTGAACGCCCGGCACCACAAAACTATACGCTGGAAATTCAAACCAGCACGCGTTTAGACTACACACAAGGAATGAATGCCATTTACTCTTTTACCGTTCGTGCACCATGGTACAAGCGCATTTGGCCATGGGTATTGATAGCATTAGGAGGCGCATCAATCCTGTTATTTCGTCAGCGTAAAACTAAGCTTCGTTTGGAAGAGCAGCTGAAGTTGCAAGAACGTTTGGCGGATGCGGAATTGGCCAGTAAGCGACTGCAAATGAATCCGCATTTTTTGTTCAATGCGCTCGATGCTATTTCAAACTTTATTTTTAAAAACCAGCCAAAAGATGCCGTGAAATACATGGGAAAATTGGCCAAGATGATGCGGTTAACCCTGGACAGTTCGCGGAGTGAGGCGATGGTATTAGCGGATGAAATGGAATTGATCAAACAATACCTTGACCTATGTGAACTGCGCTACGGCAGCTTTGAAGTGAAGTGGGAGTTACAGGAAGGTATAGACACATTCGATCATTACGTTCCGCCGATGTTAGTACAACCCATTGTTGAAAACGCTGTGCAACACGCTTTGAGACCCGTCATGGCCAAAGGACAAGTCGCAGAACTGCATCTTCGCATCACTCAAAATGAAAATTGGTTGAGTATTTCGGTTGAAGATAACGGTCCGGGTATGCCAAACGAGATCACTTCCTCAGGCAGTCACGGTTTGGCCATTATTGACGAGCGCCTTGATCTATTGAGCAAAAAGCACGGACAAAGGTTTGAAAAACGC
>ERZ887851.3536-NODE-3536-length-11235-cov-9.047227_pt1 | contig 11235 bp, 9 predicted proteins | sample MGYA00521100_ERZ887851 | MGnify/ENA primary metagenome ERZ887851 (study PRJEB32303, sample SAMEA104408602) | aquatic metagenome | biome: Brackish water; feature: Pelagic; material: water | place: Baltic Sea | collected 2014-06-06T16:11:00 | depth 11,444 m ...
AAGAAACGCACAGCACCTAAGAAAAAACCCGTTCTTGAGACCGAGACCGAAGAACCAGACACCCCTAAGAATCCAGCGCCCAATACCGAGACCGAAGAACCTGAGTCCGACACCCCTGCAAAGCCAGCGCCCAAGAAACGCACAGCACCTAAGAAAAAACCCGTTCTTGAGACCGAGACCCTGGAAGTCCCCACGAAGCCCAATAAACGTGCTCCTAATAAAAAAACGGAGCCTGTTCTCACAGAGGTTAAGATTACGGATCTTCCGAGAGACGAACAGGAATGGTTCATGGAGGTAATGAGGAACAACGAGAAAAGGGAAGCCGAATCGTCTTCAAACAGTTATTTGCCCGAAGAACCCGAAGTCCCTGTGAAGCCAGTACCCAATAAGAAGGAAGCTCATAATACCGAGCCAGGAAGAAGCGAAGGCTTTATCAAACCCACAAAGCGACCTTCCAAGAATAAAGAACATACGCCTGTGGAAACTTCATATCCTCGGAGAGACGAACATGAGTGGTTCAAGACGTTGATTAACGACACTGAGAAAGAAGCGACGACGAGCAGCTATTTCCCCGAGGTGGCGGCTGCACCTCCTCCTGAGACCGATGTGTATTCCGACGACGATATCATAGACGATGTTTGCTCTGAGGACGAGTACGACAAATACGTACTGGAAGAATAACTTAAAGAAAATTGAACAGATTGTTAATTAAAAATGTCTACTTGTTTTGACAATTCACTTAACGATATAGACAATAAAAACATTGTGTCTTTGCGAAAGACAATGGTCTTGGAGCCTTTGAAGAAAACTCAGAAGTATGATAACTGGATCGTTTTTGTTTGCAAATTGACGGCTGGGTCTGAATCGGTTAATTCAAATTAAGAAAAAAAGGGCAAACAAATTGTAATGGAATGGCTTCAAGTCAAAGAAACACTATGTTACAGAGAAATCGTGCCATACATGACTCGCGAAGAAACAATGGTAGACCGTTTTCGTTTTAAAAACAAATTGATAGATTATACTTTTAATGAAGTCAAGGAACCGGTGGACATCTACGATTTTTTCTTTGACCCGGTAAGGGACATTTTACAATTATGGACTTTGGAAACGCAAGAAATCACTGTTTACAGTAAAAACAACGAAACACAGTGTTTTAGTGTGTGGCATCCTGGAAAGCTCCATGTTCTGAACGACAAAGTGTTTGTGATTTCCGAAGAGAAAACAGCAGCGGTGTATCGCGACAAAGAATTTTTATTTGAAACGGACTTCCGTGTTACCAACACGTCCTTTTTGTACGATATAAACAAGTACATTGTACAAAACGAACACAATTTCATTGTTATTGAAAACGAAAGACAATTGGTTGAACCGAACGATGAAATGCTTTTTACACACGACGGATCCCCCGTGTGCTTTGCTATGTTCCAGAAAACCGTATTGTACATAAACAACAATTACCTGTGTGTTGCCGAAACGGGCATGCCTTACCGTATTGAAATGAGAAAGATGCCACCAGGAAAGGTTGTGCGGATAGACCACACCCCGACAGCAATCTTTGTCCGTTATTCAGACTTTGTTGTTTGTTTCAGCATGTTTCCTATGTCCTTGACTGATTCTACTAAAATACTGACGACTTTGGAATAATCTACTGCCAAGTACCCGTCCGATCGCTGATGAACCAGCGAAGGAAAATTCTCCGCTACTTCCTGTGCGATAAACCCGTAATTAGTTCCTTGTGGTTGATTGGGTTTTTTCCAATCAAAGGTGACTCCCTGAAGTTTTTGAAGAAGATCCAGTGCGTCTGTAATCTTATGGACGTTCTTCTTCAGCTTGGCATCCGATGGTGCGTAGTATTCAAACGCACTGGCTTTACCGGTGCCATCCACGGAAAATATCGTATCTTGGCTGTCGTTTTTAACCTGAAAGGTGTCGTTGATTGTGCTACCGTTAAGATTCATTGATATTGTCGTGTTGTTGTCGTAAGGAAACAAATTGGACGTAGTAAATGCGTTGGTTGTAATCTGTCCTCCTGTGATGTTCACATTGGTGTGATCTTGCGTAGACATAGTTCCCAGTCTTGGGTTCAAACCGAAAGACACAAATGAAATCTGGGTGGTGTCCAGTACAAAGGAGTCTTCGTTCAAAGCGTCTAGTATACAGGTGAATGAGATTCCCACATTCTGTTCACCCTTTCCGTTTCCGCCAAACCCGGAAGGACTCACGATTACAGTGGTATGTTGCATCTCACCGAAAGTCTTAAAGTCGTCAACCCGATAACATTTGGAAAACCGACCGAAGGACACGTGCTGAATACCACTAATTTTGAAAACCCCATTGAGTTTAGGATCGTTGCTGTTCTTGATCAAAACGATGTCGTCGATTTCTATGATCACACCGTCCAGCGTGTTGGTTCCGCTGTTGGTAAATATAGAATAAATTTGACGATTTTCTACAGAAATAAAGAGGGGTTCTATAGTCACGTCGTCCAGGTCTGTGGATGCCAGGTCCACCATGTAATTGGTGGTTTTGCCTATGCTGTACACGTTTGTGGTGACAATGGTGTCTGACGGGTTTGGGAACACGTTAATGACACGGTTGCACTCTTCTACGGTCGCTCTTGGAGCTATTGGTTCTGAAATAAAACGTTCTGTTCTTGTATTAACATTTTCTGTTCTTGTGTGTTCAGTAATAACACTGTTTATATTAGTACTTTCAGTTTGTTTGACAAGTTGGTACAATTCTTTAATGGCTTCGGTAAGGATGGGAATGACTTTGTTGTAATCCACTGTGAGATTCCCGGCGAACGTTTTGGACACCGTGGAAGGCAGAACCTTTTCCACTTCCTGTGCGATAAACCCGTAAGACATACCTCTCTTGTTCTTATTATTGTCTTTCCATTCGAAGGTTTTTCCCTCCAGAGCCTGAACGGTTTCCAAAGCACTTTGGATCGGTCTCACGTTTTTTTTGAGGTTTTTGTCAGACATTTGTGCAAATTGGAAAGCAGACACGTGTCCCTGTTCGTCCACTGAGAAAATAGGGTCTTGTTGGGTGTATCCGGGGATGGCCGAAGTAATTTGAAATTGTTTGTCCGCGGGGATGTGCACGGTAAAGTCGTTCCCAATCGCCTTAATTGCAGACGTTCTAATTTGAGACACCGCGATGCTTCCACCCGTGATGTTCACATTGGTGTGATCCTGATATGCCATGGAGCCGTGTGTGTTGTCTTGTACGATAAAGGGGATGATCGTCATAGAGTCCTGGTTCATCACAAAAGTCAGGTCGTTGTCTGTGGGAAACGTCACAATGTAGCTGTTTCCGTTAGCGGAAGCACTAGGAGAACGACTCTTGACATAAATCAACGCGTTTACCACGGAGGCTACCGACTTGAAGTCTATCGATCTTGTCATCATAACGGTTTGTTGGTCCAGGAGTTCTTCGACTATAAAAATACCGTTGTACACCGTATCCAGTTGACCGGTGTCCGTGTTTCGCATCGGATACAAAATCAACACGCGGTCAAGCACACGCAACACGTTATTGTCTATCGATGCCGCTCCGGTCGCTTCGTCAACCACAAGTCCCGTGACACGAAGCTTGTTGATGTCAGACTGTATGATGTAAGAATACTCTATATCATCGGTCTGTACGCAGTCCACAAAGGTTTTGATGTCATCCACTTCATATTTGTAAATATTGATATTCGATTCGATGGTGTAGTCAAAGTGCACGTTTCCGTCCGCTGTGAGAAAGTCTGACTTTTTGACATATACGTCGCTCGCTTCAAGTTTCGACAGCAAGTGGTCTGTGTTGACGACGTTTCCCTGAACGTTTCCCGAACCTGACCCGAACCCACCGCTGATTAGTTCTTCTTTGGTATAGTAGTTTTCTTGAAGAAATTCGATGTACACCACGTTTGCGGTGTCTACGAGCTCGGGTACGTGCGTGTTGACGTAATTAGAAACAAAGTCGTCCAAACGTAAATAAAAGTATCCCATTGGAAAATCAAACAACTGACTGACTTCGCGGTTCAAGCTGGTAAGATCCGGAATGTAAATGTGCTGTACATAATCTTCCAAAATGGAATCCAAAATGTTAGAAGTAATCAGAGGACTGTTATCATTATTAACAGTCAGTGTATACACCACATTGGTCACGTCCGAACTTAGCGTGTTTGCACGATAGTTATCAATCATTTCTATGATCTTTTCTTCTCCAATTGCAGGGATTGTGATGTTTTCCAGCGCTTCTTCTATAAGGTTCATCAAGGTCGAATCGTTAAATTCTATATTGGCCAAGTAATTCAGAACATAATTACTCATTTGTTGTTTCGACACGAGTTCTTGATCTGCGAGCTCGTTGAAACTTTGGGTTGAATTGCTAAAACATCGGTCCGCGCGAAGGTCCGCACGAACCTGAACCACACCGGACGGAGAGTCAATGTATCTCGTATGAATTTCGGTGGACCCAATAAAGTCTGTCCCTACCGACGTAGTCCCGTTATTCACCGTAAAATAACTATTTTGATCGATAACGGGTTTCAACTGTAATATAAAATGGTGCCGGGTAAAGTCTAGAGAATCTTGTGTTAGGAACGAGTCCCTTTCGTACGAGTCTTGGTACTTAAGGCTTCCCATCTAAAATAAAAATTACATAGTTATTTACTTGATAAATACGCGATTTTGCTGTCCAATGACTTTATTGCTTCGATTAAAAATGGAATGAGCTCTATATAAGACACGTTGAGAAATCCCCGGTCGTCTTCCGAAACCACTTCCGGAACCACTTGACGCACGTCCTGTGCAATGAGTCCGAAAGACTGGACGTTTCCTTGTGTGTATGTCTTTCCCACCAGCTGTTTAATCACTGCAAGGCTGTTTTCTAGATCCTTTATTTCCGACTTTAATCTCCGGTCCGATCGACCCCTAACCTTGTCCGCCAGCACGTGTCCGTACACGTCCAACACATGTACTCCCGTAGACGACGTAGACAAACGTATGCTTTCGTTAGAGTGTAGCAACACCGCCTCCGCGTGGAGCTTTTCCACCGTCGCCTGGTTCGATGGCTCAGTTGTTTCCACAAACATCAATTGTTTTGTTGTCGCCATTTTTTTTAAGAATTTATTTAAAATTGTACCGTTTGTACGTGGGTTGTATTAGTTACGTGGTCTTCGTGAATAAGATAGACCCACCCGGAAGGATAATACAGACTTATGTACAGAACGTCCTCACCGCTTCCGGACCCCGAATTTCCTTGAGAAAACACCGAGTCTAAGACTAACTCGGTCTCTGAAACGACAACCGTCCAATCGCCAGCGGGAAGCAACTTTGCAGTGACGACCGTACCGCGAGCGTCTTGGGTGACGTTTATCGAGTAATACATGGATCCCTCTCCAAGCGTTCTTTCAGTTCCGACAATTTTTTCAATCACTCGTCCGAGCACGTCTTCAAACAAAAGACTGATCGTGTAGTCCGTATTGTGTATCAGGTCTTGTGGATGTATAAAAAGTTTTTCCGTTAGGCTTGTGTAAGACCCATGAACCTCCTGGATCGTTTCTGAATTTAGTTTCAAAGAAACTTTATGAGGAATCGGATACTTACTTTCAATTCCACCCAACCACAAGGAAATGTCGTGCTTTCCCACTTGGTCTATATACACATCAATGTATTCTGGGTCAAGCATGTTCTCGACTAGCGTCACCGGTTCGGTTGTGCGGTATACCCTGTCGTATAGATGGATTTCAAAATAAATCTGTGTGTCCCTCCCCGACAGTTGTGTGGGGACTTCCCACACGAACCGCCAATCCGTTTGCAACCCGTTCAGTTTGCTCGGAGGGATGCTAATGGAGTCTCCGTGCTCGGACACCGCTTTCAGCTCCTTGAAATAATAAGCGTTCACCGGAACGGTAGTGCGGAAGAACACGTGCACCAGTTGAAGCGCTTTTACAAATCGTTCTTGCGTAGTCAATCCGTACACCAGGTCTTGGTTCACCTTTCGCGTGTACACGATGTGTGTCGCGACTGTCATGCTGTTGTAGTTGTTCACGTTCAACATCAGCGCCGACTTGATTTGCAAGGTTCGGGTGTCCTTTTGCGAGATACGCACCAGAGGCGTGTTGTTGGAATAAATCACGTTGCTACCGTGAATGGTGTAATTCATCACACCGTACCCCACCACGTCGATGTAGCGATCGTCCGAACAATGCACCGGAAGCTCAACATTGACCACGTCGATGCCGTCCATTTCCGACTCCATAACCACGTTGGTGAAAAGTTCCACACGGTCTTCCATAATGGTCCAGTGGTGGTATACATGATGGTTGCGTTCGGAAAGTGTTTCGCTGTACCAGATTGAGCTCAAGCGCGCCGGAGTAATCATATCGGGGTCCAAAGTTGCCAGGTATCGCATCGTAATTGTTCCTCGCAAGCGCGTGTACTCGTCGCGCAGCACAGGACAAAACACTTTCATTTGATTCGGATTTTCCCCACGAATGTACGCATGACACTGCGTGCTCTCTGATAAATATTCTCCCGTGGTTTCGTCGTAATTGGAATGGATCAGCGCCATGATCGGACACAGACCCAAGCGCGCGTCATACATGGCGGGTAAGTTGACCATAAAACTGTCATCGGTTCCAAAGGGATCCTTTTGAATCTCAAAAGTAAGCGTCGCGTGGATCGTCGTGTCCTCAATCTTTCCGAAAAACTGCGCATTGAGAATTTGCGCATTTCCGGGCATTTGTATGTGATATTCGAGGTCATTCCACGTGATTTCTTTGGAAACATTGTACAAATACAGGTCTCGGTTGAACGTGTTCTCCAAACTGGTCCTCACGTGCTCCAGGTCTCTCTTCAGGGCAAGGTAGTCTTCCACGAGCGACCGCTTCAACTCACGAATGTCCTCAATTTCCACCACGATGTCTACATCGGACACTTGTAAGGTTTCCACTGACCGAATGTGTTTGCAGTCTAACACGGAATACGCAGCGTCCGTCAAAATATGCCCTGATCGCTCCAAGTTTTGAATGGGTATGTACGGAGAAATAGGATCGTAATTCTTAGCCAAAGGCTCAACAAACTGTTGCTTGGGTTCAGCCTCAACAAGTTGCCCGGGGGTTTCTTCACCTGCCCGAATGGAAATATCCACTACCGGTGTGTGATCCGACAGACGTTGTATAACCTGCGTCCGTGTGCCGTCTTGGGTAAGTCCTAGTTTTACCAGTTCTTTTCTTAACAAAGACGTCGGGCAATCTCTCAGAGGTACAAGCATTTCAATTGCTTATTAAGTTTAACATAAGAAGAATTATCATAATTAAGTCTTTCAATTCAAATTGGGTTTCTTGTTTCAGTGACATTTGCAACGGTGGTTGAAGTGCTACAGGCCGTGTCAGCCTCTGAAAGTCGGTCAGTGCTCGCTGTAGAAGTATCGTAAAGTCCATGTCCATCACCATGTCCAGTATAACGTCATTGTAATTGAAATTATCGTTGGCCGATTTGCAAGTGCCTTCTAACAAGCTCAACGTACGCGACAATAAAAACAGATCGGGATCTATGTGAAAATGAAACTGTTTTGTGTTGAGCACGGCGTCCGTCTTGATCTGTTCAATGAGTCTATTGATGTCTGTGTGATTTACGTAGTCAATGACGTAAAACACCGCCCGATTGAGTTGTTCTCTGCCTTCGGGTTCTTTATCGATAAAGACTAGCTTGTACTCAAGCAGTTTATCTACGACTGTATTCACGTTCTGTGACATAATTCCGGTAAAGATATCGTTAATCATCCGAGGGTCCACGTAGATGACCGACCCACTGTCGTACAGCACATAGCGCCCATCACCGATGTATCCGATGTTTCCGGCATGTAAATCACCGTGAATGACCCCGTTCTTGAGTGCCGCTAAAACAATCTCTTTGACAATCTTTGTGGTGTCCGTCTCGTTTTTTTGAAGTTTCTGAGATTCCACGCATTCCATAACAAGCACTCGGTCTGAGCTCATGTTGGATACGACCCTCGGTACGGTTATGCTCGTGTTTTCAAACGCCGCACGGAGCGCTTTAAGATTATCCCTTTCTCTCACAAAGTCCAATTCTTGATACACCGATCGCTTACATTGAACCACTATATTGTACATGTCTAGGACCATCTTATTATTGGGAAATAGTGTTTTGAATATATTCACCGTGTTTGTCAGAGCTTCCAGATCCTCATGTACCTGCTCGGACACTTTTGGCTTCTGTACTTTAACTACCAAAGGTGGTGCGATTGGGTCTGTTTTTAATGTCGCTCGATACACCTGACCGATAGAAGCAGACGACATGGGGGTTTCCTCAATGTCCAAGTCAACCATATGGTCTTTCAACATGAAGCGAATGTCTTCGAACGGCACCGGGGCGACATTGTCATGCAGGTCGGAAAGCTCCTCCGTAATGTACGTTGGAAAGACGTCGGTTCGGGATCCCACAAACTGCCCCATCTTTATATACGCCGGACCCATCCTGGTCAATTCACGCTTCATCCACGATGCGTTCTTTTGCTCTTTGTACCTCAAACATTTTAATCCGAAAACCCATGGTTTTAGATAACATTCCATTTCTTATTTAAGAATAAATTTTATTTCTTAAGATTAAAAATGATTCGTATACCAATTGTATCTGTTTACGCTACCAGCAATAAATGCCGTGAAAACCTGAAAGCCCAAAATAAAGAAAAATTGCGAAAGATTAGAAAGAGTGTCCGAAAACTCGCAGACACTCTAGACGATATCGCCAAAAAAGATTTTGAATTGACTAAGGATATTTTTACCGAAAAAGCGGCAACTGATATGTCATTGGTCAAGGATCGTCAGGTGCGCGAGGCGTCCTTTGATCTGTTTGACTAATGTTTTTTACTATTTCAGCAAAAGAAATGACCGGTTTGAATTTAACTTTGAGATCCATATTGTCCTTTAGGATCCATTCATCGTCTTCTAACACATGCGCGTTGTAATGCCCAGTCCTTTCGTCAAATTTGACATGAGACACAACAGCAAAGGTTTTGTAAATATTATTACCAAACCGAAACTCTTTACCCGGCAAGTCCTTTTTGTGAACCGTAATTAACGTTTGGGGATTATGAGCGACTGTCTGTTTTCTAACGGTTTTATTGACCGTTTTACACCGATCACATCGGTAATGCTCCAATTGTTCCGTGTATAGCACGTTGTCGTACACACAATAGTCTGTGTCGTATGTGGTCTGTTCGTGTCCACACGCTTTACACCGATACACACACCGATACATCACCCGGAAAATTTCGTCGATAATGTCGTAACTTTTTCCCCACGCCAATAGAGCTCTGCGTGACTTGGAATGAAACATCGTGTCAGAAATCCTACCAAACGATTTTGATAACATTTCCAAAATGACCATTAACGCCTCGTGAGCGTCGTGATGACAATTGTTATCAAAATCACTATGCGTGGCCTTGACAAACCGATAAAAGACTTCCGGGTTTCCTTCAACCCCACCAAGTACATCGCGCATCAGATTGGCAAAAGCAACAAACACCGGATCTTTATTATGTGTAACATTGATGTACCGCTGAATACTTTTCGTGTGAAACAAACATTGGAGCACCGAATCTAAATAACAAGTGTTTCCAAGGTTTTTAATTGTCATTTTGTATTCAAGTCTTTTTATATTTTAATTATCTTCATACTCTCTGTTCTGTTTTTATGAAGTTCTTCTTCCAATTTCTTTAAGTTGTGTTCTTTCATCGCATTCAATCCTTTGCATTCGTGCGCCTCAAAAGGAACACATTTGGTGCAACAATCTAATAAACACCATTTACAGTTCATCAACAAGTGATTCTTACGCTTGCAGTGGTCGCACTTCGGCATACCTGTTTTATTTTAATAGTTTACTTTTTTTTTAATTCAAGCACACCGCCATATACTTCGAGAACGGAGTGGAAGACCAAGACCCACTTTGTCCAATCATGTGACTATCGCCGTCCGACTTTCGGTAAGAGCAATTCTTAGGCACACCGATCGTGTCGTAACTTGAGTATCTGCTAATCCCCGCAACCGCCTTGACCGCCTCTTTACACCGACCGCCGTGGGGAAGGTCCTTCGGAATGTCCTTGCCACTCGCACAAGACGAACCGAAGGGCATCAAACAGTACACTCCGGTGGTTTCTCCGCAAATCTTTCCACGCCCCCACACCGGTACGTTGCGGGTCTCCTTTAAATTGTTTCTCTCCGGACAACCCGCCGGTATGAACCGTTCGCGAAACTCGCCGGTGCAATCGTCTGCCGCGGTACAGGGCTGCCATTCGGACCACTCGGACACTCGACAGTTCACACCACTCAGCGGGTCAGGCGTCATCGGCGGGTCAGGCGTCATCGGCGGGTCAGGCGTCATCGGTGGAACGTACCACCTATGTTCTGTCAGCGTTTCACAATCCATTCCCGTAGAGCTGGGCCACTGTTCCCTACCTCGCGTCCTAATTTCGTTCTTATCTTCAGGGCAGTTGTCCCCGGGGACACACGGCCTCCAGTCGGACCAAGACTCGGGAATGCAATCAACCGACGTTGGAAGCTCGTAACGGTAATCGACTAAAGACTTTCCTTCACAGATACCGTCCTGAACCTCGCGGTTTCGGATTTCGTTCATCCCGAACTCACATTCACCATCGTCGCAAGCACGCCACGAAGACCAATCGGACAACTCACATTGGTTCTTGTAATCTTTCAGATCACCACAAGCCTCACCGTTTTTAGAGGGTTCCTTGAGCACCGTGCGGGTACGAACCCGGTTCTTACCTGAAGGGCAACTGTCGTCGGGCCTACAGTTTTCCCAAGAAGACCACTCGCTCAGCACACAGTCTTGTTCCTCTGTTGAGCTTCTCATGTACCAGACCACCATCAAAATTATCACAATTACAAAAAGAAACCCACCAGCCACCAGAGCTACAGAAGGTCCTTTTTTTTTCTTTAAATTCAAAATCTGGTCGTTGTTGAAAAAATTGTTTGCGTTGTTCATTTTTAGTTTATTACAACAGGAAAAAACATTTGGTCTAATATATCAACACAACCGCACGGGTAACAGTGTGAAAATCTCTCAAAGTTAGATTGTTTCCTGTTGTCTGACAAGGTCGGTTCCAGAGCGCACCGGTACTTGAACTTTTAATTTTCAAAAAAACTTTTAAAGTTCGGAACAGTTTTTGTATTTTTGACCAACCCTGAAAAAAAGCTTTCTC
>ERZ887851.3541-NODE-3541-length-11229-cov-35.064167_pt1 | contig 11229 bp, 10 predicted proteins | sample MGYA00521100_ERZ887851 | MGnify/ENA primary metagenome ERZ887851 (study PRJEB32303, sample SAMEA104408602) | aquatic metagenome | biome: Brackish water; feature: Pelagic; material: water | place: Baltic Sea | collected 2014-06-06T16:11:00 | depth 11,444 m ...
TGCTGCGTCATGGAATGACTCACGTTCTGAGCAACCCGGTCGGAATTCTACAGCGTTTGCGCTGTGGTTCCCATGTGTGGCAGTGCTGCATGGAAAAACGGACTGACTGCCGCCGAGGCGTGCATCCGAGGAATTTACCACGGACGGCTTTCGGTGAAGCTTGGTCTTGATCTACAATCCGATCAGCATTTTCGCTGCTTCGTCCCGGGGATTAATCGTGAAAACATTTCTACTGACATTTACTGCTCTTGTTTTGGCTTCGAGTGTATCAGTGCTGGCTGATAATTGGCCGCACTGGAGAGGCATCGGTGGAAATGGTGTCGCCAGCAATGCTTCACCACCTACTGAGTGGAGTGATACGAAGAACGTGAAATGGAAAGTTCGAATTCCTGGTCGCGGTTCTGGTTCTCCGGTGATCTGGGAAGATCGCGTGTTCGTCACGACGGCCGTTCCAGCTGCTGGTGATCAGTCAGAAGCGGCCGCCGCCAATCCGGGACAAGGTCGCAATCGTGGAGGACGCGGGGGCAGCCAGTTGCAGAATTTGCAGTTCAAAGTCATGTGCTTTAACCGCAAAGATGGAAAACTGCTGTGGGAAAAAATCGCCACGGAAGCGTTGCCTCACCAGGAAACACATTCCACAAACGGCTTTGCGTCGGCATCCCCCTGTACCGACGGTGAACATGTTTACGCTCACTTCGGTTCGCGCGGGCTGTACTGCTACACTATGGATGGCACTCTGGTTTGGGAACGTAACGATCTTGGACAGATGGAGACTCGTAACAGTTTTGGCGAGGGCAGTTCGCCAACTTTGGCAGACGACAAGATCATTGTGCCGTGGGATCACGAAGGACAGTCTTCTATTTTTGCCTTGAACAAGCTAACTGGAAAGACGATCTGGAAGACTAACCGCGACGAACCAACGTGCTGGGCAACTCCGCTGGTGATCGAACACGACGGCCAGCAACAGGTCATCATGAACGGCCAGACGTGCGCTCGATCGTACGACCTGGAAACAGGCAAAGAGCTGTGGCGTTGTGGCGGTCAGACGGAACGCCCGGTCGCCTGTCCGGTTGCCGCGGATGGTCTGGTCTTTGTGGGCAGCGGACATAGAGGTTCATTTCTGGCAGCTTTTCGACCTGACGGGAAGGGCGACATCGAAGGGACCCAGCACGTTGTCTGGACGACGAATCGCGACACGCCCGATATCGCGTCGTTGCTGCTGTCGTCGGGGCGACTATATTTTCACAAGGGCAAGACGGGCATTCTGACGTGCGTTGATGCTGCAACCGGCAAACCTCACTTCGAAGCCAGTCGCGTGTCGGGGCTGAACAGTCTTTACGCTTCGCCCATTGCTGCCGGTGGCTACATTTTTTCCACCGACCGCAGTGGCACAACGGTGGTCATTAAGGATTCTGACAAGCTGGAAATCGTGGCCACAAATTCCGTCGGAGAAACGGTTGACGCGACTCCGGCCCCGGTTGATAACGAACTGTTTATCCGAGGCGAGCAGCATCTGTTCTGCATTTCAAAGTAGCCGCGACTGTTGCAGCAGCGTTTTGCTTTGACGGGACGGTCTGGCCGCTTTTTGGGCGTTGGCGTTGGCGTGGCTTCGTTTGCCGATTCCTGCAACTCTGCTGCTTCAATTTCTGCATCGATGTCAGGCCGTGAACGCTGGACGCTGCCCTGCCACGGCGGATGGACCGGGTATTCTTCTGTTCCGCGGTTTGAGCAGTCATCTTTTTTATTGCCGGGTTCGACTCGTCTGAATTGGGCCCCAAAAGCATTAGTCGCGTTTTTTGCAAATCGAGTCCGGCAGATTCGTTGTAAGGCCAGTCAAGACTGCAACAGCGGCACGAGCAGCTGATTTGCCGATTTTCTTTGAACCATTTGCTACGTTTGCTCGCTGTATAGCTGACGGCTTTTGCAGTTTCACGCGAGGCGAATGATGAATTACACGAAGATAATTTCCGTTGGTGTCGCCTTTCTTTCTGGTCTCGTCGGTCTTTCAAACGATGGGCCAGAGTTGGCCGAAGACAGACGTCCGGCGGAAACGATCGCTCAACACGGCGAAGTAGAGGCTCTGCAACAACAACAGGCTTCGAGCGATGTTCGCTATTCGACCCATCAGACTATTGATTCCAAAGATCAACAGCAGCTTCCGGACGGTCCGCCTTTAGCTCGCGTGTATCAGTATTTGCTGCATTTGCGACAGCTGCATTCCGAACTTCTAAGTACGGGCGAAACCAAACAGGCGAAGAAGCTGGAACGCCGACTGGCCGAACTCGAACGCCGGTTTCGTTATCCCGTGCCAGCACCGCTAAGCACTGCACCACGTGTTCACGCGATTGGCGTTTATCAAAGTTATGAAAACCCTGTGAAGGTTCGAGTGACCGACACCAGCGGACCCGTGATTCTGGTGTTGACGTCGTACAACCTGGCGACCTGGCAAGTCGAAGCGGACGAAGGCGTTCAAATCGACTTCATCGTCTGCAGCGGCTACAAGAGACAGAGCGTTGCCAATACTCCCAAAGGAGTGCCGGTTTTCACCTATTGCTACGACGATCGATCGCACGACTTTGCCTACGCCTACGGCCCGGAGCGATCGGAATGGGACAAAATGGAAACGTGGATCAAAAAGCTCACCGGCGGCCATGCTATCACCACGATCACTGGCAACTACTACGCTCTGAAAGAAACGTATATTCTCGGCCCCGAAAACAACGATTGGCGAATTCAAATGCTGGATCAGGATATTCACCAACAGTAAGTGGGACTGCAGCCGTCTGTTGCCTGCGGTCATGATCCCGCCGAATTCGGATATTCCCCCGCGGCGATCCTGGATTCGATCTCTTCAAGAACCGGTCGCATGTCGGCCACGGTTTCGATGACGTAGTGAGCACCCGCTGTTCTTAAAGTTGCCGCCGCTTCGTCGATGCGCTGCTGGCGTTCGGCCGGCGATAGATCGGCGAGATCGGCTTCGGTCAGGCCGACGCAGTTTCCTGTTCGAGTAATCCCGATCGTCCAGCAGCCGGCGTTTCGACCGGCTTCAATTCCCACCGGTGTGTCGTCGACTTTGACAACGTGCCACATGGGATAAACGCCCATTCTTCTGGCCGCCTCGAACAACAGAAACGGAGCAGGGCGGCCCTTGGGAGCGTCTTCCGAACACAACACACAGTCGGCGATGTACCCCTGAGTCGCGGCGGCGGCGGTCACGACTTCCATGAGTTCTCGAGTATAGCCAGTCGAAGATCCGATCTTCAGCCCGCGACCACGGCACCATTCCACGACGTCGGCAGCGCCGGAAATCATCCGGCTGTGATCAGCCAATGTCGCCTTTTGCAGCGGCAGAAAATCGGCGTACATGGCGTCGATTTGATCGTCGTCACAGGTGGTTCCGTGCTGGCTTTGCCACGCCGACGCGACGTCGGGCATGGCAGCAATTGCTGCGATATGATCGCGCTTGGCCATGCCCATGGGTTCGCGTGCCTGCTTTGCGGTAATCGTCACACCGCGCTGGCGGAAGATTTCCTGAAAAACAATTGCCGGGGCCATGCAGCCATGGTCAATAGTTGTTCCCGCCCAATCAAAGACGACGGCCTTGAGATACTGAAACGGTTCTGACATCTGTGAGTCTACTTTCCTGTCCATCGGTTCCATGATCGATCGGCGAGTCCGAACGACATCGTCATGCCTGCTCCACCGGGGCCCACACACACATGCAGGTTGGGTTGCGGTTCCGCTTCGAAGATCGGCAGGCTGGAATGCTTTGCGTACACGCCGTGCCAGCGTTCTTTAATCGTCCAGTTCTGCAGCTGAATGATCTTCTGCAGTTCCAGTAAAATGAGTTCATCGATTTCCGCCTTATCGAACGGGCTGATGTCATCGTTGTATTCGTGGGAATCTCCGAGAATGAGCTCGCCACTGTCCGATCGAGTTGCCATCACGTGAATGCCGTAACGATCCAGCAGTGGATTCTGCGCGGCGACTCGGTCTTTCACTTTCTGCAGCGACGGACAATGGCCAAACGACGTGTAATGCCGCAACGTCAGGCCGCTGGCGATATGAGCGTCCTGATGAACGCTGCCTGTCTGAGCGACCGTTCGCAACATCTGCAGCTTGCAAAGTCGTAACCCCGACGATGCCAGCACTTCCGGAAACAGCGTCTTCAGATCGCTGCCCGAACAAATGATGATGCGTTCTGCCTGCCATTGTCGGCCATCGGCTGCTGTGATGTTTCCGTTGTCGACTTCTGCGATCGGACTGCCGAAGTGTCGCGTGACGCCTTGCGACGATTCCAGCCACGCCGCGATGCTGGCGGCCGCGACTCGAGGATCCACTCGCAGTTCGGTGGGGCTCCACATGCTGCCTTTCAATCCGGTTGGGTTGGCAATGGGAGCAGCGGTCAATGTTTCCGCTACCGACAACAATCGGCAGTCGTGAGTTCCGCCGCTGCTGAATTCTTCCAGTACAGCATGTTCGTCATCGTGGTGAGCCAGATGCAGCGATCCACACTGAGCCGCCTTCACGACGCTCTGCTCATCCAGTTCCAGCCACAGTTCTCGAGAACGCAAGGCGGTTGCGTACAATTCGCCGGATGGTTGCCCGATGGGCCAGATCATGCCAAAGTTGCGAACAGTCGCGCCTTCAGCTCGAGGCGATCGATCGAACAACACGACGCTCAGCCCGCGACGAGCGGCCATCCAGGCGTGAGCCAGTCCTACGATTCCTCCACCAATCACGGCGACATCAAATTTCGCGATCACGTCTCTGCCTTCTGTTGCATGCTGTGCATTGCCGCCGCTTGTAGGTATTTTTCGAAGTCTTCGATCGCTGGCGTCGCAAGATCGGCAACCTTCGCCAGATCATCCCAGCGTCTGAGACTGACGGCATCTTCAGCAAAGCTGCCGGCTCGGAATTCGGCCACTTCCGTTTCGGACATCGGGCCACCCTGCAGTTTCAAGCTGACAATTGAAGGCTCACTTAGCTGAGCATGATAATCAGAATTCACCGCACACAGATAGCGTTTGGCGGGGACATGAAGTCGAACCGGTTCCGTCACCGATTCATCAAAGATCTGTCGCAGGTAACGATATCCAAGTTCTTCATGAGCATCGTCCACTCCCTGATCGGGAGCGTCATCCGGCAACGCATGCACCAAATGCCCGATATCGTGCAGCAACGCGGCTGTGACCAAAGCCGGCGAAGCGTGTGCCTGAACGGCCAGCGCGGCACACTGCAATGCGTGCTGTCGCTGTGTGACGGCTTCTCCACCGTATTGCGAGTCGCCACGTTCTGCAAACAGCTTGATGATTTGTTCAACGGTGACCATGCAAAAGTTCACTTTCATTACGGAATCACGGCGACTCGAATCGGCCGGTTCTTAACAGCAAACTGGAACGCCTCATTCACATCAGCCAGTGAAAAGGCCTTTTGCACCAAATCGGCGAATGGGAACTGCTGATGATATTCTTCCAGAAACCGGACAGCCGTGACCAGATCGCCCGGTCGATAATTGTGCACGCCATGAATCGACAGCAACCGCCGCACGATTCGCTCGGGATCAACAGCCACCGTTGCCGCTGGGCTGACCGAACCCACCAGAATGACGGTTCCGCCGATGTTTGCCGCGTTAATCGCCGATTGAACGGCCGACGGATGGCCAGACATCTCAAAGACGCTGTCGTTGTCGTCCGTGGTCACTGTCCGCAACAACGAAGTTGCGCCGAAGCTAGCACCCTGAGCCAGCCGGTCTTCGTTGACATCGCACAGACTGACGTCGGCCGCTCCGGCTGCTGTCGCAAATGCACACGTCGTCAAACCCAGCATGCCTGCGCCGAAGACGAGAACTCGTTTGCCCGCCAGATCTCCCGCCGATCGTACGGCTGCCGCGACTGTTGCGGTCGCACAATTCGCGGGGCAGGCGATGGCATCGGGCAATTCGGAGGGCAACTTCACAACGGCCGTGCCCGCTTGCAGCAGGCAGTACTCGGCCAGCCCGCCGCTCAGTTCATGATCTTCCGTACAGACTTCGTGACCGTACTTGAACAGCGTTTGGCACTTCTGAGGAATCCCGCCTTCGCAACGATGACAGCTTCCACACGATGCAGCGACTGACCATGTCACTCGATCGCCAACTTCCAGCGTTTGACCAGCAACGTCGGTCAGCACGAATTCGCCTTCGTTGACAGCTTCCACCACGCCGATAATTTCGTGTCCGAGCACCGTCGGCATGGGTGAAGAACGAGCACCGGAAAACGTATGCAAATCACTGCCGCAGATTGTGCAACAGGTGATTCGTACCAACGCTTCGCGCGGGCCAGGCTGCGGAACTGCGACTTCGCGAATTTCAATCGGCTGACCCACCGCAGAGAACACAGCAGCTCGACACATGGCACGAAAACCTGGCAATGTCATGATGAAGCCTCGGGAATTGCCATGGGCATTTGCTGTTCGCCCGCTGTGAGTACTCGACGAAAATATCGAACCGCGAAGATCAAGGCGAATACGCTGAAGATAGAACTCACCAAAATCCCCGATCGAAACAGCCCAAACAGAGCATCGCCAGGTGGGGCAAAGATCTTCAATGTAACAACGGCCGCGTAGCCGAGATACCCGATCGAATCGGCAAGATACATCAGAAAACCCAAATTGCCCGGGCGGGGTGAAGCGGCGATCAGGCGTTCAAAGACCGTGGTGTGAAACGCGACATACGGCAAATACAAACCGATTCCGCAAGCCACCATAAACGGAAATGGTGGCAGGCTTCCCGACCATTGCAGAATCGCGGCACAGGCGACAACTACGAAGCCACCACACATCAGCACAACTGAAGCTGCAAGCGCTCTGACATTGCCGACGATGCAAATTGCCAGAGCATTCACCACTGTCGCTACGATGGCCACGACGGTCTCTGATTTCGCAAACACGGCTGGCTTTTCATTGACTCCCAGTGCCTGCCAGATTTCGACGCCGAAGTCGTCGCGAATCGTCCGAATCACGGTGAGAACAACGTAGACCAACATCAACACCGACAAGCCCGGCATGTAGGCCTGGAAGAAAGCCCATCGCTGGCTGCCATTCATCGAAGTTCGCTCTGAACGGAGCAACCGATCTTCCTGGTCGGGTTCCGGAGTCTGTTGCAACAGCCAAACGAACAGCAAAGTTGGAGGTAAGAACAGAAGGCCGGTGATGTAGGGCATCTGATACTCTGTGAACCCCTGATCCACCACAAGCCAGCTTCCGACGGACTTTACGACTCCCGATGATACGATAAAGCTCGCACACAGCCCCGCCGCCAGTGCTTCTGTTTGTCGACGACCTTCAAGGTACGACAGCACCAGACCAAACACCATCCCCAGCGGAAGTCCGTTAAGGAACATCATGATCACTTTTGCCCGTGGCGGCAAAAACGCGAAGCCTACCAGCGCCAATTCAGCAAATGCCATGAGTCCGATCATCGCGATGGCCCGACGCCCCTTCGGCATCTCGGCTATGACCTTGATGCCAATGAACTTCGACAGCATATAGCCGCAAAGTTGTGACAACACCAACACTGTCTTCAGGTCAAGTCCCGCGAATTCCTGTCCGTCAAACGTGCCCGCTGTGAATGGCTTGCGGAACGCGTACATGCAAAAGTAAGTGCTGAATGCCGCGATTGCTGCTATTGCCGTCGACTGTCTCGAATTCTTCAACGCCGTCTCCTGAGACAAACATAGCGAATGTTTCGAGAGTCTTTTTCGCTCAACCAAACAGTACTACTCGTTCGGCTTCGATCATGACGTTGATTTAACTCCGTCGACTCACCGCTTGAATACCGTTTACCATCGAACTGTTAAGATTCCGGGTACAACTTTGCGGTTTTCATGTCCTGCAACAAGACGCGATCCCTTTATGTCAACCTTCGACAACCAGGCCTAGTCGTGCCAGCTTTGACTGGCATTCGTCGCGTTCGCGGCTGCGTGTCAGAGCGGCCCAGGCGGGGTCCTGAGCGGCAAGGAATGCTTCCTGCGAGAACGGCGGTGCAGTGCCAGCCGCTGCGGCATTGGCGTTTAATCTTTGAACGACTCCAACATCCAGTCGAGTCAGAAACATCGATTGCATGCGATAGTCCTGAAACGCTTCCCACACCATCGGAAACAGTGGAGCCACTATCTGTTCGCCAATGGTGGTGGCGTAGTCTCGAATTTCCTGCTGAGCGTGGCTGTCCATTCGCAACGCCAGAAAGTGCAGCAGGTTGTGCAGGTCAACTTTCCAATAAGCTTCGGTATATGTTGCCAGAGGAAGATCCTTGCGAGCCTGTTCTCTGGCGACGCCGGAATCGATGCGTTCCTGGTAAACAGATCGCATGTGGTTCTGAAGTTCGGTTTCCTGCTGAGTCAGCTTGTCACCCAATTCCGCTGCCAATGGATCGCCGCTTCCCTGGCGGTTGGATTCGGCCTGAGTTCTCCATTCGCCAGGCAGAGTTGTTTGAGCGGCGTCGATGGCCAGCGAATAGCGAGTGCTGTATTCGTTGATGTTGGCGGTGCGATGTCGAACCCACTGTCGCCAGCAGTCCATGGGCACTCGCACCAGAAACTTCACTTCCGCCATTTCAAACGGAGTTGTGTGGCGATGTCGCAGCAGATATCGAATCAGCGTTCGGTCGTCGCTGACTTTCTTAGTCCCTTCGCCATAGCTGACTCGTGCTGCCTGCACAACGCTGCTGTCGTCGCCCATGACGTCTACAAGGCAAACAAAACCATCATTCAGCACAGGAAACTTCTGCCACCGCAACGCGTTGACCTGTGCTAATCGTTCTTCGCCTGTTTGAGACACTTCTGATGACATTTGCGTTCTGCTTCTGTTGGCTGTTATCGATCCGTGCGAATTGCGCCATACCGGTGGCAATTTGCTGAAAACAGTCGTCCTGAATGAATTTGCGGCCTTCAATCACTTCGATCACACTGTTCATACCGCAAATGGAAGCCGCACTGTAAAGTTATCAGGCGGCAAAATCCAACGCACCATGCTACCTTCGCCGCCTTCATCGGAAAGACTTAAACCATGTTCTTTACGTGGATGGAAGACGCCGCTATTGGACGCATTTTGCTTGCCGGAGACCACGAAGGCCTGCGGTTTCTGGTATTTGATCAGCAAAGTTCGCGAGACCGTCATCGGGTGCCAAAACCCGAATGGGAACACAACGATGCCCACTTTCGGGACACCATTCGGCAGCTGAAGGCTTACTTTGCCGGAGATTTACAGCAATTTGATGTTCCTCTGGCAGGGCAGGGCACTGAATTTCAGAAACGAGTGTGGAAAGCACTAAAAAAAGTGCCCTACGGCGAAACAGCCACGTACGGCGATATCGCGAAGGCGATTGGATCGCCGACCGCGTCTCGCGCGGTGGGGATGGCCAACGGTCGCAACCCGATTTCGATCATCGTCCCCTGCCATCGCATCATCGGCACCAGTGGTAAACTGGTGGGCTACGGAGGTGGACTTCATCGAAAAACAGCATTGCTAAAGCTTGAAGGAATCGCTGTGTGATGTTCGACGTACAAAACTGACTTCCCGGTTTAACAGTGTGCCACGCTAAACCTGCTTGTCGTTATTTTCCGGGCGACCTTCTACGTAATACCAGTTGTGAATCGGATTCAGAATTTCCAACACTTCGGCCAACAAGGTTTCGTCGATTGGTTGCTGTGCCCAACCGACCCATTCGGCGATTCGCTTTGGATTAGCCGATCCTGTCACGCAGGTCGCGAATTCGGGATTGGCGATCGAATACTGCAAAGCCAGTTGAGCAATATCGATACCGGTCGCTTTACAGTGATCGGCAGCGGCTTTGGCAACTTCACGAACTTCTTTCGTGGCCTTGTGCCATTCCGGAAGCGGCGCACTTGTCAGCAGGCGAGCTGAAAACGGAGCGGCGTTCATAATGCCAACTCCCTTTGCCTTACAAATCGGCACCAGCTCCAAAGCCATATCGTTTTGAAGTGTGTAGTGGTTATACGTCAGAATCACGTCGATGTCCGCGTTTTCCAGCACGTATTTGAACATCTTCATTGGGTAACCACTGACACCGATGTATCTGACTTTGCCCTTTTCAACCTGCCTGCGCAGTGCTGGCAGAGTCTCTTCGACAATCTGTGACATTTCCACGTATTCCAGGTCGTGGCACAGCACGATATCCAGATAGTCCTGCCGCATACGTTCCAAAGAAATGTCGATACTTTCTTCGACTCGCTTCGCGCTGAAGTCAAAGTGCTGAGGTGCATAGCGGCCCAACTTGGTGCCCAGATAGTACGAACTTCTGGGAATATCCGGCAGCACTTGCCCGAGCAATACTTCGCTCATACCACGCCCGTAGTACGGCGATGTGTCGATGAAGTTCATGCCGTTATCGATTGCCACATGAACACTCTTCAGGGCCTCAGCAATATCGACTCGGCGAAATTCCGCCCCCAATGATGACGCTCCAAACGACAAAGCGGTCAAATCCATATCCGTATTGCCAAGCCGACGAGTTTCCATATTTTCGCTTCTGATGAGTGTTCGTTTTTCCGGTTCTCAGGCGGGAAAGGTACCAATTTGACGCTGACTTTTCGACTGTCAGTAACAGGAAAAACTGGCTGGAATTGTGATGATCTTCAGCCACAATATCAGGCACAGCGCGAGACTATCCAATCCTTGTTGTGATGATCTTCTGTTTACTGGGCCCAGTAATGTCGACTACTCAATTTACCACTGACGAACTCAAAGACCTCGACGACGAAGTGACGCTGCCGCTGTATGTGCTGTTGCCGCTGGGTGCGCTGGGTTTGTATTCCCTGGCTTTTCCCTGGCCCGTTAACACGCTGCCGGTTTACCTGAGCTGGCTGGCGTTTACGACATTTATCTTCTTTTGCTACACCAGTTGTTTCCACGAAACAGCTCACCAGACACTTAGCCAATCCACCCGTCTTAGTATTCTGGTCGGTCGAATTCTTGGTACGCTGATTCTTACGCCGTATTCCGTTTACCGTGAAAGCCATATTCGGCATCACGCCTATCTTAATAAACCAACAGACTTTGAACTGTGGCCGTACAGCGATCCCGGCACTTCCGTTACTTTTCGCCGAGTGTTTGTTTGGTTTGACCTTCTGTTTGGATTTCTGACAAGTCCTTACGTCTACGGCAGAACGTCGTTCTTGAGTTACTGTCAAATGTTGTGTTCAGAGAAGTTGTTTCAGGCGACGATTTCGG
>ERZ887851.3548-NODE-3548-length-11209-cov-5.367581_pt1 | contig 11209 bp, 9 predicted proteins | sample MGYA00521100_ERZ887851 | MGnify/ENA primary metagenome ERZ887851 (study PRJEB32303, sample SAMEA104408602) | aquatic metagenome | biome: Brackish water; feature: Pelagic; material: water | place: Baltic Sea | collected 2014-06-06T16:11:00 | depth 11,444 m ...
CCCAGCCAAGCCAATACGAGGGTGAGAATCGCCCATTGTTCAAGGCTGAAAAACGCTACTATTTTTTGTTGAAAGAGGTCAACTTGTGTTTCTGGCAATTCATCAATGGCATCTTGGGTCATATTATTGGCAAAACGACTATTGTTCAAAATAGTTTTGTCGGAAGGGTTTAAGCGTTTGGCTTGTTCGAAGTAGTAGACACTCTCTGCAACATTTCCCAAATGATAATGCGCATTTCCCAAGTTAAAATAGACTTCAGCACTGTGCAGTTCGTCGCTCAATATAGCTTCATATTTCTCAATGGCTAAAATATAGTTTCCTCCATTATAGGCTGCATTGGCTTGTTCAAATACAGCAGTGTTACTCTGTCCCAACAAATTCGTTAAAGGGAAGATCAATACAATAAAAAGGTAGATGTATATTTTCATATTTCTCGATCTAATACAGCAATGGTTTCAACAGCAAGATCAAAGTCTTCCTGCATAGTTACGTTTGAACTGGGGGCATAACGCGCAGCTTCACATTTCTCTAAAATGGAAACAAAAGCGCTTATACTACTCGTCTGACTGTTCTTTTCTTTTAACAAGCTTACAATTCGTTCTTTTGAAAACTCTGACGTTTCAATGGACAGTTTGGCTTTTAAATAATTGTGTAATGCTCGTTCTAGAGCATCATAAAAACGCTCTTTTTCTCCCAAAGCTTTCTTGGCCGAACTCAAGTATTTTTTAGCCAAACGATTGGCGTGTTTCTGACGTGCAGTTACTGGGTTAATTACTTTACTTTCATTCCTTCTTTTTAAGAATGAAACCAGAAAATACAACAAATAAGGACTGAATAAAAGTAGCCAAAAACGCGTGGAGCGATAGAGCACTTCTCTTTCAAAAGGAATTAAAGAGGTTTCTAACTTTATAAAATCAAAATAGTTTTCGTTGATCAAAGGAGCCTGTTTTATTGGATTTCCTTGTTGCGAGGGATTGGCTGCGACGGGGCCTTCAAAAACATCGATCAAAGCTTCTTTTGAGTTCAAAGAAACATAACTCTCTTTTACAGGATCAAAATAACTGAAGGTGAGCGGTGGAATAGGGTAATTTCCTTGGTACTCCGGTACAATTGTATAGGTGTCTTCTATACTCCCTTGCATTCCCAATAAATTAGTTTTAATACTCTCCTTGTGTTCGGGTTCATAAACTTCAAGAGAACTAGGTGCACTGAGCTTTGGCAACGAAAATAATTTCAAATTTCCGCGTCCTGAAACTTTTACTGTGGCTTGAAAAGATTCCGACGACTTGAGGGCAGTTTTGTTGAATTTCACCGTTAAATCAAATGCACCTACAGCACCTTCAAAGTTGGCTGGTTTCCCTGCTTCAGGTAAAGGGCGTACGTTGATTGATCGTCTTCCTGCTGTAATTACTTTGGGCGTTTTTTGATAAACTCGATTGCCAAAAAAGTCGCGTCGATTGGTAGGAACATCAACAGACACGTTCAGTGTAAGGGGCTCAAGGGTTAATTTCCCTGCTTTTTGCGGATAAAGAACTGCCTTACGCCATGTAACGTAGTTATAAACTTCTCCTTTGTATTCCCCGCGTTTGATTTCTAGTTTCGGAATGGGAATTAAATGACTCCAAAAATCACTGTACTTGGGCATTTCTACCTCATTGACATTGGAGACACTTATTTCAGAAGAAAAGTACAGTTTATATATTACTGTGACTGCTTCGTTTAAGTAGGGTTTAGACTTTGAAATTTCAGCAACCAAATGAAGGTTGTCATCTGCAATAGCTGTAGCGCGTGCTTGGGGGCTATTGGGATTGTTTACGGCTTCGGTAACCTCTACTTGTTTTGGACTGGTTTTATAGACTTCTCCCTCAATTTCAATAGAGGCTTGACCAATGGTCAGTTTCCCCTTCCTGCTTGGAGTAACAAAGTAGGTGTAGGTTTTTGAAAAACTGCGTACACCATTCACCCAACTATTACTTACCGACTGATTTGGTCCTCCAATGACAGAAAAACCATCGAAGGTGGGGGGAATAAAATTGTCTCCATTCTGATTCATCTCAAAACTTACCCGAAGACGCTCATTGAGACCGAGTCTGTTTTTACTCAACTTAGTTTCAAAACGTACTTGTGCAGTCATTTCTACAGAAAATAAACTAACACAAACAATACTAAAAAAGAATAAAAGTTGCTTCATTTTTCTTACCAGTCCTTTTTTGTTTTAACAGGCACGCCTTGCACTTTTTCAGCATTTACCTTGTCTTGAACATTTTTCTCTTGTTGGTTCATTGCTTCAAGAAGACTTTTTACTTGTTCAGGAGATATTTGGCCCGGTTTTCTTGGCGGTGGGGGTTGCTTTTGATCTCCTTCTTTTTTGTTCTCTTTTGGCTTTTTAGGATCGTCTTTTTCTTTATCGTCCTTCCCTTTGTCGTCTTTCTCCTCTTGGTCCTTTTTGTCTTCTTTCTCGTCACCATCCTCTCCTTCGTCAGAGGGCTTTTCTTTTTTATCGCCTTCCGAATCGTCTTCCTTCTTTTCTTGATCGTCTTGCTGGTCTTGGTCTTGATCTTGGTCTTGGTCTTGATCTTGGTCTTGCTGCTCTTCTTCCTTTTTTTGCTTTTCGAGTAATTCTTTTGCTAAAGCAAAATTATAGCGTGTCTCCTCGTCTGTTGGATTGTTACGCAGGGCATTTTTATAGGCTTCTACAGCTTTTTCATAAGTTTTTTGCTGCATGAAACCATTGCCCATATTGTGAAAAGCCAGGTGCTTATCGGCTTTATTTAAACTGTTTTTTTGGGTTTCAAAAAACCGCTGATTGGCTTGATCAAAGTCTTTGGAACGATACAAGGCATTTCCCAAATTGTGTTGCGCTTTGGGGTTTATACTATTGATGGACAAAGCTTTTCTATATTCACCTTCTGCTTGGGCATAGGCTTCTTCTTGATGCAGCTCATTTCCATCAGCTATTAAGTTTGTTTCTTTTTCCTCCTGCGCAATACCGCTTAGAGTGGCAACATAAAAAAAAACTAAAGTGAGTGTCTTTTTCATTGGGATGGGGTTTCTTTTTCATTAAACAAATTTAAGCGCTCTACCCATTTTGTTCGCGTTTCCAAGAGAAGTATATCAATCAAAAATAAGAGGAATCCTGCAATCAAAAAAGGCTGAAAGCGATCTTTATAGCTCACAAATTTTTTGGCCTCAAATTCTTTTTTTTCCATTTGCTTAAGCTCTTCGCGTACAAAAGTCAAGACAGCTTGGGTATCGTTTCCATCCAAATAGGCAGCATCGGTGGTGGAAGCTATGGATTCTAAAACGGAAGGATTGCGCTTGGTTATGACTACTTGTTCGTTTTCGTCTTTCTTATAACGCTCTACTACACCATTTCGTTTTATAGGAATGGGCGCCCCTTTCTCTGTTCCCACACCAAGGGTGAAGATTTTAATCCCTAGTGCGTTAGCGCGTTGGGCAGCATCAATGGTTCCTTCTTCTGAATGATCTTCACCATCGGATAAAATAAAGACCACACGATTGGTTTGTTCTTCATCATCGAAAAAGGTAGCGGCAAGATCAATAGCTGCATCGATGGCCGTTCCCTGAGAAGATAGCATGTCTGTGTTAAGGGCTTGAAGGAACATTTTAGCCGCGCCATAATCGGTCGTTATAGGTAACTGAGGAACTGCTTGAGCAGCATAGGCAATAATACCAACTCGGTCACTGGCAAGATCGTTTAACAAAGCAGACACCAAACGTTTTGCTTTCTCCAAGCGGTTTGGAGCAATGTCTTCGGCTAGCATGCTTTTAGACACATCTATTGCAAAGACAATATCAACACCTTCTCGCTTAACTGTTTCCAATTGTGTTCCAATTTTTGGGTTGACCAAAGCAATTATAAAACAACTAAATCCTAAAGTCACTATTACCAGTTTCAGGAAAGGCTTAAAGCGAGATCGATTGGGACTTAAAACATCCAATAATGGCGAAGAAGAAAAGCTCGCCTGGGTTTTTTTCTTCCAATTGCTCACCCACAAATAGCCCAACCAAAGAATGGGTAACAGGGCAAAGGCATAAAAATAAGCAGTCTCGTCGAGTTGATACATCTATATAAAACTTCTGTAAAGGGTGTTCTTCAAAATCCATTCCAAGAAAAGAAAGGCCATGGCGATCAAAACCAAAAGCCGATATTTTTCTTGGTAATTGTAATACTTAAATTCTTCTATTTCTGTTTTTTCTAATTTATTGATTTCAGCGTAAATTTCTTCCAAACTAGAATTATCGGTGGCACGAAAATAAAGCCCTCCCGTAGCATCGGCAATCGACTGCAACAGTTCTTCGTCAATTTCAACTTTAGTGATTCCGTACTGAAATTTTCCATTGGGTAAAATTCCAATTGGTGCACGTGCATTTCCATTACTACCCAAGCCAATGGTATAGGTTTTAATCTGAAATTCAACCGCTAACTCTGCTGCAATTTTGGGGTCAATAAAACCTGCGTTGTTAACTCCATCGGTCAACAGAATGATAACTTTGCTTTTAGCGCGGCTATCTTTTAATCGGTTAACCGCAGTGGCAAGCCCCATTCCAATGGCGGTTCCATCATTAATTACCCCATCATAACGAATTTCATTCATCGCATTTTGAACAATTCGCTTATCGCTGGTTATGGGGGTTTTGGTATAACTTTCTCCAGCATAAATAACTAAACCTATTCGATCACTTCGTCGTTGATTGATGAAATCACCCGCAACATTTTTTAGGGCAGCCAAACGATTCGGCTTGAGGTCTTGCGCCAGCATGCTAGAAGAAACATCTATTGCCATCACAATATCAATACCCTTGTTGGTTTTAGTTCGCGTAGAAACATCGACCGTTTGTGGTCGAGCAATGGCCAAAAGGATAAAGGACATGGCCAGTATTCTAAAAACAAAAAGCAATGGAAACAGTTTCACCAATAAGGAAGGTGTTCCTTTAAAACCCTCTAGGGAAGACAGTGTTAATCGTGCCTGCTGCTGTTTTCGTTTAAATCCATACCACACCCCTAGCGGCAAGAGAAGGAGAAAGCCCCACAGGTATTCAGGATTGGCAAATTGAATATCACTAAACACTTATAATTCTTTTATTATTTCTATTGATTCGAGTATTCTTTCTTCTATTGTTTCACCATAGCGATCGTCTTTGGCGAAAAGTAACTGTATTTCTGTTGTTCCATTCTCGAAAGGAAAAATGATACTCACAAAACGGCAGCGGGTACTTTCTTCTCCGTTGGGTAAATCCAAGGTGCCATATAAACGTAAAGCAGTTGTTCCATCGGCTGTGGTGAAATTGTCATTTTGCACCAATAAATTGACAGCCCCTTTTTCTTCATAGGCGGTGACTGCTGCTTCCAGAAGTTCACGCGCTATAGTCTCTTGTTCTTCTTCGCTCAACTCTTTCTTGTCTTGAGTTGCTCGTTTTTCAAAACTTAGCTGGGTATAAAAATCATTGAAGGGATCTCCCGCAGCATAAACTACTTTTTGCGGGGTTGAGCTAATATCACGCAATAGAACCGTGGGAGTTTGAATTGAAATTGGCGGTGAGCCATAGTGACTCTTTATCCAAGAATTGTCTAACAATACTTTGGTTGGATAACGGAAGATAGTGTCTTTTACTGGCGTAAAGCCATAGTAAGTAATGGCAGCAATGGTAACAATCACGATTACCGCTAAGGAAGAAATTCCTATCAATTGTACTTTCTGAATTCGTCGTTTTCGTTCTAATTCACGCTGGAAAGCTGCCGTGGCTTCCAATTCTTCAAGGGTAGGTTCAGGCAAGGCTTCGTTTGTTTCAATAACGACTTGCTCCACCATGGCACGATCGGTGGTTGCAATACCCAATTCTGGCGCTGAGCGAGCAAACTTAACTAAGTCTGCATTTTGTAAGACACGTTTTAAGTTGTTAAGCGTTTCAAGGTTAAGATCGAGCGTACCAGCATCTTTTCGCAACTCAAGTTTTTCTAACAATTCATCAGAGGTGCTTTCCAAGGCATCAATAGAGGCCTCTTCTTCTAGGTAACGGCGAACCACATCGGTCAATTTAGAATAATACAACTTGTACTCTTCTTGTGCCGTTGGGATTTCTTTCTCCAACGCTTTTAACTCATTCAACGCGCGGTCAAAAGGAGGGACTACTTCTAGCAAGGCTTCTTTCTTCTTTTTGTATTGTTTATTCAGATAATACAATGCGAAAAGTAGGAGGATAAAGAAAACGCCTAGCATATACTGCTGTATTATTTGCGTATAATTCCGTTCAACCAATTGGATTGGCTTGATGTCATACAAGGGCTGTTGCAAAGTATCTACCTTGACCGAAGCAACGCGAATGGCCACAGAATCAGAAAAGCTTGAAAAACCATCTACAACAATTTTTTGAGGCGGAATCCAATAATTACCAGAGTCAAACTGGATCAACGCATAACGCTTAGTGTAGAGATAATGTTGTTGTGCACGTAGGGTATCAATGGGTGATTCTCCTAAGATTTCGAACGGAAGGAAAAGCGGTTCAGGAGAGAATTCGACCATGGATAGCGAATCGGTTTTTACTTGAAGGGTGAGATTGATTTGTTCACCTATGCGTACTTGAGTAGAGTCCACAGCAGTAGCAACCTCAGCATTTAGCTGCCCGAAAACACCCGTCGAAAAACAGAAGAAAACAAACGTAATATATATCAACCAATTGCTTTTCATGCGCTATATTCTTGCTTTAAAATAACCCAATAATTTTTTCACATAACTCTCATCTAACCGACAATCTATGGCTCCAGCGCCATTCATTTTAAAGGTGTTTTTAAAGTTTTCTTTACGTTTTATGTTATAAGAAGCATATTGTTGACGAACTTTCTTTGAGCTCGTGTTGACCCATTGAATGGCCTGTGTTTCGCTATCAACCATGGGAACTATTCCAAGATTTGGCATTTCTTCTTCCAATTTATCATACACGCGAATGCCTGTCAAATCGTGCTTTCTTGCTGCAATTCGTAAGGTCTTTTCGTAGCCTTCATCCATAAAATCTGAGAGAATAAATAAGATGGCTTTCTTTTTTAAGACACCCGATAAAAAAGCGAGCGCACTGGAAATATCTGTAGCTTTACTTTTGGGCTCAAATTCCAATAATTCACGAATGATGCGCAAAATATGGGAACGCCCCTTTTTAGGAGGAATAAATAATTCTACTTGATCTGAAAAAAGCAGCAAGCCTACTTTATCGTTATTTTGAAGAGCAGAAAAAGATAGGGTGGCGGCAATTTCTGTCAAAATATCACGCTTAAATTGTTGTGTGGTACCAAAAAATTCTGATCCACTCACATCAACCATCAACATCAATGTGAGTTCTCGTTCCTCTTCAAAGACCTTAACAAAAGGTTCGTTGTAGCGTGCTGTAACATTCCAATCGATCGCACGTACATCATCTCCAAATTGGTATTGACGCACTTCACTAAACGTCATTCCACGTCCCTTAAACGTGCTATGGTATTCCCCCCCAAAGACATGATCGCTCAGTCGTCGGGTTTTAATTTCAATCTTTCGAACTTTTTTAAGTAACTCTTTGGTATCCATAGTGGAATTTACGCCTGGGTGTTTGGATGATTAAGGTACCTCTACATGGTTAATGATCTGTGAAATCAAATCTTCTGACGTGATGTTTTCTGCTTCAGCCTCATAGGTCAAGCCAATTCTATGGCGCAATACATCGTAAATTACAGCACGTACATCTTCTGGGATGACATATCCACGATGCTTGAGGAAGGCATAACATTTTGCCGCAGTAGCAAGATTAATACTCCCCCTTGGAGAAGCGCCAAAACTAATTAACGGTTTTATTTTATCCAATTGATAATTCTCAGGGTAACGGGTTGCAAAGATTAAATCTAAAATATAGCGTTCAATTTTTTCATCCATATAAACCTCGCGAACAGCATCTTGAGCACTAAGAATTTGCTTGGTCGACACGACAGGGTTTACCTTTTCGTAGGATGCCTGCAAGTTCTGTCGAACAATGAGTTGCTCATCGGCCAATTTTGGATAATCAATTACCGTTTTTAGCATAAAACGGTCTACTTGCGCTTCGGGCAAAGGATAGGTTCCTTCTTGCTCAACCGGGTTTTGCGTGGCCATAACCAAGAAAGGTTGCTGCAATTTAAAGGTGGTGTCACCAATGGTTACTTGCTTTTCTTGCATGGCTTCGAGCAATGCCGATTGCACTTTCGCAGGTGCGCGGTTAATCTCATCTGCCAGAACAAAGTTGGCAAAAATAGGTCCCTTCTTTATAGAAAAATCATTTTCCTTGATGTTGTAAATCATGGTTCCAACAACATCGGCCGGAAGAAGATCTGGTGTAAATTGAATCCGGCTAAAGCTTCCTTTTACAGCCTGACTAAGGGTATTAATCGCCAAAGTCTTCGCTAACCCAGGAACTCCTTCTAAAAGAATGTGTCCGCGGCCAATGAGGCCAATTAACAAACGTTCAATCATGTGTTTCTGTCCCACAATGACCTTGTTCATTTCAAGGGTAAGCAAATCTACAAAAGCGCTTTCCTTTTCAATTTTTTCATTAATTTCTTTGATATCTATACCTGTCTGGGTGCTCATACTTATAGTTTTTTATCGGAAGACAAATTTGTCGATTTTTTTTGCCATAGCTTGTTAATAATTGGTTAAAAGTTGTTATTTTACAAGGGATGTGCATCTTTACTTCCACACTAAATTTAGTGGACTTTTTTAACTTAACTGCATGAAATGGACAGAATAATTGTTGGAACGATGACTTGGGGGATCTGGGGGAGGAATTTCTCTACGGCTGAAATCGCTCAATTGATTGAAGATTGCATAGAAATTGGATTAACCTGCTTTGATCATGCGGACATTTATGGAGGCTACACCACCGAGCAAGCCTTTGGGAAAGGTTTTGTTGCGAGCAATATTCCTCGTGAGCAGGTAACCCATATTAGCAAATGCGGGATTCAATACCCCAGTGAAGCCCGACCACTGGCCGTGAAACATTATGACTACAGCAAAAAACACATCATTGCGTCAGTAGAAAATTCCCTTAAAAACCTTCAAACTGACTATTTAGACGTTCTATTATTGCATCGTCCAAGTCCTTTAATGGATGTAAACGAAATTGCTGCAGCATTTGAAACACTCTCAAAAGAAGGAAAGGTGAAGTCGTTTGGTGCATCAAACTTTAGTCCAAGTCAATTGCAACTCTTGCAAAAAGAAGTAAGTCTTCATTGGAATCAAATCGAATGTTCCCTTTTGCAAAGCAGTTCAATGTTTGATGGCACACTCGATTACCATCAAACCCATGCGGTTGGCACCATGGCCTGGAGTCCATTGGGAAGCTTTTTTAAAGAGGAAAATAGCACTGGAAAACGAGTGAAAGAACTTCTCTCTAGCCTCGTCCAAAAATATACCTTAACCGAAGATCAATTACTCTTGGCATGGCTACTTCAACACCCCGCAAGAATTCACCCAGTAGTGGGCACCACACGTATTGATCGTCTAAAGGCAGCCAAAGAAACATCCAATGTTAAACTCGATATTCAAGATTGGTTTTTATTACTAGAAGCACAAAAGGGAGAAAGAGTTCCCTAAACAATTTATATGAAAAATACGACTATACTTATCACAGGAGCTAGTAGCGGGATTGGAAAAGCAACAGCAGAATTATTTGCCAAAGATGGCGCTCGACTCATTTTATGCGGACGACGACAAGAACGTTTGGATCAACTAAAAGATTCACTCAACACAGAAGTTCATCTCCTGAATTTTGATGTTCGTGACCGCACGGCTGTTTTTAGAGCAATTGAATCGTTACCCGCGAACTGGAAACAAATAGATGTCCTAATCAACAACGCCGGAAATGCGCATGGTTTAGACCCCGTTCAAACAGCCGATCTCGATGATTGGGACGCCATGATTGACGGAAATGTAAAAGGAGTAATGTATGTTACCAAGGCCATTCTTCCCCAAATGATTGAACGCAAAGCCGGACAAATCATTAACCTAGGTTCGATTGCAGGACTTGAGGTCTATCCCAATGGAAATGTGTACTGTGCAAGCAAGTTCGCTGTAGATGCCTTTACACAAGGATTGCGCATTGATTTAAACCCCTATGGAATTCGCGTTGGTGCTATTCACCCAGGATTGGTTGAAACAGAATTCTCGATGGTACGCTTTAAAGGCGATGAAACGCGGTCGAAAAATGTTTATGCCACGATCAATGCTTTACAAGCAGAAGATGTTGCCAACGCCATTGGATATATGGTGAGTGTTCCACCTCATGTAACCATTGCCGACATTACACTGCTACCTACAGATCAAGCCAACGCAACTGTCCTTAACCGCCAAAAATGATCAACAAACGACTTTTGGTCAAGGCACTTTTATCCCATAATGATGAAAATAGCTTTTATGACAAAAAGCTAAAACTCAATCTGTCGACCAAAGAAGGAAAAGCCAAATTTTTAAAACACGTTTGTGCGCTTTCTAATTCTAATCCCAACAACAATTCCTATATCGTTATTGGCATAGAAGACAAAGCAAATGCCATTGTTGGTGTCGACTTTTTTGACGACAGTAAAATCCAAAACCTTATCAATGCTTACATGGACCACCCTCCTTTGGTCTTGTATGAAAACATTCCGTTTCCACATCTCCAACCAGGAAAAGTTGTTGGCTTGGTCACCATTCGTCCCATCAAGCACATCACTTCTTTGCGAAAGAATATTTGGAAATATTATGGTGGTGCTGTTTTCTTTCGTGAAGGAAGTATTTCTACCCCAAAAAATTTCGAAAGTGCGTTGATCAATTCAAATAAACAGAAGGTGGAAAGCATTGAGAAACATGCGCAAAACAACATTAGCCTAACCCTTGATGGCGTAATCGATTTTATTCAAAATCACCACAACGATTTAACTACAAATTACAAAGTATTTAAAGAAACCTTTGTGGTATGTTGGTCTGGAATACCCAAAAAAACAGACGATAAAACCTATTATTCAAGGGTTGACATTGAACTCATCAACGAACAGGTGAAATTATTTTATTCCAATTTTGATGAAGTTGAGATTGCTTACACAGACGATGCTTTTACGTTGACCGAATATGTTCGTTTGGGCTTGAACACTGAATACAAGTATTATCCTTTAGAAGAAGTGAAAATTTCATTCAATGAAAACGGTAGC
>ERZ887851.3554-NODE-3554-length-11201-cov-5.779293_pt1 | contig 11201 bp, 10 predicted proteins | sample MGYA00521100_ERZ887851 | MGnify/ENA primary metagenome ERZ887851 (study PRJEB32303, sample SAMEA104408602) | aquatic metagenome | biome: Brackish water; feature: Pelagic; material: water | place: Baltic Sea | collected 2014-06-06T16:11:00 | depth 11,444 m ...
CGCCCTGGCTGACGGTGCCGCCTTTGAGATCATGGATGTAGTTGTTCTCGATGATGGAATTAAAGAGGTAGCCGTTGTTCGAACCGTCGGGTTTGTTGTTGGAGCCGAGATAAAAGGCTTCGCCATGGCCGCCGGTGTGGTGGATGTGGTTGCGTCGAAAAGTGAGCGCCTCGTAGATTTCCCCTGGATAGTTCGCAGTTATTGCCACACCGCCGATGTGATGGATGTGGAGGTTTTCCAAGGTAATGAATTTAGCGAGGTGGTTGCCTTGTTTCCCAATCCGAATGGCAGCATCCCCGCCGGTAATCTCGATGTCTTTGAAAACCAAATATTGGCAGCCGGCAAGATTGAAGCTGTTTTGGCGAGCATCGGGGCGTTTAAAGATGACTCTCGCGCCAGTTGCTGCCCGGATCGTAATAGGCTTTGTGGCACTGCCACGTTGGGTGATTTGAAGGCGGCGCGGATCTGAGTAGGTGCCGGATGCCAGAACGATTTCATCGCCGGGAGAGAGTGATGGGCCGCTGAGAACTTCGAACCAATTTTTGTCGAGCGGCGAGATCTCGATGGTTTTTGTGTCAACCGTGGCGATGAGGGCGAGAAGAAGAACGAGGAATTTCATTGAGCGGAGATCAATTGATGCAGGGGGAAGAAATGGGGGCTCGTCTTCATGGCGAATCCTCACGCACCTCTGGAGTAAGCATCTCATCACCCGTCAAAAAAACCAAACCAAACTGGTCGCCGTTTTCCGAGTTCAAAAACAGGCTCCCTCAGGCTCAGCTTTTTCACAACTCTGTTCGAATTTGAAGACAAGCTGGAATCATCAAATTTAACGTGCAGTCTGTTAAAATTCACCTGATTCTAGCGGCATGAAAAAAAGTAGGGTGGTTCAAAAGTGGCGGGAAGGAAAGCTGGCGCGGACGTCGGTGATGGGGCTGGTGAATCCGGCTTTTATTGCGCAGTCTTCGCGCTCGGGTTTTGATGCGGTGTGGATCGATAACGAGCATCGCGGGATGTCGAACCGCGAACTGCAATCGCTGATGGCGTTTTGCCGCGTCTACGATGTGGATTGCATCGTGCGGCCGCCGACAATAGAGAAGACGCCGCTGTATCGATATCTCGAAGACGGGGCGACAGGGCTGTTGATTCCCCATGTCGGAACGGCAGAGAAAGCGCGCGAGCTGGTGAATGCGGTGAAGTTTCCGCCCCTCGGAGATCGTGGTCTAGACGGCTCCGGTTTTGATGGCGACTTTCAAGCGTATGATCCAGATGAATTTGTGAAGTGGGCGAATGAGGAAACGTATTTGATCGTGCTGATCGAAACTCCTGAAGGCGTCGACAACCTCGATGAAATCGCTGCGGTCGAAGGTGTTGATGCGCTATTTCTCGGGCCGGGCGATCTCGGATTGCGGTATCGTCAGGCGGGTGATGACGGCACCTTGCTCGAAGCGGCGTATGGAAAGATGGCCGCCGCCGCGGAAAAGCACGGCAAGCAGTGGGCTGCCCCGGCGATTGTTAAGGAAGACATCGCGCGCCGGCATGACCAAGGCTGCCGACTGATTGTTCACGGGAATGAATTTTCTGCAGTGAAAAGCATGCTCACCGAATGCGGTGGGGATTTTGATGAAATCGAATAATCGAGAAAGACGATTAGGGGCGTTTGTCTCCACCCATTCTGCGATGGCATTCTTTGGTGAATTCGATAACGTCTGATTTTCATGTTCTTCGAAATCTTCCGCGACATCTGTCTCCCTATTCTCATTCTGATGAGCCTGGGGTGGATCATCGATCGGAAGTTTGATCTGAATCTCGATGCGCTGGTAAAACTCAATATCTACCTGTTTGTCCCGGTCTTTATCTTCGTCCGGCTGAGCACGTCGGACCTCGCTGGTGGCGATGCCTTGTGGGTTGTTTTCTTCACGTTGTGCATCATTGGCTCGATGGGAATTGGCAGTTGGTTGGTCTCGCGCGCGCGGAAGGACGACGAGTCGGAGCGAACTGCGATGCAGCTTTCGACGATGTTTTACAACTCGGGGAACTGGGGGATTCCGCTGATGACGCTGGCATTTTCGGAACTCGGGCCCGTCGTTCAGGTATTCGTGTTGGCGACGATGAACATCACGACATTTTCGATCGGCCTGTTTTTGGCGAGTTCGCATCAGAAAAAAGAAGGCCCGTTTTGGCGACAGTTTTTGCCGATGCTGCGCCAGCCATCAATCTACGCAATTGTCTCGGCGCTGATTATTCGGCGCTTTGAAATCCCGGTCCAAAGCATCGGCTTCATCTGGGAGCCGCTCGAATACATCGCGGCCGGGCTCGTTGCGTTCGCGCTAATCACGCTCGGCGTTCAGCTTTCGAAAACAAAGCCTCCCGCGATTGCCGGCCGGGTTGCCTGGGCGTTGGCCCTTCGGTTGGCCGTGGCGCCTCTCATCGCGATTGGCTTGACGTTTCTCTTCAGATTCAGTGGGGAAATGGCGGCGATTTTAATTGTTGGCGCAGCTTCGCCGACGGCGGTGAACACGGCGCTTCTCGCCCACGAATTCAAAGCCGACAGCCGATTCGCGGCCGCGATTGTATTTTATTCAACGTTGATCGCCGGCTTTGTCGTGGCGCTGTTGTTGTTCGGAATCAAATCGGGTTGGATTCCGTGGGCGTCGATGCCGAGCGGTTGAGCCGTCACTTTTTCGGACGCTTCACTCGTTTTATTGGGCGGACCGGTTCGGCGTTTTCGGTGGGTAAAAATTTCGCCAGCGTTGCGATGGTTTCAGCCTGCGCGGGATCCCCCGCGAGATTTTTCCATTCGTTGGGATCGGCTTTTCGATCAAACAGTTCCTCTTCACCGTCGGCGTAGCGCGTGTAGCGCCAGTCTACCGTCCGGATGGTGTGGTTATTTTTCATGAAGGTAGTGATCGCAGGAAATTTCCATTCCGTGGCTACATTTTTCAACAGAGGAACCAAGCTGTGGCCCTCTGCTTTTGGCTGCTTGTTGATGCCGGCGAGTTCCGTCATCGTCGGGAAAAAACTGAGCATCTCCACTGGCGCGTCGCAGCGCTTTCCTTGTTCAAAATTTGAGCCTGCATTTTTCGGAGGAATGATCATCATCGGCACGCGGGTGGACCGCTCCCACAGGGTTCGTTTCGCCCACGTCTCTTTTTCGCCGAGATGCCAGCCGTGATCTCCCGTCACAAAAATCCAGGTATTGTCTGCGTTCGGACCGGCGTCGAGCGCATCAATTACTTTGCCAAAACAGTGATCCATAAACTCAACGGATGCCAAATACGCTTGCACGGCACCGGCCCATTTATCTTTCTCAACGATCCAGGCATGGGTAGGCGCAACGCTATCGCCACGAATCAATTCGATAGCGGTCGGCGGAACATCTGCGAGATCGTTTTCCAGAGTCAGAGGCAGTTGAACTTCATCGATCGGATAATTTTTGAACCACTCCGGCGGGGCATACATGGGAACGTGCGGGCGGTAAAATCCGACACCAAGAAACAGCGGCTTGTTGTGCTTCGCAGCGAGTTCCGTTTCCGCAAATTCAGCGGATTCAAAATCATGGGTGTCTTCCGTTTTGGCCGGGTATTCGCCCCAATCCCATAATTTCGTTTTGCTGCCTTCGTCGGTGACGTTGAATCGCGTTTCCGGCAGCGGCCCTTGTCCGAGGGCAGGTCCATACCGTTGGAAGTACTGCGTTCCCTTTGAGCCATGAAACAACTTTCCACACCCAACAGTTTCGTAGCCGTTCGCTGAAAAATGACGGGGCAGCAGCAAATCGTGTTTAGCCATTCTTGAAGCCGAGAACACATGATTATTGTCGTAGCAACCCGTGGTCGATGGTCGCATTCCCGCCATTAAACTTGTTCGCGACGGCCCGCAGATGGGCGCGTTGCAATGGGCGTTTGTGAACAGGACACCGCGTTCCGCGAGGCGATCCATGTTGGGAGTTCGCGCTTGGGGATGCCCTCCGAGACAGCCAATCCAGTCATTCAAATCATCAATCGTGATCAGTAAAATGTTGGGACGCGATTCCTGAGCCTGTCCGATCGTGGTGAGCGAAAACAGAGCAAGCAAGCTGAAAACGAAACAGTTTTTCATGGTCGAATAATTGGATGGTTTGCCGGATTGAGCAATCACACAAAGCGGATGGCGCAAAATAAAATTAAAGATTACGCTTGTAATAGTTAAGAATTACAGTTGTAGTATTTAACGATGACAAGCTCAAAACGTAATGTCCCGCAGATTTCAGATGCCGAATGGTCGGTCATGCGGGTGTTTTGGGACGGCGGAAATTGTTCGACCGGCGATGTCATTTCCGTTCTCGAAAAATCGACGAATTGGAGTTCGAAGACGATTCAGACATTGATTCGGCGACTCCACAAAAAAGGGGCGATCGACGTGGTTTCCAAAAATGGCCGCGAGTTTGTTTACGGCTCAACTGTTGCTGAGCGAGAATGCGAACATGCCGCGACTTCTAATTTTCTGGGCCGTGTTTTTGATGGTCAGCTGGCTCCGTTTTTGGCGAGCTTTGTCGAAAACGAAAATCTCAGTGCGGATCAAATCGCTGAGTTGCGGAAGATTTTAGACGAGAACGAAACGAAACCTGAAACCCAAAAATCATGAGGAAAATTATTACATTGTTAGTAGCGGCGACATTCGCTGCGGGATCAGCGGTGGCTGATGACAAGCGCGACAATCCTGAAAAGAAAGCAGGTCCACGAGACAATCCGGAACGCAAAGAAGGACCGCGCGATAACCCTGAAGCGAAAAAAGACGGTCGTCGTGATGTTAAAAAACCCGGCGCTGCGGTGAACCGTGAATTGCAAAAAGAAGCCAGGATTTTTGTGGCCTACGACAAAGATAAATCGGGAACGGTGACGGAAGATGAGATGGCGGCGATGCGCGAAGGCAAACTTGATTCCGACCAAAAGCGGCAGATGCGGGAAGAAATTAAAAAAGCGGATCGCAACGATGATGGGGTCCTCGATCTCGCCGAATGGCACGTGCTGATGAGTAATCGGCGGGCTCCAAACGCTCGTGAAGGTGATGCACGCCGTGGTGGTGACAGTGACAGAAAACGTGATCAACCTGAGCGCCGCTAAATTATTCTAGAGCAACAAAATGAGTTCGTTATTTTCAGCTTCGGTTTTGGAATCTTTGTTTGCCACGGTTTGGCAGACATCGCTTCGGGCCAGTGTGCTGATCGGACTCGTTTTGGGACTGCTCTTCGTGTTTCGAAAACTTGGTCCTGGCTGGAAAATCCTCCTCACCGCGATTGTTTTTGTGCGCTTGTTAGTTCCGTTTGCACCGGAGAGCCGATTCTCGATTTTTAATCTGTGGGAGGAAAAAACGACTTTTACGAAGCAACAGGGTATGTTCGACGAACCAACCCTATTGGTTCGATTCAAAGAGGTCGCGAAGCTCCAGCCGCTAACCCGGCAAGCCGGGCACGGCGCGATCGAACAGGGTACGCTCGATGAACCAACCCTATTGGTTCGCGAAAACCCCATTGTGGAAAAGCCGCGTTTTGAAATTTCATGGCCGGTCGTGGGATCGGTCGTTTGGTTGGGCGGTGTGTTTTTGATTCTCGGTGTGGCAGTGATTCGTCAGGTTCGATTAAATCGTGGCCTGAAAATATCCGCTGAAAGTTGGAATGAGGAGCAGGTGTTGTGTTTTGAGCAGCTGGGCATGCGGCGGCGGAATCCGCTTCCGGCGTATGCTTCTTCAATGATGAGTGGTCCTGCGATTGCTGGTTTGCTCCGACCACGACTGATTTTGCCTTCGAATTTTGCGAGCGCCTATTCACGGTCAGAGCGCCATGCGATTTTGCTTCACGAATTGGCTCACTTGAAACGGGGTGATCTTTTGTGGAGCGGGCTGACGTTTTTTGTCACGGCATTGCACTGGATGAATCCACTGGTTTGGATCGTCGCCCGTGGTTTTCGGCAAGACTTGGAATTGGCCTGCGACGCGACGGTTCTGAGAAAAATGAAATCCGAAGAGCGGCCGAATTATGGGCGTGCGTTGTTGCGGGTGGCCGAGATGGTAACAAATCCTGCGGGACGAATGACGGTGTTGGTGGCTCCTTTTTTTAATGAAAATTCAAACTTAAAAGATCGAATTCAAATGATTGTAAATCCAAAGAAAACTTCAAAATTAGGAATGCTGGCGATGGCTGGTGTGGTGGCAACTTTATGCTTGGGAACATTTACGTCGGCGACGGCGGATGATGAAACGGATAAAAAGCCGGAGCGGGCGCAAGTGAAGTCCGAGCGGGTGACGGTGACTTCAGGAACGAAACGGTTATTGGAGACGGCTGAACGTCTTGAAAAACTGGGGCTGACTCGCGAAGCGGCGGAGTATCGCGCAAAGGCTGGCGGAAAAGTGGCGTTGAAGGAACGCGATGGGGATCGCCCCGAACAGCGGCGCGATGTTCCGCAGGACCGTCCGGAAATGGACCGAGAAGTCGATCGTGATCGGCCGGCGGAAAGAACTGCAGTCGAGAACCGGGGGCGGCGAGACGTTGCGCCTGAGCGAGGGCGCGATGGTGACAAAGAATTTTTGGAGCGCCTGCGACGTTTGGAAGCGGAGAATAGAGAGCTTCGTGCCTTAGTGGAGCGGTTGCTGAAGGGGCGGGATTGAGTTGAAGTTGCGAAATATAGGACGTTGCAAGCAGGGGTGCTTCGTGGTACCCGATTTGTAATGCTGGAGAATACTTTTTACTGCGATTTTGACCGCGATCAGTTGGGGGGGGTGCCTGCCCGTGGGGATGACTACCGAACGCCGTTTCAGGTGGATCGGGATCGGATCATTCACACGTCTGCTTTTCGGCGGATGCAGAGTAAAACTCAGGTGTTTCTCTCGGGCGAATATGATTTTTACCGGACGCGGCTGACGCACTCGATTGAGGTGTCGCAGATCGGACGGGGGATTTGTGATCGCCTGAAGCACACCAGCCCGCTATTGGGGGATGATTTTTATGTGGATCCGGAATTGGTGGAGGCGGCGTGTCTTTCTCACGACATCGGGCATCCGCCCTTTGGGCATACGGGGGAGCGAACCTTGCATCGGTTGATGCGGGAGTGGGGTGGCTTTGAAGGGAATGGGCAGACGCTGCGAATGCTGACGGAGACGATTTTTTCGGAAACTCGGGGAATGTTGCCGACGCGGGCGCTGATGGACGGGGTGCTGAAATACAAGACGCTGTATGGAGAGACGCCGGACGCGGAGCATCATTTTATCTACAATGATCAGGCGAAGTATTTGGATTTCGTACTGGATGGGCGCGATTTTCCAGCGGAGCTGACGCCGGGTGATGAGCGAAATAGTTTTAAAGCGATCGAGTGTCAGATCATGGATTGGGCGGATGACACGGCTTATTCGCTGAACGATGTGGCGGACGGGGTTCATGCGGGTTTTTTGACCGTGGAAAAAATAGAGCGGTGGGCAGCTGACAATTCGTGGGCCGAGGGCGAGCATTTGGACGCGCTGTTGAATGCGATTCGGCGGGGGAGGGTGGAGTCGCTGATGGGCCGGAAAATCGGAACGTTTATCGCAGCGGCGAGCCTGGTGAAGGAAGAGGGATTTATGTCGGACCTGACGAACCGGCATGGTTTCCGACTGGTGATTGAAGAGGATGTGCTGGCGGAATGTAAGCTTTACAAAAAGCTGCTGTATCAACTGGTATTTCGGAGTCATCAGCTGCAGCAGTTGGATCGAAAGGCTGATTTTGTGCTGACGCGGTTGTTTGAGGTGTTGGCTGACAATTATGTGACGTCTTCGAAAACTGGAAAATTTAGGCTGTTGCCGGAGGCGCAAGAGGAGCGAATTTTAGCAGCGGAATTTGAATCAGAAAAGGCGCGGATCGTGTGCGATGGGATTGCGCGGATGACGGACGGGGTGGCGAATCGAACCTACAAACGGCTATTCGATGCGGATTATGGATCGATCAGCGATTTAATTTAAGATGAAATCTGAAGAACGTTTTAAAACCGATATGCGAAGGTTGCGGGGCCTTTTAAAGAATGTGCTCACTGATGATGAGGGCGCACGCAGAGCTTTGCAATCGGGAGATGAAGCGCGGATTTTGGACGTGGCGTGCGGAGCGTGTATCGAGGCGGAGACGTTGTCGGATGTGCTGGCGGAACTCAAGAATGGTGATGCTCCAGTGGATGTCGACTCGGCGGGGCCAGCGGTGAAGCTCACTGGAATTGATGTGCGAGCGCGTGAAATTGCGGATGCGCAGCTGCGTTTCGACAAGATGAAAGATGGGCGCGAGTTCGAGTTTTTAACGGGAGACGCCACAAAGCTAGAGGGGCATCGGGAGTTGGGAGAGGATTTTGATGTGGTTTTTATGCGGCATCAAAATTACTGGAATGGGCAGCGGACGTGGGAAGAGATTTTTGATCAGGGGATGAAGAAGTTGGCGGATAACGGCAGGCTGGTGATCACGAGTTACTTTGATAAAGAGCACGAGTTGGCACTGGAGGCGATTCAGCGTTTGGGCGGAAAATTGATTGTAACTGAGGAGAATGCGGAATCGCGCGAATTGTCGACGGTCGGGAAATCGATTGATCGCCATATCGCGGTTTTTGAGAAGAAAAAGTAGTCTGGGTGACACGATTTTCCTGAACGGAAGGCTGTAATTCTTTTGAATATTGAGCGACTGTAGCAAGATGCGACCTCTGTCTATCTTCACGGCTCTGTTTCTCTGTTTCGCTATTTCGGCGAACGCCCAGTTTGGAGCGCCTGAAACGGAGTCGTCGCTGGTCGTGGGAGTGACGTCGGTTGCGCCTGGCGAAACGTTCACGGTGGCGGTTGAGTTAACGCATGCTCCAGAGTGGCACTCATACTATAAGAATCCGGGTGGGGTTGGAATGCCGCTTTCGTTGACATGGAAGTTGCCGGAAGGGTTCGGCGGAGGAGATGTGATTTTTCCAACGCCTCATAAAGCCTCTGTGCCGGGTGCTGAGGGCGACGTGACCTTTTATGGATACGAGGGCCGGAACGTATTTTTGGCGGACGTGACGGTGCCTGAGAATGCGGAAATCGGCTCGGAGATCGATTTCGAAGTGGGAGCCATGTGGTTGGTCTGCAATGATCGCGGCTGTAACCAGGAGCGAGTGACTTTTAATGATTCGATCACCATTTCTGAAAAGACGGTGCCAAATCCAGATGGCGTGGTTTTGATTGAAGAAGCTCGGGAGCATCTTCCGAAAGCGGGAAAGGATATCCCGTTATCGATTTCCGAAACGGATGCGGGGATTATCGTAACTGCCGATCTTCCAGCGGAAGTTGAAAATCCGAAGACTGCCTATTTTTATTCGTCAGACCGGCAGATTGATGCTCAGCAGAAACAATCAGTATCTTTCAAAGACGGCAAAGCGGTATTCTCCTTGAAGCGGAATTTAGGGGATGAGGCGAATTTTATCGAGGCCGGTCCCAAATTAGCGAGTCTCGATGGAATTGTGGTTATTAAGGCAGGCGGAAGCGAATTTGCTTATCAAGTGAGCGGAGCGTTTGACGGGGGTGAAGAAATCGCTGTTTCGGAAGAGCCACAAACAGAGGAGGAAGTTGCCGAACCCGAAGCTAAGGGTTTTTCAAGCCAGTGGACGGAAGAGGAAATTGCGGAAGGGGCGGCGCTATACAGTACGGATGATCGTCCGAAGTTTGAGCTACTGGATGGAAGTGAAGAGAAGAAATTGACGTTGCTGCCGGCTTTGGGGCTGGTTTTTGTTGGTGGACTGCTGCTGAACTTGATGCCGTGTGTGTTTCCGGTTCTGGGATTGAAAATCATGAGCTTTGTCCAGCAAGCTGGTGAAGACGAAAGTAAGGTGAAGAAGCACGGGATGGTGTTTGGATTGGGAGTGTTGGTTTCGATGTGGATTTTGTCGGGACTGATTATCGCTGCGGGTGAAACCTGGGGAGCTCAGCTGACATCACCGATTTTCGTGGCGGGAATCATCATTCTACTCTTTCTGATGGGATTGAATTTGGCGGGCGTATTTGAGTTCGGGACAGCGATGACGTCCGTCGGTGGAGAACTACAGTCCAAGAAGGGGTATTCAGGGTCATTCTTTTCCGGAGTTCTGACGACTTTGATTGCGACCCCTTGTTCTGGCCCGTTTCTCGGCGCTGTGATGGGGTTTGCACTGGCTGAGAAGGCTCCAATCGCGCTGTTGGTCTTTACGATGTTCGCATTGGGAATTGCTTCACCTTACATTGTGCTTTCGTTTTTCCCGAAGTTGATCAACAAGCTGCCTCGGCCAGGCGCATGGATGGAGCACTTTAAAAAGGGAATGTCGTTCGCTCTATTCGCGACGGTGGCATTTTTCCTGAGATCATTCGCTAATCAAACGGGATACGATGGCCTTTCGTGGCTGCTGTTTGCGTTGGTTGTGATTGCATTTGCCGCGTGGATTTACGGAACGTGGTCAACGCCGATGCAGTCAAAGAAAATCCGCATGGGGATTGGATACGGGCTGACCATATTGGTCGCCTTGCTCGGAATCAAAATGACCAGTATCGCGGTGAAGAAAGAGGCGCCGATTCTTGCGGGGGGAGATGATTGGAAGCAATGGTTTCCCGGAGCAATGGAGCTCTCGCGATCGAAGAAACGGATCGCCTGGATTGATTATACGGCTGAGTGGTGACTAACTTGCAAAACAAATGAGAAGCGTGTCTTCTCAAATCAGAAGGTAGTCGACAAATTAAAAGAGCTGAATGTGGTCTTGATCAAGGCGGACGCCACCAAACCGAGCGAGGCAATCGATTATGATCTCTTTCGGTTTAACCGGAGTAATTTGCCCGTGAACGTGATTGTTCCAGCAGATCCTGATCAACCGTTGATCATGATGCCGGAATTGATCAGCCCGAAGCAGGCGCTCAAAGCATTGGAGATTGCTGCGGAAGGTAGGAAGCCAAAGTCATCTTCGTTGTGAACTGAAGGTGAGGTAGCTCCGCGCCTTTAATTGAGGCGCCAGTAGGTCCCTCTATTGAAAAGGAGTCTTTCTTTGTTTGGATGGTCAGAACTACAGACCGTCTATTCGCCTTTTTCAGCGCTGTGTGAGCCATCGCAAAACGGCTGACTTTTTGAAGCCCTGCATTGGCAAAACGCCAAGGTCTTTTTCTCGTCCACGATGAATTTCTGCGGAGCGAAATTCGTGCCCTTGTGAGATCCGTCACAAAAGGGTTGATTGTTTGAG
>ERZ887851.3555-NODE-3555-length-11200-cov-7.725168_pt1 | contig 11200 bp, 10 predicted proteins | sample MGYA00521100_ERZ887851 | MGnify/ENA primary metagenome ERZ887851 (study PRJEB32303, sample SAMEA104408602) | aquatic metagenome | biome: Brackish water; feature: Pelagic; material: water | place: Baltic Sea | collected 2014-06-06T16:11:00 | depth 11,444 m ...
CATCATCGTCGTAGGATGCGCATTGAGCGTCAGCTTTTGGCAATCGTTAACACCGGCTACCCCTCTTTTCGAACCAAAAGAAAGTGATGGGTCAGTTGTGGAGAGCTACGTTAAAGGTGGCACAAGAACACAGTTCTCAACGACCGGGGCGGCCTCTGAAGTCATGCATATTGGCTCGGCAGAACGGCAGCTCGGCAGTGAGAAAACCAACTTGAAAAGTATTCGCTATCAAACGCAGGGTGACAACGATTTGCGGTGGGATATCGCGGCAGATGCCGGCGTACTTTATGAGCGCTCCAGTGAACTTGCCTTGCAGGATGGGGTCACAGTGTATGAAGCCACAAACCAAGCGACGCTGAAGACTGAAACAATGCGCCTCTACATGGATCAAAAACGCGCCGAAGGCCATGATGCAGTATCGCTCACCGGACGGGGTAGCAAAACCACTGGGGCGGGTTTTGAGCTGGATTTGGTTGCCAATACCGCAACACTGAAGGGAAATGTCAGAACTCAGTATGAATAAAAACGTTCGTATCGCCAGTGCAGTGGTGTTGGCGTGGCTGCTGCTTGCAACCCCTTATATCGGTGCACTTGATTCAGATCGTGACCAACCCATTCAAATCGAAGCGGACGAAGCCGTACGAGATGAAATGGTGGGAGAAACACGATACGAGGGTAATGTAGTATTAACCCAAGGATCACTGCGTATCACCGCAGATCGCATCGCGATCCGCCATGACGCCAAAGGAGCGGATGCCATCCTAGCCACAGGACAGCCTGCCACGCTCATACAGCAACCTACACCGGAGCAAGCTCCCGTTGAGGCATCGGCGCTGCGGATTGAATACCGGCGATCGGAGGACTTAGTAAGGCTGATGGACGAAGCCAAGATTAAACAAGATGGATCAACCCTCTCTGGCGATCATATCGATTACATTGTCAGCGAGCGCACAGTTAAAGCGGCCGGTAATGCAGGTGCGGACGGCGACGGACGCGTCGAGGTCGTGATTCCCCCCGAAAATCTTCGCTCTGAACCAGCCAATGACTAGCACACTCAGCGCCCACCATCTTGCGAAGGCTTACGGTGGCCGACCGGTGGTCAAGGACGTCTCGTTAGAGGTCAGTGCGGGAGAAATAGTCGGGCTATTGGGTCCAAACGGCGCAGGTAAGACCACCTGCTTTTATATGATCGTCGGTCTGGTCAATGCGGATGCGGGCGATATTCGGCTCGATGATCGCTCACTGATGACACTGCCGATGCACCAAAGAGCCAAATCAGGGATTGGCTATTTGCCGCAGGAAGCCTCGATTTTCAGACAACTTTCGGTCAAAGATAATTTACTGGCAATCCTCGAGACACGATCTGATCTCACCCGCAAAACCCGGCTAAAAGTAGCCGAGGATCTGCTAGATGAGTTTAATGTCGGTCATCTCGCTGACGCGCTCGGGCAAGCACTATCCGGCGGTGAACGGCGGCGGGTAGAGATAGCCCGTGCATTGGCCACTGAACCGACAGTGATTTTGCTTGATGAACCCTTTGCGGGAGTGGATCCCATTTCCATCTCGGACATCAAAGGCATCATCACTCATCTAAAACACCGCGGTATCGGGGTGCTCATTACCGATCACAATGTGCGCGAGACACTCGATATCTGTGAAAGAGCCTACATCGTAGGCGAGGGACACGTCATTGCCTCTGGACTGCCCTCAGACGTATTAGCCAATGACAAAGTACGACAAACCTACCTAGGCGAGGGGTTCTCTCTGTAATCAATCCAGCTGACTCTCCGCTCTACGCCCATCCGATTAACCTGATGCCCTAACATCCCCTGCGCCGCTTAACGGTCTGTCTTCGCAGCTCCACTCGCAGCTCCACTCGCAGCCCCTAAGCAATTTCCTTGCCAAATTGCTTGCTTCTGAACGGTGCAGGGATACACTTAATATCCCTATGGCCGTTCTAAGTGGTATGAAACAGGCGCTACAGCTCAAGCTCGGACAACAATTAGTCCTGACACCACAACTCCAGCAGGCCATCAAACTGCTGCAAATGAGCACCATTGATTTACAACAAATCATTGACGAAACGTTGGAGTCCAACGCTTTGTTGGAGCGCGATACCGACGACAATATCGAGTTACCCGATATTGATTTCTCCGCCACCACCAATGCTGACGAAGATACACAAGAACTCGCTGTCGATACGACATGGGAAGACAGCCTGCCTTCCGCTGCGCCACCCCAGTCTCATCATCAGACAGACCCTCATTTTGCAGAGCAGGATTCCAAAGAGAGCTCCCTACAGGACCATTTACTGTGGCAGCTCAATCTGACCCGATTTTCAGATATCGATCGCGTCATCGCCCTCGCGCTCATCGATGCCATTGACGCGGATGGCCGGCTGACACAGACGCCCGAAGGCATTCAATCCGACCTGTCGATGGACGAGATCGATTTAGAGGAAGTGCTGGCAGTACTGCATCGACTCCAACACTTTGAGCCTTCGGGTTTATTTGCAGAGGATTTGCGTGAATGCCTGCTCATACAACTCCGTCAACTGCCCCCAACCACACCATTTAGAGACGTTGCCGGCGCGCTAGTCAGTCGGCATCTTAGTCAGCTCCCCAAAACCCCTTTGCGCCAGCTCGCAAAAAAACTACGCGCTAAAGAATCGGAACTCGAGGGTGCGATGCAGCTGATTCGCTCACTCGACCCCACTCCAGGCGCGAGTATTGGTGGCGAGCAAACGGGCTACATCACGCCTGATGTTTTTGTGCGACAGCACAACAACCGATGGCAGGTTGAACTCAATCCCGATATTTCGCCCAGGCTCCGCGTTAATGAACATTACGTCGCGATGCTGAGTGAGGGTTCTGCAAGTGACAGAGGCTATGCAAAAGAGCATCTACAAGAGGCGCACTGGTTTATGAAGAGCCTCCAAAGTCGCAATGAGACGCTCTTAAAAGTCGCCTCAAAAATTGTTGAGCATCAACGATCCTTTTTAGAGCAGGGTGAAATTGGTATGAAGCCCCTCATACTGGCTGACATCGCCTCTGAAGTGGAATTGCATGAATCCACCGTCTCACGAGCCACCACCCAAAAATATATGCACACCCCCCGCGGAACCTTCGAGCTGAAGTATTTCTTTTCAAGCCGCATCACCGGCGATGATGGGGAAGACGCTTCCTCTACTGCGATTAAAGCCACTGTTCGGCAATTAGTCACTGACGAAGATGTCCGCAAGCCCCTCAGTGATGCGAGGTTATGCCTGCTACTCAAGGAGCAAGGGATGACCGTGGCGAGAAGAACCATCGCGAAATACCGAGAGCAACTTAATATCCCTCCCTCAAATGAGCGCAAACGGCTAAACTGAGGACATGGCCTACCGACAAAGGAATGCGATATGAACCTCACAGTAAGCGGACACCATCTCGATGTAACGCAGGCTATTCGCGATCACGTGGAAGATAAGCTTTCGCCGATCAAGAGGCACGAGCAGCAAATTACCCGAATAGAGGTGACTTTGATTGTCGAAAAGCACCAACACAAAGCTGAAGCGAACTTACATCTAGCGGGTGCCGATCTCTTTGCGTCCTCCGAGTCGGACGATATGTATCTCGCCATCGACTCGTTAGCGGATAAGCTCGATCGGCAGGTCATTAAGTATAAGGGAAAGCATCGAGGCCACTGATTGATGTTTACTTCGCTCGACATGTCATCGCAGCATTTCTTGACGCTCTGCCAGACAGCGCTACCCAGTAAAAAACGACTATTTGAGCGCGCATCAGAAGCCATCGCAGAGAGCTTCGACTTGCCCAGCGGGGCCATCTACCGAGAGTTGCTCGGTAGAGAAAAGCTAGGCAGTACTGCTATTGGCGAGGGGGTCGCGATACCGCATTGCAGAGTCGATCTCTGCACACAGGCCGTCGGTTGCCTGCTCACGTTGGCAGATCCCATCGATTTTTCCGCCCTCGATGACCACCCTGTCGATATTGTCTTTATTTTATTGGTCCCCAGAGAGGCCACCCAGGCGCATTTAGACTTGCTGTCTCGTCTCGCCACCCTTTTTTCCAATTCAGACATGCGCACTGCGTTGCGAGCAGCAAAAACCTCTGAAGCGCTACAGCAACTATTATTGAGCGGAAACAGCGCGTAATGCCCCGAATCATCATCATAAGCGGCAGCTCCGGAGCAGGGAAAAGTACGGCACTGAGACTATTGGAAGACGAAGGGTATTATTGTGTCGACAATTTACCCCCTCGCCTTCTGCCACATTTCATCGACGAAGTACTCGAGAGCCCATTCCACGATCGTTTTCATGGCGTCGTGGCGTGTATTGACGCGAGAGCGTTTAGAATGGAGTCGGGCGGTCAACAGAGCGCCCTGAAGGAACTTATTGCAATACCCGATCGCCTGATTATCTTCCTCGACGCACAGCCCTATTCGTTAATCAAAAGATTCAGCGAGACCCGTCGTCGGCATCCCCTAGCCAACAACGATAGTTCTTTACCAGAGGCTATTGCGAAAGAGCGAGAATCTCTCGAGGGCATTGCCGCCCAAGCCGATCTTCTGATTGACACGACGGATCTCACGCCCCGCGCACTCCGCGACACCATCACAACTCGGATCGTAGAACAGCGGGATGGGCTTTCGGTCATGATCGAATCCTTTGCCTTTAAACGAGGCGTGCCGACCGATGCAGACTTTGTCTTCGATGCCCGCGCAATCCCCAATCCCTATTGGCAGGAAGCATTACGCCAGCTGACCGGTCAGGATGCGTTAGTGAAACAGTACTTGGACAGCGAGGAGCGATGCTCAGTCTTTTATGAAAGACTGCGCGCATTTATCAGCGGCGTTGTGACTGATTTTAATCAATGTGATCGCAGCTATATGACCATCGCAATTGGTTGTACCGGTGGGCAGCATCGATCGGTCTACCTCGCCGATAAAATACACAAGGACCTGTTGGAGGCATTTCCACATGCATTGATCCGGCACCGTGATCTAAAACATGCTGAGATAACATGAGTCAAAAACTCGTCAAGGTCATTAATCCACTGGGTCTCCATGCGCGGCCTGCCGCTAAAATCGTTGAGTGCGCCGGTCGGTTTTCGAGTGACATTTGGCTGCAATACAACGATAAAGAAATTGATGCGAAGAGTATTATGTCGGTATTAATGCTCGCCGCGCCCGTCGGCGCGGAACTGAGACTGCGCATTGAAGGGAGTGATGAATCACTCGCTCGTGACGCACTAGAGCGGCTTTTCGCAACGGGCTTTGGCGAATTGGAATAAGTCACAAATCCTTTCTGCTGTGTGGACCTGAGACAGTGGGTACGGATAATGGGGTCGCCAAGGGAGGCTCTAAGTGAATTCACCCGCTAACTTCACCAACAAAACTGAACGTCTTGATCGCGCTTTACGCTCGGGAACGTTGGGTGATGTGGCCGGCATTCTTGCTGAAATGTCGCCAGGGGACGTCGCCTACCTCATCAGCTCCTCTCCTCCTGACTATCGCTCAGTGTTACTCGGTTTGCTCAGTGCCGATCAGGAAGCCCTGGTCGTCAATGAGCTGCCGGATGAACTGCGCAGCGCAACACTGATTAATCGCGAACCAGAAGCACTCGCAGAAATCGTAGAACAACTCGATGATGATGACGTTGCCGATATTCTGCAAGAACTGCCAGACGAAGTGACGGGTCGCGTATTGGCAATTATGGATGAACAATACCGGCAGCGATTGCAGAAGGTGCTGAGCTTTCCCGAGGATGTTGCCGGTGGTCTAATGAGTACCGACACCATCACCATTCGAGCTGATCTGACACTCGATGTGGTGCTCCGCTATCTGCGCCGGCATAGTGAAATTCCAGCTAATACGGACAACCTCATTGTCGTCAATCGTAACGATCGATTCGTTGGCTTGCTGCCTCTTGGGACCGTGTTGGTGTCCGATCCCGCTGTATCAGTCAGAGAGATGATGATTACAGATCAAGAGGCGATCGACGCAGAAACCACCGCAACAGAGGTCGCTCGTCGGTTCGAGCGCAACGATTGGATCTCCGCGCCAGTGGTAGACAGTATGGGTAAACTACTCGGTCGGATTACTATCGACGATGTGGTCGATGTTATCCGCGAAGAGGCAGATCACTCGTTAACCTCACTGGTGGGGCTTGCCGAAGAGGATACTTTCGCCCCCGTGTGGCAGTCGGCGCCGCGACGCGCTACGTGGTTAGGGATTAACTTAATCACCGCTTTACTCGCCTCCTCGGTGATTAACTTGTTCCAAGACACCATCGAGAAGGTCGTAGCACTGGCCGTGTTAATGCCCATTGTGGCGTCAATGGGCGGGATCGCAGGTACCCAAAGCTTGACGATTCTCATTCGAGCCATGGCCATGGGCCAGATCAATGGCCGCAATCAGCTGTGGCTGGTCGGCCGTGAATCGCTGATTGGGTTACTCAACGGTCTCCTGTGGGCAGGGGTGATCGCCATAGCGGCATCACTGTGGTTTGGCGATGCCACTTTGGGTGTCATTATTGCTTGCGCGATGCTCATCAACTTAGCGACCGCCGGGTTCGCTGGAGCAGGTCTACCGCTATTACTGCGTCGCCTGCGGATAGATCCGGCACTTGCGGGCGGCGTTTTAGTGACCACCGTTACCGACGTCATGGGTTTTTTGGCTTTTTTGGGGCTGGCCGCTCTATTTTACGGCTAAGGGCAGCGAGAATATGACGGACAGCTTCGATGAGGAAACTCAAACCCAAGATCCGAGTAAAAGTGAGCGAAAACGGCAGATGCATGCCCTCCAAGTCATGGGGGAACGGCTAGTGTCTATGCCTCAATCAGATCTTCATCTTATTACCATTTCGGACGAACGCCTTAGCGATGCCATTGCGTTAGCACGACGCATCACGGCCCGGAGTGGATTGAAGCGGCAGCTACAATACATCGGTAAATTAATGCGATCAGTGGATGCCACGGCCATCGAGGAAGGACTCGCGTATTTAGATCAACGTAACGCCACCTCCGCGGCTGAATTTCACCGGGTCGAAGCCGCTAGAGACAAGCTTATCGAACAGGGAGACGCCGCATTGGGTGAGATCATGGCCCAGTGGCCCGGTGCTGAATCGACGTTACTGCGCCAGTGGATTAGGCAGCACCCCAAAGAAGTCAGTCAGGGGCGACAAAAAGCGCACGCCAAAAAACTATTTCGGTATCTCGCTAACTTGGATAGTGCCGAAGATAAGTTCTCTTAATCTTCACTATCGTTGGCCCGCGATGAGGCGTCAAATACGCGCTCAAAAACGACTTCGGGGCTCTCTAGGTCACCACGGACAGAGTACACACCACTCGACAACTGGTTGACCTGATCTTCAAATACCTTGCTCATTAAGTAAGTGCCAGCAGCAATCGGGAGCCCTCCGGCAAGTGCAGCGACCCACGGAATATTTTCCACCAACGGCAGTGTAACGACCAATTCACCGTCAACCGTCTCAGCTATCAGATCAATATCGCTGCTAAACGAAAAATACCCTCCAGAGCCTTCTATGGAGAAGGCCGGGATCGCGAGCAGTCCCTCTGCAAATTCAAAACGCCCCTTTGCCTGATCAAAGGTCACACCTGGATCGAATAGTTGATTGATATTTGCCCTCCGGAGTAATCCGGATAAATTGAGCAAGCTCAATAATCTCAGGGCGCCTTCCGCTTCTGCGTTAGCCGAGGTGAAGGATCCTGACGACATCTGCAGGTCCAGGGCGCCCTTAATCGAGGCCGCTGAAAAATCAGCAGGTCCACCCTGCCAACGCCAGTCTGCTGTTAAGTTTCCACCGCGCGTCTCGACTAAAGGTGCGACGCCTATTAATGCTAATGACTCGCCGATATCACTCAACTCAGCCGCCAATGACAACGAGGTCTCTTGCCCCTCTGGTCCGATACGCCAACCGATTCGAGTGCTGGGCAGCCACTTGATACCCAGAAAATTACCGGTGATATCTCGAAACTCCCAGCCAGCGGATGGATCGTAATCAACCACTAACGCGATATCACCCAGACTATTATGAGTGCGATAGATCTCGCTGACCTTCACGACAAGCGGAGTCCACTGTGGGGGCACCTCAGCGGGTGTCGGTGGTACTGCATCAACCCACTGATCAGCCCTATCGGGCAATCCATCGAGATCGAGAAAGGCAATAGAAAGCTGCCGATTCAGTACGCCATCGAGCTGCGCCACCGCACCCCGACGAGGTAGCGTGGGCTGCTGCTGAAACGTTCCACGAAGCCAAGGTAGACTAAATTGTGCGTCCACCCTATCGACCTCAACGCTCGCCTCCAAACTCAAGGCACCTAACGCTTCCCCGCGCCATTCTAATTGACCGACTCGCAGCGATTGCACGCTGACTGGCACTGTCTCAACGAACGACGGACCAGTGGATACGATCCCCCAAGATGACCACTGGGCGAGATCTAAGGAAGGCATAAAACCGGTTAGCAGCACGCCCGAATCTGGCAGCATTAAGGGCCGAGAGGCAGGCCGTGTTCTCGGTGTCACATCGATTGAAGCGATTGCGGTACCGGGGTCCGAAAAATCTGCCACCGCCGAAAATCTCCCAAACCAAAAAGCACGCCAAGCCGGTGAGGCCCGACTATTCCACTGGACGTGAACGGGTGCTCTCGATCCCGCCGCCTTACCCCAAGGTAGTGGCAGATCGACCGCAACACCCTCCAAGTCTGATTGAATATCAACGGTAACCACATCGGCGACCACCACCTTCACGATGACCGGTGCCACACCCTGTGCCGGTATGGCAACGCTCGTTGATTGCCAAGCACTGATATCAGCCACTGCCGCCTCAAACTGAAACGCTGCAGCAAGTACCGCATCGGCTCTAGTCGTTAGATGAGGACCCATTTCAACCGTGACCGGCTGCCCAAAAAGAGTCGCTGTCAAATCAGTGCTGTAAAACCCTGTCTTCGACTGATAACCGATCTGTCCAGTTAATTGATCGGCCTGAAGCGCTAATAGATCCGAGGCAATCCGCGCATTATCGAGGGTGAGGCCCACATTCACGTCTAGCGTATCCGATAGATTTTTTAGATCGAAGGAGATCCGCAGCTCGGTATCGGCATCACCCGCTATCTGAAGGTCATTCACAATCGGGTCGGCGAATGCCAGTGCAGGGAGCTGAGCTAACGTCTGCTGCAGGTCGACCGCGTTATCTCGTGAAACTGCTTGTATCGTCAGCGGTGCTGTACCGGGTGCCAACGTCATGTTCACCGCAGCGCGCTCGAGTGTTATGCCCGCGATCGTGGTTTCGGGGGTCCAAACGGTGATCTGCGTGTCGTCAATATGCAGCTGACCACCGCCAATCAAAGCCGGCGGCCAACCCAGCTGATAGTTGAGCGACACGTCAGAGAGTTCCGCCGCAAGCTGCATAGTCTGCCCGGCATCACCATAAGGCCTGAAGCCGCCATGCCAGAGGAATATCGCCTCATCGATGTGTCCAGCCGTCAGTGCTGTCTTCAACCATTCATAAGACCGCTCTGGCATTCGATAGGGCACATAAGCGTTACGAATAGAGAGCGGCGCATCAACCACGGCGGCCGACAGACGCATGGCTAGGGGCGATGACGACCCTTTTGAGAGAGGGATATCAATGGCAAACTGCACTTTCGCCGAGTGGGCTGGTGCCTCAGCAAGAAAGAGCCCCTGTTCTAAAAACAGTGCGTCGCGCCTCCAACGGCCCGCTAATTTTCCGGTGAGCGTCGGCAATACAAAGGGATCCCGATATGCCTTCGGTAATTCAAGCTGGAAATCGGTTGAACGAATCCATGCTTGCGCGCCCCTATCGGTTGCCGCAATTGTGGCATCGAGCCCAGCCAATCCAGGTACCTTTCGGAAGGGCCTCGTCGTTACATCGGTAACCTCGGCCTCTATCGCCCAAGCATTGAGAGGGTCATTGAGCGCATCAATCGCCACCGTAGCGGCCTCAATCTGACCAGAAGGACTAAGCGTCTTCAGCATGCTATTCATTGACTCAGACAGTATTTGGCTCGATACCAATACGTTGATTAAGGGTGCGATCTCGAATGACTGCGTTCGCAACTCCCATCCCTTTGCCCGCTGTGTCACCTGCAATCGAGGGATCTCCGCCTGAACCTGCGCCGACGCAAGCTGACCTTTCTGAATAAAGAACTGGGTAGCGTCTGCCCTGCCATCAATAGCAGCCTCAAAGTGCAGTGTTTTCAAATGAAAGGAGTCGTTATCCGCAACGCTAAGATCCTCGAATGCGCCTTGAATGACCCCATTAGCGACCCCGTCGTTCACCTGCCACCAAAAGTTAGCAATGCCATCAGCCGCCACCGAATGACCCAGTAGGGGTCCTAAGTAAGCCAGGCCTACACCCGTTAACTGACCGTGAATTTCACCAATGAACCGATCAAATAGGAGAAGATCGCCGGTACCAGAACCCTGTGCTGTCAGGAGCTGACCCTCGGGTCCCTCGACAGAGACGTTCACCGTACGACGGCTGCCTTCTCTCACCATGTCGAGTTGCACCTGCAAAGGTGCTAGAGAGAGCGTTGTATCGCCCTCCGCGATCTCGTTAATCAAGGTGGCATTGCGAATCTGAACGCTGTCGAAGGTATTTAATAGATCGCGAACATTGTCGGGTAAGCGCCATGATGCTGGTTGCCGACCGAACCTCCACGTGATTGTCGGCTCCGTTAACGTGAGCTCGTCAAATCGAAGCGCTCGACTCATGAGACTTTGCCAGGGGTCAAGACGAATGCGCGCCGCGTTGAGCCGTATCCATCCCTCTTCATCTCCATCAACACGAATCGAAAATCGGGAGAAACTCACTGTTGGTGAGAAACCTTCCATGCCGCCTACGATCCCAGCGACCGAGACCTCGCCCGGGATCCGTTGTGACAATGCGTGCTCTATTTCATCTTGAAAACCCGACAAAGCACCCATCAGCAATCGGCCACCACTGACATAAATAGCGAGCACGACGAGCATCATTACCATCGCGGGCCAAATAATTTGGCCCAGCCTTTTCAGCACGGATCTAACCATGACGCATGGTCAATCCGGCGCGCTGCAACAAGTGACGTGTCTCACACAAGGGCAAACCCACCACGGCACTGTAGCTACCGACTATTTGCTGCACAAAGGCGCCTGCATAGCCCTGTATGCCATAAGCGCC
>ERZ887851.3556-NODE-3556-length-11194-cov-57.592603_pt1 | contig 11194 bp, 8 predicted proteins | sample MGYA00521100_ERZ887851 | MGnify/ENA primary metagenome ERZ887851 (study PRJEB32303, sample SAMEA104408602) | aquatic metagenome | biome: Brackish water; feature: Pelagic; material: water | place: Baltic Sea | collected 2014-06-06T16:11:00 | depth 11,444 m ...
CACGCACCAATTTCAAGCTAATCCGTGCCGCTGCACTCGCTGAGTGGCGTCAATTGTTGAGCGTATAGATTTAGGCCGTGCTAGCAATTTGATGGGTGTTCTCATTTGTTTGACAGCTGCATCCGATGCGAGTTCTGATTTTTTTGCAGCTGGGGCCAAACAATATCGACGGCTACAAAATCGGCTCTTTGTAGAGATGGCACTCTACTGCGCCAGTTTCGTCCACGACATTTGGTGGGGCCTCGATCCTGCACTCGGGCCGGGCCAGCGGGCAGCGTGGGTGAAAGGCACAGCCTGAAGGCGGAGCAAGTGGATTGGGAAATGTTGCTCCAAGTTGGATATCAGGCACGCCCTTGCCGGGGTCCGGCGTTAGGACCGAGGCTAAAAGGGCGCGCGTATAAGGATGGCGCGGATTGTCAAAAATCGTTCGCGCAGTCCCAGATTCCACAATCCTGCCAAGATACATGACTGCAACCTTGCTGGCCAAATGTTCGACCACCGCAAGGTCATGACTAATGAACAGATAGCTCAGTCCGAGTTCGGCACGCAGGTCAATCAACAGGTTCAGGATCTGCGACTGAACCGAAACGTCGAGGGCCGAGGTTGGCTCATCGCAAATGATAATCTCGGGGCGCAGCACCAGTGCTCGGGCAATTGCCACACGTTGCCGCTGACCGCCAGAGAGTTGGTTTGGATAGCTGTTATAGAACCGCGGTGGCAATCCAACCAGGTTCATGATCCGATCGACCGTGGCTCGTATTTCGGCTGGGTTGCCTTGTTGGTGTACACGCAACGGCAGCGAGACAATATTTCCAATAGTCTTGCGCGGATTAAGAGAGGAATATGGATCTTGGAAAACCGCCTGCAATTGGCGTGTCCGCTCTCGACGATTGCGCGCATTGGCGGCGCTGCCTCCGCGTAAAATCTGACCCGAGCTTGGAGGCAAAGTATCCAGCAGCATCTTCGCCAGCGTGGTCTTGCCACAGCCGGATTCACCGACGAGCGCCAGTACATCGCCAGGCATCAACTTTAGCGAGACACCGCGAACAGCCTGCAATTGTTTTTTTGGGGCAAAGAGTCCGTTTCGAACGATGAAGCTACGAGACACATCTCGGAGTTCAAGAAGTGCATCAGTTTTCATTGTGTGCCCTCTAAAGCGACATCTGGCGATGCATTAGGCTTAATCGGGTAGAGGCAGCGCACGGCCCTATCGGAGCCTGTTTCCCTTAGGGCAAGCGTATCGGTGCGGCAATTGGCAGTGGCGAAATCGCAACGCGGTGCAAAAGCACAACCCTGCAGCTTGCCCGCTAAAGATGGAATTGAACCGGGGATCGAACCCAAATGTGCGCCCGGTTTAGTTTTGCCGGGGATCGGGATGCAGTTGATCAGACCACGTGTATAAGGGTGCTGTGGGCGCGCAAAAAGATCAGCCGTCGGGGCCAGTTCGACAAGCTGGCCGCCGTACATCACCGCCACATGGTCTGCGATCCGGGAAACGACGCCAAGGTCATGGGTGATAAAAATCATTGTCATGCCCAATTCGCGTTGCAGCGATGACAGCAAGAACAGGATTTGCGCTTGAATGCTGACGTCAAGTGCCGTGGTCGGTTCATCGGCTATAATGAATTCGGGTTCACACATCAGCATCATCGCAATCATCACCCGCTGGCGTAGCCCGCCTGATAAGTGATGGGGATACTGCCTCAAGCGGTTAGTGGCCGCTGGAATACCCACCTTTTCCAGCCAGAAGGCCGCTTTTTCCAGCGCCTGTTTGCGTGATGACCCACGATGGCGGGTTAGCATTTCGGCCATCTGTTCGCCGATTGTCAGACTGGGATTTAGCGAGGTCATCGGTTCTTGAAAGATCATGGCCATGCGGCTTCCGCGCACATCAGCCATTGCGCGACGGTCGAGCGACAAAAGGTCGGTTCCTCCCACACGAAGCCGGGTCGCGTTGCGCTTTGCTGTTGGCGGCAGCAGCCCCATAAGTCCAAGCGACGTGATGGACTTGCCAGAGCCGGATTCGCCAACGATGCAAAGCGTTTTGCCCTGCTCAACGCTGAAGCTGACGTCGCGAACCGCCTTGATTGTGCCCCTTGCTGTGGCAAATTCGATGTTTAGGCTCTCGACCTGAACGAATGGTTCTACGCTCATATCGGTCACCTCTTCTCTGGCGCGGTTACGTCACGCAGACCGTCGCCAAGAAGATTGATCGCCAATACCACCAGTAACAGGGCAACGCCGGGGATCATTACCAGCCAAGGTTTGAAAAAGAGGTGCTGTTTGCCCTCGGCTATCATAATCCCCCATGATGGCGTCGGTGGCTGGACCCCAACGCCGAGAAACGAAAGTGCCGCTTCGATCAGGATCGCTGAGGCCATTGTCAGCGTTAGCACAACGATGACCTGATTTAGTACATTGGGCAGTACTTCAGTCGCTAGAATTCGGGGCGTGGAGCAGCCGACAGTTTCGGCGGCGGTGATAAAATCCATACCTCGGATTTGCATGGTAGTTGCGCGGGTAACCACGGCAAATTGATGCCACAGGAGAAAACCGAGGACGAGGATCACTGTCTGCAATGATCCACCGACAAGCTGCACTATCGCGAGAGCCACAAGGATCGTCGGGATCGAAAGCTTGATTGTCACTAGAAACATTACGACCGAGTCGGTGCGGCCACCAAAATAGCCTGCAATTATGCCAAGGAAAGTGCCTATGGTGCCGGAAATCAGCGCAGTTGTAAAACCGATCAACAGCGACACGCGCGCGCCGTACAGCAGCCGGCTAAAGTAATCGCGGCCTAAGTGGTCAGTGCCAAGAATATAGTCAGCGCTGCCGCCCCTCATCCAGAAAGGTGGCTGCAAGCGGTCGGCTAAGGATTGCTGGAATGGACCGTGTTGGGCTAGCAGCGGCGCGAATAGTGCGGCCAGAATCACTAGGATCAGGATAGCCCCGCCAATCACTACACCTTTGTGTCCAAGCATCCGCCCTGCCAGCAAACGCCACGGCCCGGGTTCTCGGACCGTTTCGCTTATTATATCTGTGTGTGGGGACATATCAGGAGATCCTTATCCGAGGGTCGATATAGGCATTGATGATGTCCGACAGAGCGGCGAAGACTATGAAAAATCCAGAAAACAGGATGATGATTGCCTGCATTGTCGGAATATCGGACCGCAGGATGGACTCGTAGGCAAGGCTACCCAACCCGTGCAACGCAAAAACTGCCTCGACCACAATCGATCCGCCAAGCATATGAGCGGCCTGGATCGCAGCAACCGAGACCACGGGCACCACGGCATTTCGCAGGGCATGTTTGACGTAGACTTGTCGTGGAAGCATGCCTTTGGCCCAGGCCGTACGAATGTAGTCAGAGCCCAACACCTCAAGCATTCCGGTTCGCGTCAGACGCATGATCGCCGGCACCGCATTGGTTCCCAGAACGATCATCGGCATGATGAAGGAGACGAACCCTTCGGTACCTGAGGCAGGCAAAAGCCGGAACTGTATGGATAAAACATAGATGAGCAGAAGGCCAAACCAGAAGTTCGGGATCGCTTGCCCGAAGACCGCCACTGACAGCGCTAGCCGATCGGTCAAGGTATTGGGGTAAACCGCGGCTATAACGCCAAGCGGGATACCAAGCACAAGCGCAAAAACAATAGATAATATACCAAGTTTGGCCGTCACAGGCAAGCGCTCCGCTATGAGCGTACGAACTTCTAAACCGAAATAGGGGCTTTTGCCAAAATCCCCTTGCACCGCATTGGACAGCCAGTCGGCATATTGCACATAAAGTGGCCGGTCGAACCCATAGGCCACACGCAGCACTTCAATTTCCTCGGCCGAAGCATCCTCTCCCGCGATGGCGATTGCCGGATCGGTTGCGACATGCAGCAAACCGAAGGTGAGCATTGAGACGCAAAGCGCTACTGCCATCGCAAGAAGGACACGCCGGATCAGGAATTTTAACATAGCAATAAACCTGCACTTCCCAAGTCAGCGGCCACCGTACCTAAAAAAATCGCTATACGTTGATCCAATTCCGACACTCCGCTCGTACGACATGGTTTACTATTCATTTGCTTACATTCTTATTAAGCTAGGGTCGTTAAATTTGGAAAGCTGAATTATGCAATTATCACTTCGGAAAATTCGAATTGTTGATGTGGTTACGCCTTAAAGACCAAGCTCCGTACAGACTTCTTTGAGGCAACGCGTAAACAAATCGCGTGACGCGTGCGGTTTCGCCGTCCGCGAAACGAAATACCCTAGTTTCTCACGAATATTCGGCTTCAAAGGAATGAATGCAAGGCGGTCGACCATATTTTGATCTAATGCGATCTGGTCAGTCAGCGTGAAGCCAAAACCAGCCATTACCAGGCGCAACGCAGCAGAACTGCTCGAGACTTCGTGCATGACAGACAAAGAATTTCCGTTCTTTGTCAACTCATCATCGACCATTTTGCGTAGCAATGTCGTTTCATCCAGCGCTATATAGTTTTCATCTTCAAGGTCTTCTGCCGAAAGATCCTGCCGCCCTGCGAGCCTGTGATTTTTGTTCATTACCACTTGGACATCCAGTTCGGCAAGGTGATGCGGTTGCATGCTATCTACTGGCAGCGGCAAAGCGGAGACGCCAATGTCGTAAAGATCGTGCAGAATGCGGCGGCCAAGATGCCGACGCGGATGCACCTCCAGTTTCATTCGCACTTCGGGTTCCAGTCCGGCGAAACGGATCATCGCGGGCACAACCAGACCATTGACGAGTCGCGGGTGGCAAATAATCCGCAGCGGTGTGATGTTCTCGGTTTTCATTTGCCGGAACATCGCCGGGATCTCATCGATGGATGACAGTAGGCGCAGAGCCTCAGGGTAAAACTGCTCTCCCTCTATGGTGGGCTCAAGGCGTTTTTTATGACGGTGAAATAGAGTAACGCGATACTCATCCTCTAGAATCTGTATCAGGCGGCTGGCCGCAGACTGGCTTAGGTTCATCTTTGCCGCGGCCTGGGCAAGCGTGCCTTCCTCCAGAACATTGACAAAGACGCGGAGGCTTTTGAGGTTCATAGTTGGAATTTCTCGGCGTTAGGGTCGCACCTTTGCGTTATTGGAAATGTGTATCCGACGTTTGCTTCTATGTCTATTCGCCCGTTCAGCGCGGAATAACCGGCAGAATTAACCGCGACGGGCGTGTTTTATCGTGGAAAACGGTCTGCTGGGCGGGCAGTAATTCGACGTCTGACCAAAAGTCACGCCCGGTATTGTGGTTACGATCGAAATTAGGGAAATCACTGCTCGACACATCCAGTCGGATGCGATGCCCCTCGCGAAACAAGATCCCCGTAGGATTAAGCGCAATATTTAACTCGTAGCTTTCGCCGGGTTGAAGCGCGGACGCGGGCGTGTCAAACCCGTTGCGAAAACGACAACGCAATATGCCATAGGTAACATTGACCGCCCGTCCTTCTGGATCGACGTCAATCAGTTTGGCGGTGAAATCGGTATCCGGCGCATCGCTGCCAGCCCAAAGGATCAAGCGCACCGGGCCTGTCACCTGGATGTCCTTCTCCAGCGGCGGGGTTTGGTAAACCAACACGTCTTGCCGATGGTCGTTGGGTGTCTGCCAACGCGGTTCCATCTGGACGTCTTTGCTCATCAAGCTCATCACTGGGTCGCGCGGATCGTAGGCGTAGCTATCGGCGACCTCGTCCTCGGGGGTGACGACCGAAAGCACCCCGTCACCTGAAAGGGTATTGGCGGTGCCGGCGCTATGCAGGAAGTATTCGGTATAAACCGCGCGTTTCGGCGGCCATTCCTGTTCATAATGCCAGCGGTTTTCACCCATGATGAAAACGCGCACTGGCGGTTTCGGCGCAGGTTGTAGCCTCTTCAATGTCAGATCGCACCACTCAAGCAGCAATTCCTCGTAAAGCGTTTCAGCCTCGGGCCCGAAATCCATAACGCCCTGCTGCCGTTTCAACGCTCCCATGCCGTGCCCCCAAGGCCCGACGATCAGCTGGTGCTGGCCACGCAGATGCTCAGGGCCATTGGCCTCCATCCCCTCATACTGCTCGATCGCGCCGATTATCCGGTCATACCAGCCAGTCAAGGAACAGGTTGGCACCTCCACATCTGGGTGGATTTCGTCAAAACCCCAGGTCTCTTGGTCCTGTATCCGCATGTAATCTTTCAACTGCGGCGTTAGCGATGAAAAGGCATGATCGGGGATGTCACCCAGAGGCAGAAACCAGATCCATTTGTACCGCTCGACATCGTACCAAAGCAGATCCGCCTCATCGCGATTTTCAGGGCCGCTCAGGTCGCCGTCCCGTCGGCGGGTATCGGCAGCCTGCTGATACATCCAGTGCAGCCGCCGACCGGTTTCGAGAATACCGCGGGTGTTGTCGAGAATGCGCGCGGCCATGCCAGAGCCAAATAGTGAGACAAGATGCGGTGGCTTAGTCGGGGCCGCCATCCAGCTCGACCAAGACGAATAGGAATGCCCCCAGATGCAGACCTTGCCGTCAGAGCCGGGCAGTCCCGCCGCCCATTCGATTGAGTCAAAACCATCTTCAGCATCCTTTGTCATGTGGCGACCATTGCGCGCCATATGAAAGCTGCCATCTGAACGATACCGTCCACGGATGTCCTGCAAGACGCAGATATAGCCTTGCGTAGCCATAAAACGGGCCACGCGTTGGTAGATCGGTCTGGTCTTGTCATAGGGGGTGCGGCTGATCAGAACCGGGAATTTCTCGTCGGCAGCCGGACGGAACACATCGGCGCGAAGGGTGGTGCCATCGCGCATCTGCGCCTCTGTATTCTCTTGTATCTCAACTGCGAATTGCACGGCAACCTCCGTTGCATGATGGTGCGGCCGCAGGATGCGGAACGCAAGACGGCGCCAGAATGACCGGCGCCGCTATTATTCTACGCTTATGGGCTTACTTCCAATGCGCCAGATAGAAATGTGGGTTACCGCCCGCGTCAGTTACGAATTCCAGATCGCCAGACGCTGCATAGTTCATGTTGTCCGAGAACAGCGGCAGCGCATAGGCCTCGGCCGCAACCTTACGCAGCGCCATATGCAGCAGTTCACGGCGTGCCTCAACATCAGTAGTCATGTTGGCCTGTTTAATCCACCCAGCGACTTCGCTGTCCTGGGCCAGATCACGCGAGGTCAAACCAAAGAATGCAGGCACGAAATTGCCGACATCTGCGACTTGTGAGCCAATCGAGCCATAAATCAGTGGACGCTGACCAGCGAACCACTCCTCCTTGAGCGGCGCAAGCTTGACGTAGTTGATTTCAGCTTTGATGCCCACTTCGCCAAGGAAGTTCATGATGGCCTCGACATAGGGTCGGTCGCGCCAGCCCGATAGGTTGGTTTCAAAACCATCTGGATAGCCAGCCTCGGCCAGCAAGGTGCGCGCCTTTGCTGGATCGTAATCGTAGCGAACCGTATCTTGCGGGCAACCAAAATCGCCAGAGAAGCAGAAAGCGTCTTGCACCTGCGCCGAACCTTTAACAAAGGCATCGACCATGGCCTGACGATCAATAGCATGCGCAATAGCCTGACGGACCAAAATGTTTTTGTAAGGTGAATCCTCACCGTTGCGACCGGCTGCATCCATAAGCATGTAGAACAGGCGCGAGGTGGCCTCGCTTGAAACAACAAGGCCATTATAGCCAGCCATTTCAGACGCTTGATCTGCGGGAACTTTATAAATCCAATCCAGACCTCCACTCAGAATCTCTGCGATTTGGGTTGAGCCGTCTGGGATTATACGCACCAGCAGGGTCTTGATCGCTGGCGTGGCCTTGGGACCGCCTGCGAAATAAGCATTGTTGCGTTCGAGCACATACTCGTTGCCCGTTTCCATGCTGGCGACTTTATAGGGGCCCGTGCCGATAGGGTGGATATTCATCGCTGCGACGCCATCAACATCATAGATGCCAGATGGATAGATCGGGAAGCTGGTCAGAAAACGTAGCGCCATCGCGTTCGGCGCTGTCATGTGAATACGCACATGGTTTGCGTCAATCTTCTCGACTGACCCAATCCATTTGCGATCTGCAATGGTTTTGACTTTGCTGTCAGGGTTGGTAATCCAGTTGAGCGTGTAAACCACATCATCTGCATCAAACGCGCTGCCGTCATGAAAAGTAACACCTTGGCGCAGGGTCAGATCGAGGGTCTTGTCATTGGGAAAGCTGTAGGACTCCGCCAATAACGGAACCAGTTCGCTGGTGGCCGGATCTATATAGGCCAGGCTGTCCCATATATGTCGGCTCAACAAAGAAACTGAACCAGCCGAGTCGTAATACGTGTCAAGGTTGGCTATTTCGATCTGTAGGGCCACTCTGAGAGTGTCGTCGGATTTGTCTGCGAAAGCTGGCGCCACCGGCATGAATCCCGCCAATGAAATGGCAAACGCTGCAAGGGCGATTCTTAGTTTAGGGCTATGCATAATTTTCTCCAAACTCCAGAGCGCTCGGAATCGACCGCTCTGCACTATTTTTGAAGAGTAGCAGTGAAGTTATGTCCTCAAAAGTAGAATTATTCGATTATATCTTGCATTTATTCGAAGAATGGTATCGCCGATTTGTATTGCATGTAAGTGCACCAAAATCGGCTCAACTCCCACATCATAGCATCTTATCCATCTTAGCCACCACACCTATATCCTTCTAATTTACGGGATTATAGTTTGCATAATTCGATTTTCTTGAATCTCTTTAATAGTCTAGTTTCAAGGCATCCGGTACATGGTTACGCGGCGTAAACTGACTTTGCGTGCCTGTTTCGGTCTGAAAACATTGCGTAAGAAAGAGCCTCGATATGCCGTTTAGCACTTACCGCCCCGATTTGATGGGCACAGCCACCGTGAATGTAGACCGACCGTTGGTGTGTGGCGAATGGGCTACATTGAACTTGACTTATACCGCCGGGCATTTCGGCATTGATGATCTGGGTAGCTTGAAGATTTCGATCCGTTCAGCCTCTGACGAAACGTCACCCCAATTCGACGACCCCAAAGCCCCTGGATACACAACGATCACTGCGTCGAACGGGGCGCGGCTGAATGTGTCGTATCGCAAGAACAGCAACATCCGGCCATGGGGTAACACACTGCATATCCAATGCCTCAACTTTCTGTCGGCGGGGGATACTATCACCGTCCAGTTGGGGGATCGATCTCAAGGGTCGCCGGGCCTTCGGATGCAGACCTTTCGTGAATTTTCTCATGAATATCGGTTCCATGTGGATGCTTTCGCAACATATGATTTTGTTGTCCTGCCGTACGAGCAGCAGCCGAAGATTGAACTGATTCCCGGCCTAGCCGCGAGGCATGTTGCGATTCTGCCTACCCTACGCACCGTGAACGATATGTTTGCACTTGGGCTGAAAGCTGAGGACCGCTGGGGCAACCCAACCGAGGCAGATAATGCCAGTTACAGGCTGCACCCATCGCGCCCGGTCAAAGGCTTACCTGAGCGTATTTCGATGGCCGATAGCACAGAAGGCGTACTTCGCCTTGACGGGCTAAATGTGGCAAGCGCGGGAGAGTTGTTTGTCGAGATGATTGATGACAGAGGCACGGTCGTCGCCCGCTCAAACACTTTACGCAGTACGGATCATGGCGAAATGCGGCACTATTGGTCGGATATGCACGGTCAAAGCGGCGAGACAGTGGGCACTAACACTGCGCGACAGTATTTCGCTTTTGGCCGCGATAAGGCCCTGATCGACATTTGTGGGCATCAAGGCAATGATTTTCAGATCACCGACACGTTCTGGGCGGAGTTGAACCAGCTTACCGCAGAATTTGATGAACCGGGCCGTTATTTGGCCGTGCCGGGCTATGAGTGGTCAGGCAACACATCTGTCGGAGGCGATCATAATGTCTGGTATCGAACCGAAGGAAGACCGATTTACCGCGCACAACGTTCACTTGTCATGGAAGATTCAACAGACAAAAATGTCTGCCTCGACGCCAAGGCTCTGTTCGCTCATCTCAAAGACGAAGACGCTCTGGTTGTCGCTCACGTCGGCGGGCGCTATGCCGATATTTCCTTTGCCCATGATGCCAAACTGGAACCTTCGGTCGAAGTGCACTCCGCTTGGGGAACATTCGACTGGATCTTTGAAGATGCACTCAAGGCTGGCTACCGTGTCGGCATTGTTGCCGCGTCGGACGGGCACAAGGGACGTATTGGCGCAAGCTATCCCGGCGCGGGAAAATTCGGCTCGATGGGAGGACTGACCTGTCACCTTATGCCGTCGCTTGACCGTGACAGTCTGTTTGCTGCCTTCCGCCGCCGCCGCCATTACGCATCCACAGGCTGCCGTCCTTTTATCGACGTTAGCGTCCCGCATCTGACCGATGCCATCGTGCGGATTTCGGATGCTGAAAGTGAAACGGTCACGACAGCGCAAATCGGCGACATCGTCACCTGCTCCAACTCCGAGGCCGAACTGCAGTTTGATATTTCTGCCCATGTCGGGATCGAACGGATCGATATCAGGGATGGTGTGCACCTTCTGAAACGCATTCTGACTGAGCCCGAAAAACGAAGGGCCGGGCGGCGCCTTCGGATCCAGTGCGAAGGCGCCGAGTACAGGGGCCGGGGGCGTCTGGTCAATTGGAACATGACAGTAACAGCAGTGTCGGCCGCCGTTCAGAAAGTATCGCCGATCAATTTTTGGAATCCTGACAGCACCGTTGAGGTCGACGGCAACACCGTTCATTGGGAGAATGTCACCACTGGAGGGTTTCACGCAGTCGATGTCTGGCTGGATGACACAACAGGCGGCTTTTTGCAGCTGCGCAACAACGATTCTGAATTCCAAGTAGATATGGCGGAGTTGGGCACAGAGGATATGGTCTACGATCTCGGCGGCCTCGGCAAAGCTATTCGGATCACGCGTCTGCCTGACGAACAGCTTGTCGCAACAATTCAAGACCACCTTCGCCTACCGCTGATCAAAGGAGAAGAGCGCTGCCTCTATCTACGCGTGACTTTCGAAGATGGACATGTAGCGTGGACAAGCCCGATCTACCTGACAACCCCATGACATAGAAAGCTTATATTTATTCATAGCGTCCAAATTGACTCTGGGTCACGAATGTCCGCGACTAGGCAATGATGGTTTCGTTGCCCACTAATTGGAGACAATGCTTTCTAC
>ERZ887851.3559-NODE-3559-length-11187-cov-12.115702_pt1 | contig 11187 bp, 9 predicted proteins | sample MGYA00521100_ERZ887851 | MGnify/ENA primary metagenome ERZ887851 (study PRJEB32303, sample SAMEA104408602) | aquatic metagenome | biome: Brackish water; feature: Pelagic; material: water | place: Baltic Sea | collected 2014-06-06T16:11:00 | depth 11,444 m ...
ATGCTGCTAGGCAAAGTAAACGTTTTAGATTTACACGGCATAGAGACGCTAACAGACATTATGGATACGCAGCCGCTGGCGTTCCAAGGTAAGGACTCTCTTACTCTGGCCATGGAAAAAACCCGCGAGTTTGTGGGCGAGAGTATTCCGGTGGTGGAGGAAGGGCGCTTAGTTGCGGCGCTCACCGAGGGAGACTTATTCAACAAGGTGCTTTCCGTCCAAGAGGCACTGCGGAAACAATAACCTCGCCACTGAATAGCAACTGAGCAAAGTGCTACGAGATGCGAGATGCGAGTATTTATAAAGGTACAAATGATGAAATTATTCCTTCAACTGGGCCTAGCTCTGAGTTTGGCGCTAGCGGGGCAGGTCACTGTCGCCGCGCCTTTTGAGGCTGGGCTCAACGCCATGGATAGAGAGCACTACGCCACCGCCTACCGGGCATGGAAGAAGCTTGCGGATCAGGGTGCAGCAGAAGCACAAAACAATATCGGCTACCTGTATGAGCAAGGCCGCGGCGTTAAGCAAAGTTACGCTCGGGCCATTGAGTGGTACCAAAAAGCCGCTGAACAAGATCTTGCTGAAGCCCACCATAATCTGGGCATGTTGGCATTCCAAGGCTACGGTATGCGTCAGGACTATTTGGCCGCCAAGCGCCACTTCACAGACGCGGCAGAGTTAGACCAGGAGGATTCCGCCTATATGCTCGGCCTTATTTACTACCAGGGTCACGGGGTGCGTAAGAGTCCACGCCGGGCAAAAGAGTTTTTCTTGCAGGCGGCTAGCCTCAACAGCAGCAATGGTCAGTTTATGTCGGCATTTATGTTTCAAGCCGGCGAAGGCCATCCTGAGGACAAAGCTGAACCAGTGAAAGCATTTATCTGGGCCCATGTGGCGCAAAGAAACGGCTACAACGACGCTGAGTCAGTTCTGAGCTTTAGCCGTATGCAAATCACAGATACCGTGCAAAAAAAGGCCTTAGAGCTGGTGAGCGCTTGTATTGAGAGCAGCTACACGCGATGCCCGAAGTAGCCAGCCACCGCTAAAAGCAAAAAGAAATGAAAAGAAGCGAAAAATTACTAAAGGAATTTAATAACCTTCCGACTAAATAGGGGTAAGTAATAGTTTACAGGGTGCTAGGTGTCCAATTTCACACATTACGTAAAATCGTTGGTAGTTTTCGGCGAAGAGCGACAGCAAGAAATACGCTGGTTGTTCGATGCTCTAAACAACAGCCTCGAGTTTGCAGAGAGAAACGCTGACGTTCAGCGCAGTTCCTCAGCAGCAAGTTCGTTAAGACATGCAAAAAACTTATTGAGTTTTTTAAACAGATGTTTTGCTGACCTTCCCGATAAACAATTGGTTAACCATCTTGACGATTTTTTCGCCATGTTAGATAGGGCCATAGACCAAAGCATTCAAATGCCGCTTGTAGAAGACCTTGAAGAGATACGTGAATTGATTACAGAGTTACAAAAAGGCTGGGAAACCCTGCTAATGCCATCTACCACTGTACCGGCAGAAGAAAATCAGGGCCACCTAATGAGCATAGCTTAAGACTAGCGTTAGCAAATAGGCTTGTTCATATAGATAATCGTTAGCGCTTAAATATATTCAAACAAAGACAGACGCGCAACTTGTGCAAAAGTCGCTTGAGTCGCTTCTAACCGTGTCATTTCTTCATTGAAACGCGTTAACGCCTCGGAATAATCTAGATCTTCCTCACCTGACAACAATGTCTCTAAGCGGATCTTGCTGTCTGCATGCAGTTCAAGCTGCCTATCCGCGCTTTGAATTTCGCTGCCCACGCGACCGACAGATTTTACTAACCCCTCGTGTAACGCACCCACCTCACCCACAGCTCGACGAATATTGGATGTGTCATTACTGTTCAGCGCGGTAACAAAATCTTCTAACGCGGTGAAAAAGGCAATACCTTGAGTGGTACGATCAACACCAGCCACGGCATTTGTAGCAGCTGCTGCTTCATCCGTGGCACCTGCTGCAACCAATAATGGCACATTAGCCGCTGCCACAGATTCCTTGTTCTTTGCAGTAAACAGCAATTCACCTGGATTATTTGGGTTATCGGTAATGGTGTATTTGAAATCTACATAAGCGGATTCATTAGCACCGCTTGTTAAATCGCTGATGAGCCGTTCAATGCTCGCAGGAGCGCCGCCAGAGTGATCAAAAGTCAATGTGGTGACACCATCTGTAATGGTAGTTGCGCCATTGTAATTGGCAAGCGTACCTGGCGCCTGAGTGTATTCGGCAGCTACTGCAGCCACTAACTCTCGTTCCGCCGGTCCAAACACGTCTAAGCCATTACGATTTTTATTCAGGTCTCGTGTATCACTGACGCTGACTTGTATTTGTCGTGCATCACCCTGATAGGAAATGCTGCCATCATTCAATGTGGTGAAGGGCTCTATGCTTGTATTGCCTCCAGCAAATATGGTGCTGCCGGAAACATCTTGAGTATTAGCAATATTCAACAGCTCTTTTTTCAGGCCCGCTACTTCTAGTGCGACAATCCGCCGGTCTTCAATCGCAAGGGTATCGTTCGACGCTTGGATAGCTAACTCTTTTAGTCTAACCAGAATATCTGAACCTGATAGCAGCACGGTCTCTTCTAATTCGTAGCGCTGCTTCAAATCTCCCAGTAACCCGGTATAGGTATCAGATTTTGCAATGGCGCGATCTAAATTTTCAATAGTCGCTACTTTGGTCGGATCGTCGCTGGGACGCACTAACAGTTTACCCGTAGATACTTGCTCACGAGTCTTAGAGACCTCGGCGTTCGCGTTTTGAATATTAGTCAATGCGCGTTGGTAATTCAGAGAAGTTGAAATTTTCATTTTCTAATGCTGCTCACTATAAACGAACAATGGTGTCGAATAGTTCATTGGCGGTTTGCACCAACCTGGCCGATGCCTGATAGGCTTGTTGAAAGCGGATCAAGTTTGCCGCTTCTTCATCTAAGTTGACGCCAGCTATCTGGTCACGAGACTCAAATGCTTGGTCGTAAACCACCTGAAGTGCCTCTTTAGTCACAGTGGCTTGTCTAGCGGTGCTGCCCGCTAAGTTGATTAAATTCAGATAAGACTCGTGGAAAGTTTCGTCGTTACCCAATACCTTCGCTGATTCCAGATTAGACAGGCGAACGATGTTCTCGTTGCTACCGAAACCTTTTTGGTTATTGTCAATTTGGAATTTGTCGCCAGATTTGGGCGAGCCATTCAGCGTTACCTGTAAGTTTTGGTACTGAATAACTTGGCCAGCGGTATAGTTGCGTTGGGCCACAATAGTATTGGTTGTTTTGTCAGTAATCTTGTATTCGCTATCAGAAACAAATTCGATATCCAATGTGTTGCCACGCAACTGCAGCGAATTTGCCTCACCCTTAGTATACCCGGCGGACAATTTTGCAGAATTCCCGGTGGTGCCAGTGCTAAAGACGACCAAATCTTCCTTCAACTGACCAGAGATATTCACCGTTGTGTCTAAACCCAGTTTTGCCAAATCTGTCGTGCTGCCTGTAGCGCTTAAAGTTAAGGCAACGGTTTTGGCAGAAGTGTCTCCCGCGCTGCGATTGGCTTGAATAACAAATCCCGCTGCCACATCACCTGTCATCTTGGTTAAAACGCCAGCAGTGTTACCAAAACTAATGGTGCCTGCATTCAGGTGCTTAAGTATCAGCGCGCCGTCGAAATCCAGACTTGCCTCAACATTTGTCGCGGGTGTGCCAACTTGTGGCGGCCCAGCTGCGTAGTCAGACGATGCAGCTGTTTTGGCATTAATCGCATTCACTAGCGCGGCGGACGTGGTGAAAGGTGTCGCGCCATTAATTGACACATTGTTTATTGTCAGCAAGCCAGTGGTGGCAGAAAGCTCATTCGCAGGTATACGAATCACGTTTTCTAAACTTACGGTAGCATTCAATCCGTTTGACGCAATTTCAGCATCTAACCAGGTCTTCACGCCTGAGGCAGTCAAACTTTGGCCCGCAGCCACACTCAGAGGACCTAATGCTTTGCCGTCTAATTTCAAAGCACCGCTGGCAATCACATCTACGCTCGCCACCGTGCTATTTGTATATGTACTCACCGTACTGCTGCGTATGAGCGCTTCGCCAACAATCAACGTAGAGCCATCATCTTGAATCCGCGACACGGACTGACCGCTAGCGCCAATACTCCAGGTTTCGCCCATATAACGGGTATCACCGTTCAAGTAAGTATTGGAGTAGGTGCTGTCTGTGATAAAACCATTCTGCGCGTTTAGCATCACAGCTTGCTGCGCTGCCGAGAGTTCGCTACCAAATAAATGACGGCCATCTCTGGTGAAGATTTGCAATTCGGCAGTGCTAGACGCGGTTTTAGAGAACGTTAGGTCTACATCTTTGGTGCCCGCTGCAACAAAGCTTTTAGCCGCTGAATAACTGGCATCTAATGTAAGTGCCGCGGCGTTATTGCTGTTGTTGACCAAGATTGTGCTCAGTTCAGGCACAGTGCTTGAGATTGCCGCTGGCGTGACAATGCTTATTGTTGCATCCACGTCGCTTAAATTGGTTACGTTCTTGGAGACCCTAAATAGGTCTCCAGCCGCTAGATCTTTAGTGTCTGTAATGGCTAAGGAAATTGTTTTGGCGTAATTTTGTTTACCACTAAACGCAATTTGATCGCCGTCTTGAGCCGCGCCATTGAGGGTTATTGCTAAGCCATTAACACCCAGCCTAGGCGGATTACCGGTTGAAGCATATTTGGTCCCACTGGTGAGGTCTGTGGCAATCCAGCGATCGCCGGCCTTGTCGAATAGAAGCTCCATTGGACGCAAATTAGCTTGGGACTCTGTCACTACGCTGATCGTTGGCGTTGCACTGCCTTTAGCGTTGGAGTAATCCAACGTAAAATCTGGCGGGCTGACAAACATTGCTTTACCAGGATTTTCATTAAGATCCATGCCCCTAGCGTGAGCAGCGTTCACTTCCTGCATCAGCACCTTGGCAATATTGTCTAGATTGGCAATGGCTGGCGCGAGCATTTGATCTCTAAAGTTGATCATACCGCCAAGCTCGCCGCCTAATAAGCCAGATAAATTCACTGGCTCGCCATAGGGATCTAAAAGTACTTCGGCGCGGCCATTGTCGGTTGCCAAAAAGCGGACTTGGATAGGCGTCGACTTTCCACCATCAACAACCAAGGCTTTTGAGGAACCATCACCTACGGTGACAGCAACAGTACCACTGGCAGATTCGCGTACCGAGACTTTGACGATTGCCGACATTTCACGCAGTAGTTTGTCTCGGCTATCGAGTAATGCTGCGGGCTGCTTTTGAATATCATTGGTCTTCTGTAAGCCCACATTCACATTCGCTAATTGTTCAGCCAAGGCATTAAATTCATTTGCCCCGGCGGTGGCTAACTGCTGTGTCTCGGTATCTAAACTTTCTAATTGAATGGCCAGTGCGTTAAACCGCGATGCCAAAATTTCCGACTCAGTGAGCACATGCGTACGCAATTGTCCTGAGCCAGCGTCTACACTGAGGCTCTTGAGGCTGTCAAAAAACGAACCAAGGGCTGGGGTCAATGACGCACTTTCGTTACCTAGCACGTTTATCATTCGCTCGGTATGTTCAATCAAAGGTGTCTGTGCACGCAGATCACTACTACTTGCACGCAGCGAGGCTTCCACTTGGCCGTCATAGGAGCGGCGTACGCCTTCGGCCAAAGCGCCACTGCCTAAATAGAACAGTCCGTTTTTAGTCGGCGTATTTTCCGAAACATCAAGATCTTGGCGGACATAACCTTCGGTATTCGCGTTGGCAATATTGTTACTGACGACAGATAACGCCAGTTGACTGTTGCGAATCGCTGCGCCGCCTACTGAAATTAGATCTGTCATAGCTTGCCTCTACTACCGGGCAAAGGCATTGCCTCATTATTTTTGGGGCGTTGAATTTCGTAACTGGGTTGGTCTGCGTTAATCACAAAAGATTTAGGCGCTTGGTTGAGCGGTTTAACGTCAGGTCTTTCTGGTTGGCCCATCTTCTGAGCGTGCATTTGCGTGTTCAGAACGTTCGCGACACCGAACATACCGCCCTTAGACAATTCCACTGCAATTTGCTGATCGAACATTGATTCGTAGGTTTTTGAGGCTTGCGAATCCAGCAAACCAGAACGCTCAGTGGCTTGGCGCATAGACTTCAACATCATATTGATGAAAATTGATTCAAACTGCTGGGCCGCTTCTTTAGTAACGGATTCGTCACCAAGCTTAGAATCCGCGCGCATTTGCGCCATATGACCAAAATCTAAGGCGCTTGTTGAAAAATTTGAATCAGACATCGTTACTACCTAAATAACCAACAGCTCAGCGCGCAAACTGCCAGAGCTTTTCAGCGCTTCGAGTATGGCTATAAGCGAGGAGGGGCTAGCACCCACTTGGTTAACCGCCTCAACAATTTCGCGCAGATCTACGCCGGGCTGGAAAAGAAACATTGGATTGATCTCCTCCTCAACAGCGATTTCTGCATTTGCAAGTTCAACCGCCTCGCCTGCGGCGTCACCAAGGACAGCGGCATTGGGCTGGACCACTTCGTTAGTAGCAGAGATGGTCACCGATAAAGAACCTTGCGTCACAGCCGCAGCGGTTACCTTAACTGTACGACTGATGACCACTGTGCCTGTGCGAGAATTAACGACCACTCGGGCTTTCGGTTCTCCTGGCACTACATCCAAATTTTCAATCATGCTGACAAAGCTCACGCGTGATGCCATATCTTGCGGCGCTCGAACTGCTACCGAACGTGAATCAATGGCACTGGCCGTACCGGCACCAAAGTTTTCATTAATGGCTTCAGAAATTGCGTTGATGGTTGTGAAGTCACCTTGATTAGCGTTTAGAACAATGTGCTCTGACGTGCCAAAGGGTGTATTCACCGATCGTTCAACCAACGCGCCGTTAGGCACGCGACCAGTTGTTGGTACACCAATGCTTACCTCAGAACCCGCAGCGTTAACTTCAACGCCAGTCGTTGTCAGAGAACCTTGCGCTAGCGCATAAATTTCACCGTCTGCACCACGCAGTTCGGTCAAAATCAGGTTGCCGCCGCGCAAACTTGACGCAAGGCCAATGGTCGCCACGCTGACGTCAATTGTTTGTCCTGGCTTAGCAAAGGGCGGCAAGGTAGCGGTTACCAATACAGACGCTACGTTGTCTAATTTGGTCTTGTCATAGGCAAGGTTGGTAGCGCCTCGTGTAAACAAGTCATAGTTAGAAACCGGCCCATCTACAGCAACGCCTAATTTGTCTAGGACAGTCTTCAGGCTTTGCGCGGTGAAAGAAATTTTGTCACCGTCCCCGGTGCCAGCGAGGCCAACTACAAGCCCATAACCCATCAATTGGTTTGAGCGTGCGCCGGCGACCGACGTTAGATCTTTAATGCGATCCGCATAAACCGGCGCCGCGATTAAGCTACTGATCAGGATTGCTAAGAATGTGAATCTTTTAATCATTAAAATGGCCAAACTTTATTTAGAACATTAGTACCCCAAGGTACTTTGGCGACCGATGCTAAGTTGCCCGCTCCTCGATAGGAGATCTGAGCGTTAGCCAACCGCGAGGACAGCACCGTGTTATCTGGTTGAATATCGTTGAGTGAAACAACGCCAATGATCCGAATGGTTTCGCTGCCTTCGCTAAGCGTCAGGCGCTTTTGGCCTTGAACAACAACACTGTTATTAGGCAATACCTGTACAACCGTTGCAGCGATCGCGCCATTAAGTGAAGCTGCTTGATTTGCGGAGCCAGAACCCTTGGAATCAATTTTCAGATCACTGAATGGCGTAGCTTTTAGCGCTCGTTGAATCCGACTAGATCCTGCTGGAAAGTCCGGCGACAACCCAAACGCACCTTGCAGCGCGGCCATTGGGCTATTTGAACCTTCTCTGGAAGTTTCAACACCGCTTTGTCTTTGTGCCTGAGTAGATTCGGTCAACACCACTGTGATGATGTCGCCTACCTGATAGTTCTTCTTATAACCAAAGCGCGCACTGGCGTTGCTATCGTTAAAGATGGAACCTGTTACTGATACCCGCGCCACCGGCATTAACGGTGTAATCGGTTCAAAGGCTGAATCCTGAACCAGCGGGGGCAAGCCCTGAGTTACACAGGCTGAGCAGGTTGTTACGAGAACTGTTGCGCAAAGAAGCTTTTGTAGTGACTTAGAAATTAACATCACGGACCTCTATAGATTCTGGTTAAGGAAGCGCAACATGGAATCCACTGCGGAAATCGCTTTGGAGTTCACTTCATAAGCGCGCTGGGTTTCAATCATGTTGACCAACTCTTCAACTACGTTGACGTTGGAGGCTTCCAACATGCCTTGGGCAATTTCTCCTGAACCCTGTTCACCCGGATTACCCACTAATGGCGGTCCACTGGCTTGGGTTTCACGAAATAGGTTACGGCCTAGGGACTCTAGACCTGCTGGGTTTACAAACCGAGCAATCTGAATTTGGCCGAGCTGCTGATTTCCGCCACCGTTGGCCAGCTCAACACTTACCGTGCCGTCGCCACCCACAGAAATAGAAGCTGCTTCCTGAGGAATAGCAATCTGTGGTTGCAGCAAATAGCCGGCAGAGTTCACGAGCTCGCCCTCTTGGGACAGCTTGAAGCTACCGTCCCGGGTATAGGCCAGCGTGCCGTCGGGCTGAAGAATTTGAAATAGGCCAGGGCCTTCAATAGCCATATCCAGAGAGTTCTCTGTTGCAATCATGTTGCCTTGGCCCTGCATTTTTTCTGTCGCGACAATACGCGTACCCGTACCTAACATGAAGCCGGTAGGTGCAACTGAATCAGCGCCAGTTTGGCCGCCAGCTTGACGGATGTTTTGATAGAGCAGGTCTTCGAATACCGCACGATCGCGCTTAAAGCCATTGGTGTTAACGTTGGCCAAGTTGTTCGAGATCACGCTCATTCGCGTTTGCTGAGCGTTTAGTCCGGTTTTAGCAACCCAAAGTGAAGCATCCATATTCTTATTCCTAAACTACTGGGCTTATGCCAGTCGCATTAATGTGTTGTTAGAGTCACCGAGGTCACCCAGCTCTTTGACTAATTTCATTTTCATCTCAAAAGAGCGCGTGCCGTTGATCATATCGACCATTACGTCCATAGCGTTTGATGAGCTGCCTTCAAGCTGGCCACTAGATACCGAGACCTCTTCGGGGCCATTTGCGAAATCACCGGGTTCTTGTCCGCTTACTTTGAATAGACCGTCTTCCATTTTTTCTAACGATACTGCGCTACTGTCACGCAACATTAACCGTGCGACCTCTTGTGTAGCACCCGTCTCATCATTGGGGTCCATTGCATAAATTACGCCTTCATCAGAAATGCTGAGGATCTGATCTATGGGTACAGCAATAGGGCCGCCGCCGTCGTTGAGTACAACTTGCCCAGTGGTCAGCGCTAGCTCGCCATTTTGATTTGGTCGTATATCGCCACGTCTGGTAAATGCAGTTTGGCCTTCGTCATTCTGCACACCCAAAACCGTAGATCCATTCATGAAAATATCCATGTCATTACCTGTAGCAATTCTGCTGCCCGGTGTTAGATCAACAATGCCTTGGGCTGCGTTACCGGCAAGATAACGAGTTTTAAAGCCGTCGCCGTCTACACGGTAGGATTGCAATGCCATTTGATAAGCTTTTTTAAATCCAAAAGTCGACACGTTTGCAAGTTCGTGTACAGAGTTCGTTTCTTGCATACGTTGCGAGTTAATAGACGCAACCGCTGTATATATACCTTTATCCATGAGTGGTTAACCTACGAACGGATATTAATAATGGCGGAAGTCAATGCAGACGATGTTTCAATCGCTTTTGCATTGGCTTGAAAGTTTCGTTGAGCGGTAATTAGACCAACAAGCTCAGTTGTTAGGTCTACGTTTGATCGCTCTCGAGCACCCGCTCGAATGGTTCCGAATCCTGCTGTACCCGCTTCACCGAATGTCGCTGAACCTGATTTTGCAGAGGAAAGGTAAGAACTGTCTCCGTTCTGACGTAGACCTTCGTTACTTGGGAAAGTCACAAGTACAATCTTACCGAGAGAGTCTTGGGAGCCGTTTGAATAACTGGCAACAACCAAACCGTCATCACCAATGTCTACTCCGACCAAGTCACCCTCTGGTGAGCCGTCTTGTGATTGGGACTTAACTGCGAATGCTTGTGAAAACTGAGTGGTGCCCGTGTAATCAATAGTCAGGTTCAAAGCACCACGACCACCGGCCAAGAACACGGTATCTAACTGAGCACCACCGGTGGGGGACACCAAGTTACCTGATGTATCAAAGGTCAATTCGCCTTTGTCCAGGAAGATAGGTGACCATTCTGGCAAAGTTGAGAACCCGTCCGCACTGGCGGTTTCTACACCAAATTCGTCAATGTATTTTTGCACTGCTACGTTGTTTACAATGTCGGCAGATTGGGATGGTTTGATCCAAGTGGTTGTGGTGCCACGACCAGAACTGATGTTTGCCAGTCCCCATGTTGCACTACCTGATACTTTGATAAACGAGTCCGTACCCGTACTACCTGTAGTAAAGACTAGGCCATTTGTTTCTGCGTCATATTCAACTGTTACACCCGATACGGTGCTGCCCGTATCAGAAGCGAGTTTGTTGATGCCCTTTTCAAGTTCAACAATGAAGCTGTCTAGTGTGTAACCAGCACCTGTAGGTAGTACAAGTGTGCCCTTAACGTCATCCACCGATACGACGAACGTATTGTTAGAGGCATCCACTGAGAAGTTGTTATTCACGTTTACCGCGATGCCTGAACCTTTGGTTATAGCAGGTAGCGAGGCAACACCGCGCAGCGCGTCTGCTGAGGGTGCGATTGAGTATTTGGAATCCGTTAGGCCAGTGACTTCGAATCCCATAAATGTAGCGAAATCTACTTGGGCTTGCTTATCCACTTCACCGTCACCGTTAGTGTCCACACCAGTAGGCACACCGGTACCAGCATTGTATGCAGGAACAGAGAAATCTACTGAAACTTCAGAGGTGTCACCGGTTGAACCAGACGAGAAAGAGAACGTTTGTTGGGCGCCGTCGTATGCGACCGTAATGCCATAGCGCTGCTCATTGGCCACGCGCTGTAGTTCACCATTAGGGGTTACGGT
>ERZ887851.3560-NODE-3560-length-11186-cov-6.213997_pt1 | contig 11186 bp, 9 predicted proteins | sample MGYA00521100_ERZ887851 | MGnify/ENA primary metagenome ERZ887851 (study PRJEB32303, sample SAMEA104408602) | aquatic metagenome | biome: Brackish water; feature: Pelagic; material: water | place: Baltic Sea | collected 2014-06-06T16:11:00 | depth 11,444 m ...
GCATTTCGCCCGAAGCAATTCTAAACAATAGGCTATATCCGATTTGACCTGCGGCGCCTGTAATGGCGACTCTGATGGGCTTCTTCATCTGTACTTATCCCTTTAAAGGTTGTCTGACTTAATTTTTATACTATATGGATTCTGTCATCTGCCGCTAATTATTGTTTCTAAGGGGCGGAAGGGTATTTCACGATTCCTGGCTTGTTTTTGAGTCTATAAATGCCATTTGGATATCATTTTAGTTTCACATTGTACCTTTCGTCTGCGCCTCACGTCAACCAGTCTTATATAAGACATAAGAATAGCTGCAATTCTTGTAGATAAATCTTCAAATTGAGAATAGAATATGCCAATTATGGAGCTTCAAAGCGAAACCAATGCGGGCTATGTGCCTTTATATCGCCAAATTAAGCGTTTAATTACAGACGCCTTGAGGTCTGGTGAGTGGGCACCAGGTCAGTCAATTCCAAGCGAGTTTGAGCTTGCGCAACGTTATAACGTTAGCCAAGGTACCGTGAGAAAAGCGATTTCTGATCTCGCCACCCAAAAGTTGGTTGTTCGGCACCAAGGTAGAGGCACTTTTGTCGCCTCCCACCAAATAGAACCCACAAAATTTCCGTTTCTGCGGCTGGCACCAGACGTTGGACCAGTTGTGGACGTAAATGCAAATTTAATCGATTTTTGGAGGATAAAGCTCGATGAGCTGTCTGCTTCGAACTTGTCGGTCGCTGCAGGCTCAACCGGTTGGTTAATTCGAAGAATTTTAGCTCCAGAAGGAGTTCAAACGATTTATGAAGAGATTCGTCTCCCTGGTCAGCCGTTTGAGGTGATCGAAGAAAAAATGCTTTTAGATCATAACTGCATGCTCTATAGCATGTATGAGGCTGTATTCGGATTAAGAATTCTTCATGTGGAGGAACGGGTAAAGGCGGTTTTAGGAGAAGGCGAAATTGTTGACCGATTGGGTTTGCTCGATGGTTCGCCTTTACTGAGGGTTGATCGTATTGCTTACACGTATGGAGATCGACCCGTTGAACTGAGGCGGAGTTATTGCAATACCTCTAACCATCATTATAGGAATCAAATCGTCTAATGAGCGGTTGTTGATAAAAAATAAGGAACTAACTGTTATGAATACAAAACCGAGGCCAAAACACTTAGACCTCACCAAAATCAGGTTACCCCTTCCAGGATTTGTCTCAATTCTTCATCGAGTGAGTGGTCTGGGTATGTTCTTGATGATCGGGGTCCTCTTGGGTGTTTTATCGTTAAGTTTGGAATCTCCGCAGGGATATGCGCAGGCAGCAAAATGTTTAACGGGTTGGTTGGGTAAAACTTTAGTCATTGGCCTTGTCTGGGCATTTACTCATCATTTCATGGCGGGTATTCGCTTCTTGCTTCTTGACTTGCATGTTGGTTCAGATCTCTCGGCGGCTCGTAAATCGAGCGCTGCGGTATTGGTTTTGAGTGTAGTCCTCACACTTATTTTTGGAGTCAGCATATGGTAAATCGAATTGTTACCGGAGCGCATTATGGGATAAAGGATTGGTTGATCCAACGAGTCACGGCGGCCATCATGGCGGTGTATACGATTGTCTTTGGAATTGTCTACGTCGTTACCTGCCCGAAAGATTACTTCGAGTGGAGCTACATGTTCCAACCTCAGTGGATGAGAACCATCACACTATTATTTTTCTTGAGTCTTTTTTGGCACGCATGGATTGGCGTCAGAGATATTTTTATGGACTATATCAAGTGCACGGCGTTGCGTCTTGGTCTTCAAGTTCTAACGATACTGGTTCTGATTGCTTATGCTCTATGGACCATTCAAATTTTGTGGAGTGTGTAAATGTCGTATCCAGTAAGAAAATTTGATGCTGTGATTGTTGGTGCCGGTGGTGCCGGCCTGAGGGCTGCACTTCAGCTTTCACAAGCGGGTTGTAAGGTTGCTGTGCTCTCTAAAGTTTTTCCTACACGTTCCCATACGGTGGCCGCGCAAGGTGGGGTTGGCGCAGCATTAGCGAATATGGGTGAGGATAGCTGGCATTGGCACATGTACGATACCGTTAAAGGGTCAGATTGGCTCGGGGATCAGGATGCGATTGAGTTTATGTGCCGAGAAGCACCGAAGAGCGTGATCGAGTTAGAGCATTTTGGGATGCCCTTTGATCGAAATGAAAACGGGTCGGTTTATCAGCGCCCATTTGGCGGACACATGCAAAATTTTGGAGCGGGTCCACCGAGCCAGCGTTCGTGTTGTGCGGCTGATCGAACAGGCCACGCGATGCTACATACTTTGTACCAGAGAAACGTGCAATCCAACACCCATTTCTTCGTTGAGTGGATGGCGCTTGATTTGATACGCGACTCATCGGGTCAAGCTGTAGGCGTTACGGCTATGGAAATGGAGACGGGTGAGGTATTTATTTTCCACGCGAAGGCGGTTTTATTTGCCACAGGCGGAGCGGGGCGAGTGTACGAGTCGAGTACGAATGCATTTATTAACACTGGTGATGGTCTCGGTATCGTCTCTCGGGCAGGGATACCACTAGAGGATATGGAGTTCTGGCAATTCCATCCTACAGGTGTAGCTGGAGCGGGTGTTTTAATCACGGAGGGTGTGCGTGGAGAAGGAGGGTATCTTCTCAACAAGGATGGCGAACGATTTATGGAACGTTATGCACCTAATGCTAAAGATTTAGCGTCTCGCGATGTGGTTGCTCGCGCGATGGCAACCGAGATAAAGGACGGTCGAGGCTGTGGTGATAATGGGGATCATGTAATGCTAAAGCTTGATCATTTAGGTGAAGAGTTAATCGAGAGTAAATTGCCAGGGATTCGGGAAATTGCTAAGAAATTTGCTAATGTTGATCCAGTTAAAGATCCAATTCCTGTGGTGCCAACGTGTCATTACATGATGGGCGGTATTCCGACTAACTACCGGGGTGAAGTGGTTGCCCCATCAGGAGAAGATAAGGAGGCGATTGTGCCTGGGTTATTTGCTGCAGGCGAGTGCGCTTGTGCCTCGGTTCATGGTGCTAATCGACTTGGAACGAACTCGCTCACTGACTTGTTGGTGTTTGGTAAATCTTCGGGTGATTCAACAGTTAAATTTTTAAAACAAAATCTCGAGCATAAAGACTTGCCCCACGATGCTGGTGATTTGACGCGTGAGCGATTGGATCGTTTGAACAACCAAATTAATGGTGAATCTGTTTCTGAGGTTGGGGCAGCACTCCGACAAACAATGCAGAGAAATTGCGGTGTTTTCCGTTTCCCAGATTTGCTTGCCAATGGGGTTGCTGAAATTAAAGAGGTTGCGCAACGGGTTATGAGAACTCAAATTTCTGATAAGAGTAAGGTATTCAATACAGCTCGAATTGAGGCGTTGGAGTTAGATAATTTGATCGAGGTCGCAGTGGCTTCTCTAGTGTCTGCGGACGCGAGAAAAGAAAGTAGGGGCGCTCATGATCGAGCAGATTTTGCAGAGAGAGATGACGAGAATTGGTTGAAGCACACTCTTTGGTTTAAAGAGGGGAACCGATTGGATTACAAACCTGTTCATATGAATCCACTAACCGCAGAGACTATCGAGCCTAAGGTCCGTACTTATTAATCGATTCTAGTTATTTAGTAAAGAGGTATACGTCATGTTATTTAGAATTTATCGATACGATCCAGACAAAGATGCGAAGCCTTATATGAAGGAGTATGACGTCGAGCTTGGTTCATCCGATAGGATGTTGCTCGATGCGCTGATTCGCATTAAGGAGATGGATGATTCTTTAAGTATTCGTCGATCCTGTCGCGAGGGTGTTTGTGGCTCAGACGCGATGAACATCAATGGTAAAAATGGACTCGCGTGTCTCACCAGTCTTGCAACGATTAAGACACCTGTGGAATTACGACCGCTACCTGGGATGCCAGTCATTCGTGACTTGATTGTTGATATGTCACAGTTTTTCAAACAATACCATTCGGTTCAGCCCTATTTGGTCAATGAGGACGCAGCTCCTGATACAGAACGACTGCAGTCACCAAAAGAAAGAGAGCAATTAGATGGTCTGTATGAGTGCATTTTATGTGCCTGTTGTTCGACTGCTTGTCCTTCTTTTTGGTGGAATCCAGATAAGTTTGTAGGTCCGGCCGGCTTGCTTCAGGCTTATCGATTTCTTGCGGACTCAAGAGATCAGTCGTCGAGTCAACGGTTAGATAATCTTGAGGACCCCTACCGACTCTTCAGGTGTCACTCAATCATGAATTGCGTAGATGTTTGTCCTAAAGGTTTGAATCCAACAAAGGCCATAGGAAAAATCAAAGATATGCTCGTTAAGAGGATGGTTTAGGACGTCAGTTATGAGCGATATGGATAGATTACGTTGGAGTTGTCGTAGGGGGTTGCTAGAACTTGATCTTGTTTTGCAAAGATTTCTTAATGAAGAGTACCCATCACTAGGGGCAGAACAACGGGAAACGTTTAATCGCTTGTTGAGGCTTCAGGATAATGATTTATTGGACCTTGCCATGGGACGGGCCGATACAAGTGATAAAGAGTTCGGAGTATTGGTTAATTTAATGCGTAAATAATTTTTAGATGAAAATGCTGAGCAATATATAAAAATAAAAGGCCTGGGCCTTGCTAAAAATAAAATAAAAAGGGGTTGTAATGTCCGACAGAAAAGCAAATCTGGTTCTCCCAAACGGAGAAGCAAGTATCGATCTTCCTATTCACAGCGGGACTATCGGTCCGGATGCGGTGGATATTCGAAGTCTGCTTAGTAAAACAGGAAAAGTTACCTATGACCCAGGATTTTTGTCGACTGCGAGTTGCCGGTCGGCGATAACATATATTGATGGGGACGAGGGTGTATTACTCTATCGAGGATATCCTATCGAGCAGCTTGCTAAGCAATGTGACTTTCTTGAAGTTTGCCACCTTTTGTTAAATGGTGAGTTACCTAATGCCGAAGAAAAAACAAGATTTGATTCAAAAGTCATGCGACACACCATGGTTCATGATCAGATTAACAATTTTTTTAGAGGCTTCCGACGTGACGCCCATCCAATGGCAATCTTGGTCGGTACTGTTGGCGCTCTCTCGGCCTTTTATCACGACTCATTAGATTTAGATAACCCTTCGCATCGAGAGATTTCACAATTTCGCCTGATTGCCAAAATACCAACACTTGCAGCTATGGCTTACAAGTACTCGGTTGGGCAACCCTTTGTGTATCCAGATAATGAGTTGAGCTACTCGGCTAACTTTATGCGCATGCTGTTCTCGGTTCCTGCTGAAGAGTACAAAGTTAACGAAACGTTAGCGAGAGCGTTAGATCGTATCTTTATATTGCATGCTGATCATGAGCAAAATGCATCGACTTCGACTGTTCGTCTTGCCGGGTCCTCTGGTGCAAATCCTTTTGCATGCATTGCTGCAGGAATCGCCTGCCTTTGGGGGCCAGCTCACGGCGGTGCAAACGAAGCGTGTTTGGATATGTTGGAAGAGATTGGAGATGTGTCTCGAGTTGGCGAATATATTAAGAAAGCTAAGGATAAAAATTCAGGATTTAGGTTGATGGGCTTTGGTCACCGGGTCTATAAAAATTATGACCCCAGGGCTAAATTGATGCGAGAGACCTGTCATGAGGTCTTACGTGAGTTGGGTTTGGAGAATGACCGTTTATTCAAACTGGCAATGGAGCTAGAACGTATAGCGTTGGAAGACGACTATTTTGTTGAGAAGAAGCTATATCCAAACGTTGATTTTTATTCGGGTATCGTCCAGCGGGCAATGGGGATTCCAACAAATATGTTTACATGCATTTTTGCTCTTGCGCGTACCGTTGGATGGATTGCTCAATGGAATGAAATGATTTCTGATTCCGAGCAAAAAATCGGTCGCCCAAGACAACTATATGTCGGTGAGGGCCCACGGGATGTGAGGTCAATTCAACAACGTTAATTTATCTAATATGATTCTTATAACAGACCTTCGGCTGAATAAACCATGATGAACGAATTTGGTGGTAGCTCCTACCTTTTTGGTACTAATGCTGCATTTGTAGAAGAGTTGTATGACTCTTATTTAGAGGATCCGAGTTCAATCCCATCAGATTGGAAAGATTATTTTGATGATTTGCAAAATGCAGATCGAGTCAAGGATGTCTCGCATCATCAGGTTGTTAAGTCATTTGTCGGATTTAAAGACAACGGGGCCGCAACCCCTTCGGTTACTGGTCTTGTGGGAGATGTCAGTAACGAGCGTAAACAAGTTTCAGTGCTTCAGCTCATCAATGCATACCGATTTTTAGGTGTGAGGCGTGCGTCTTTAGATCCGCTCGATCGATTCAGCAAGCCTGAAATTCCTGAGTTAACTCTCGAACATTATGTCCTTGGCCATGATGATCTTGATAAGAATTTTAATACGGGGTCTTTTGTCGGGCCTGAGCAAATGTCTTTGTCAGATATTTTGAAGGCTTTACAAGATACCTATTGTGGATCGGTTGGCGCAGAGTATATGTACATCAGTGATGTACAGCAAAAACGATGGATTCAAGATCGACTTGAGGGGCCAAGAGCTCATCCTCAATATTCTTCAGACTTTAAGCTTCATTTGCTCGAACGTTTGACGGCAGCTGAGACATTAGAAAAATATCTTCACACTAAGTATGTTGGGCAAAAAAGATTTTCTCTTGAGGGTGCAGAAAGTCTCATAGTGTCGTTGGATCATCTGCTACAAAGAGCCGGCCAGTTAGGTATTCAAGAGTCAGTTATTGGTATGGCGCATCGGGGTCGTCTCAATGTGCTTGTGAACACCTTGGGTAAGATGCCGAAGGATCTATTTTCTGAGTTCGAAGGCAAGTCGGTAGAGCAACTCCCTGCGGGTGATGTTAAATATCATCAGGGGTTTTCCTCGGACTTGATGACCCCTGGCGGACCAATGCATGTTTCTTTAGCATTTAATCCCTCACATCTTGAAATTGTTAACCCAGTTGTTGAGGGGTCAGTACGCGCCCGACAGCATCGCCGCAACGATGCTGAAGGCAGAGAAGTCCTCCCGGTGTTGCTACACGGTGACTCCGCTTTTGCCGGACAAGGTGTTGTTATGGAGACTTTAAACCTATCTCAGACACGTGGCTATCGAACTGGGGGCACCGTACACATCATTATTAACAATCAAATTGGATTCACAACCTCAGACCCTAGGGATATGCGCTCGACTTTGTATTGTAGTGACATTGCAAAGATGATTGATGCGCCCGTTTTCCATGTCAATGGGGATGATCCTGAAGCAGTAGCCTTTGTGACGGAAATTGCGCTCGACTATCGGATGGAGTTTGGTAAAGATGTAGTGATTGATCTTGTCTGTTTTAGAAAGCTCGGTCACAACGAGCAAGATGAGCCGATGGTCACGCAGCCTTGGATGTATAGCTTAGTCAAGAAGCATCCGGGTACTCGAAAAAAATATGCAGATCGACTAATAGCCGAAGGTAGTGTCCAGGGTGGAGTGCCTGAGGAAATGATTAGCCATTTCAGAGATGCTTTGGATGGCGGGCATCATACAAATAAAACCATCTTGTCGAATTTTAAACCTCCATATACGGTTAACTGGTCAGCATACCAAAATATTCCATGGACGTACGCAGCGAAAACGAGCCTAACGTTAAGGTCGATTAAAGCTTTATCCGCGAAGCTAACAACTGTGCCGGAGGGGTTTGTATTACAGCCTCGCGTAGAAAAGGTGATCAGTGATCGTCGCTTGATGTCACAAGGTGAGCTTCCGATCGATTGGGGTATGGCAGAAAATTTGGCTTACGCGTCACTTTTAAAAGCCGGCTATGGTATTCGTTTATCTGGTCAAGATAGCGGTCGAGGAACATTTTTCCATAGACATGCTGTTTTGCATGACCAAAGAAGACAGGGTGCGACCGGTGGGATGCACATTCCCCTTGAGCATATTGATAAAGGACAGCCAACATTTTCAGTGATCGATTCATTGCTGTCGGAAGAAGCAGTACTTGGTTTTGAATATGGTTATGCAACAACGGAGCCTAATGAGCTAGTGATTTGGGAGGCCCAGTTTGGTGACTTTGCCAATGGGGCGCAGGTGGTCATTGATCAGTTTATCGCTTCTGGTGAGGTTAAGTGGGGACGCATGTGTGGCCTCGTGATGATGCTGCCGCATGGGCACGAAGGGCAGGGACCTGAGCATTCTTCGGCGAGAATTGAACGTTATTTGCAGTTGTGTGCTGATTACAATATGCAAATTTGTATTCCTTCAACGCCCAGTCAAATGTTTCACGTTTTGAGACGTCAAATGATTCGACCTTACCGCAAGCCGCTGATAGTTATTAGTCCTAAGAGCTTACTGCGCCACAAACAATCTATCTCTTCGTTAGACGACCTTGTCGATGGAGAATTTCAAAACATCATTCCAGATGACGCGAAAACGAATCCTTCCAAGATTAAACGGGTTGTATTCTGTAGTGGCAAAGTTTATTTTGAACTAGCTGCTCTGCGTAAAGAGCGTCAACTGGATCATGTTGCGATTGTCAGGTTGGAGCAGCTCTATCCGTTCCCGCATGATTCATTTAAAGCGCAGATAGCTCTTTACAAAAGTGCAAAAGAGATGGTTTGGTGTCAGGAAGAGCCGGGGAATCAAGGTGCTTGGCACAGAATTCAGCACTACATAGGACGACATTTGCTGAAAGGGCAAAAGCTAACTTATGCGTTGAGAGCCTCTTCAGCTTCACCAGCAAGTGGGTATTCGGCGCTTCATGCAAAGCGTCAAAGTGCGGTGTTGAATGCCGCTTTAGGAATAAATGAGTAACGATATAACATATCTGATTAACGTATTTGCGACTAACCATAATTGGGAGAGGTCATGCTGATTGAAGTTCGAGTGCCTGCATTGTCTGAATCTGTAGCTGAGGCAACTTTGTTATCCTGGCATAAAAAGCAAGGAGATTTTGTTCAAAGAGATGAGAATCTTATCGACATTGAAACAGATAAAGTTGTGTTGGAGTTGCCGGCACCTCAGTCAGGTGTGTTGACCGAGATTGTTAAAGTAGAGGGAGCTTTGGTCGCAGCGAATGAGATTATTGCTCGTATTGATACCAGTGCAGTTGATGATCGGCAGGTGGGAGCAAACACAACAGCAGCAGGTAAAAATGAGAGCGCTAAGAGAGATGCTTCTACGGTGGAGACCTCTTTGGTGCTCATGCCAGCAGCCAGAAAATTCGCCGCTGATAAAAGTATTGAAGTAAAAAAGATCTCTGGGACGGGTCGAGGCGGTCGAATTACCAAGGAAGATATGGTTGCCGCATCATTGGCTAAAAAAGAAAGCCCTCAGTCTGCTGTCGTTCCAGCAGAGACTAAAGAATTGGATGCCAAAGGAAGATCTGAGCAACGTGTGCCAATGTCACGTCTCAGGCAACGCGTTGCAGAGCGATTGCTGCAATCACAGGCGACAGCCGCAATCTTGACGACCTTTAACGAAGTTAATATGCAACCGGTCATAGATATTCGAAACAGGTACAAGGTGCAGTTTGAAAAGGAGCATGGAGTTAAGTTGGGTTTCATGTCCTTTTTTGTTAAGGCGGTTATTGCGGCACTTAAAAAATACCCAATAGTCAACGCCTCAGTGGACGGGGACGATATCATCTATCATGGATATTTTGATATTGGTATGGCAGTCGGTAGTCCTAGAGGTCTTGTCGTACCAATCATTCGAAACGCTGATACGATGGCGTTTTCAGAGATTGAGAAATCGATCAGTGGTTACGGGAAGCGAGCGCAAGAGGGTAGGTTGACCATTGATGAATTAACCGGTGGAACTTTCTCCATATCTAATGGTGGGATTTTCGGGTCTATGTTGTCGACACCAATTATTAATCCACCTCAATCAGCTATTTTAGGAATTCATGCAACCAAAGATCGCCCAGTTGTTGAGGACGGACAAGTTGTTATAAGGCCGATGAATTATTTGGCATTATCTTACGATCATCGAATTATTGATGGTCGCGAGGCGGTTTTATTTCTAGTTGCAATTAAAGATGCACTTGAAGATCCTTCTCGTTTGTTGCTCGAGATTTAGTGCTAAAAAGCCCATTTCGTAATTATTAATTAATTAATTAATCAGGTGCTATGGAAACTATATACGACGTTGCTGTAATTGGTGCTGGACCCGGTGGGTATGTTGCTGCCATTCGAGCGGCACAATTGGGTCTTCGAACAGTTTGTATTGATGATTTTACCGACTCTGCAGGTAAGGCTAGTCTTGGTGGCACTTGTCTCAATGTTGGTTGTATACCATCTAAAGCGCTGCTTGAGTCTTCAGAAAACTATGAGAAAGCCATTCACAAATTCCATGAGCATGGGATTTCGGCAACAAATGTAAGCATTGATGTGTCAAAAATGTTGGCTCGAAAAGACGGTATCGTGAAGCAATTCACAAATGGTATTGCTCTTCTATTTAAGAAGAATAATGTGACTCAGATTCACGGTCGAGCTCAATTTGTTTCTAAAGGCGATGTGATTAGCCTGAGTGTGGATGGCGCTTCTGAGGTAATCGTGAAGGCGAAGAATGTGATTATCGCAACGGGATCACAACCTAGACAAATGGATTCTGTGCCGGTGGATAATGATTACATTTGCGACAATAAGGGTGCGTTGTCGATACCAAATACGCCAAAACATTTATTGGTTATAGGCGCTGGTGTCATAGGTTTAGAGATGGGCAGTGTTTGGAGACGTTTAGGGGCACAGGTAACTATACTGGAAGCACTCCCCACTTTTTTGGCTTTGGTCGATGAGGCTGTGGCTAAAGAGGCGAAGAAAATATTCACGAAGAATGTTGGATTGGATATTCGACTGGGCTGCGCTGTTCAAAAAGTCAATCGAAAAGGCAAACAAATTACAGTCACTTACACAGAAGATAATGACATTAAAACATTGGAGTGTGATCGTATTGTAGTGGCCGTTGGTCGAGTGCCCAATTCGAGTGGTGTCGGTCTAGAAAATGTTAGCGTTAAAGTTGATGAGCGGGGATTTATTGTCGTCGACAATCATAATCTAACCACGGTTGAAAATATCTATGCTATTGGCGATGTCGTGCGAGGACCTATGTTGGCACACAAGTCCTCTGAAGAGGGCGTTGCTGTAGCTGAGACTATCGCGGGCCAATA
>ERZ887851.3563-NODE-3563-length-11179-cov-8.468177_pt1 | contig 11179 bp, 6 predicted proteins | sample MGYA00521100_ERZ887851 | MGnify/ENA primary metagenome ERZ887851 (study PRJEB32303, sample SAMEA104408602) | aquatic metagenome | biome: Brackish water; feature: Pelagic; material: water | place: Baltic Sea | collected 2014-06-06T16:11:00 | depth 11,444 m ...
GAAAGCCACCAATGGTCATGTTTTTTTTTTTAAATAACATAAAAATTATATAATTCTTAGTTTAGGGTGAACAGCTGTTTTTTTTAAGACTAACTAGCTATATTATAACGAATTTTAGTACACTAGAAACAGTCCTTTAAAAATGAAAATATTTAACTAATATAGTGCAGTCTTAATTTTGATATTTAAGATTGAAATTGAAAATTATTTTTTTTTAAATTGAATCAAATAGTTTTAAAAACTTAGTAGGTTTGCTTTATGATTTTAAACAAGCCATTATCTTTTTATAAAGAGCAAAAACAGTTATTTGAGAATGAATTAGTCCAACTAAATATAAAGCTTTTCAAACTTAGCATGATGCGCTTATTTGTGTTTTTAGCCATCCTATTTTTTAGCTGGTTTTTCTTTGGGAATATAAAGGTGATTATTCCTGTTTTAATGATTGGAATTGCATTGTTCTTTTATTTGGTAACTATTTATTCAGATTTAAAATTATTAAAACAAAAAATACAACAGTTAATTAAAATCAATCAAGTTGAAATCAATGTCTTAAATGGAGACGTATCCGATTTAGAAGAAGGTGAACAGTTTAAAGACTCAACTCATTTTTACAGTTATGATATTGATTTGTTCGGGAAAGGTTCTTTTTTTCAATACTTAAATAGAACTACTATTAATACTGGAAAACAAAAATTAGCTGCAACTTTAAGCCAGAACGCAATTAATACTATTATTGAAAAACAAAATGCGATAAAAGAACTTTCTAATTTAGCTAAATGGCGTCAACAATTTTCGGCTACTGGAAGTTTAATTAAAGTTGATGAAAGTATTGAAACTATTGTTAAATGGTTGAAAAATCATCAATTTTTCACACCAAAATCTATGAGTTATTTACCAAATGTTTTTGGTGGAATATCTTTAGCGATGTTTGTGTTGAGTTATTTAAGTTTTATTCCCAACTCATTAATTGTTATTTGGTTTTTTGTAGGATTGACTATTACTGGTATTTATATAAAAAAAATTAACAATTTATATCTTTATGCTAATAAAGCGAAAGAAACCTTTAAGCAATACCATCAATTATTAGCTTTTATAGAAAATGAAACTTTTACTTCCGAAATATTAAAACAAAAGCAGGGAGAAATAAAAATAGAAAATCAAAAAGCTTCTCAAATATTTCTGCAACTTTCAAAAATATTGGATGCCTTTGATCAACGAAATAATATGATAATAGGGGTATTTGCAAATTCTTTTGCGTTACGAGACTTGCATCATTGTCATCGCATTGAACAATGGATTGACACTTATTTAGAGAAGGTTCATAGTTGGTTTGCAGTCATTGCTTTTTTCGACGCTCAAAATTCCTTGGCTAATTTTCAATTTAATCATCCTAACTTTACATTTCCAACTATTGTTGATCATGCTACAACCATAAAAGCTGAAAATTTAGGTCATCCTTTAATTGCTGAAGAAAAACGAATTGCAAGTTCCGTAACTATAAATAACGAAGAGTTTTTTATTATTACAGGAGCTAATATGGCTGGAAAAAGTACTTTTTTAAGGACTGTTTCCTTAGCTATAGTAATGTCTAATATTGGACTTCCAGTATGTGCAACAGACTTTGAATATGCTCCAATAAAATTAATTACAAGTATGCGAACTAGCGATTCGTTAAGTGATGATGAATCGTATTTCTTTTCCGAATTAAAACGATTAAAATACATTGTAGATGCGATAAAAGATCAAAAATATTTCATCATACTTGATGAAATATTAAAAGGAACCAACAGCACAGACAAAGCCAAAGGTTCTAGGAAATTTGTAAAAAAATTAGTAGATTTTCATGCAACTGGTATTATTGCAACTCACGATTTAAGCCTTTGTGAAATTTCTGAAGAACTTCCTCAAGTGCAGAATTATTATTTTGACGCTGAGATTGTTAATGATGAACTTTATTTTGATTATACCCTAAAAATGGGTATTTGTAAGAATATGAATGCCTCTTTTTTGTTGCAAAAAATGAAGATTATTTAATTTTTATTGGAAGATTTTATATTCTTTTTTTCACTTAAATGTATTTTATAACCCAATCCACCTTTATCCTTAGATTGAACTTCTAAATATATTTTTCTACCTGCTTCATCAAAAGATTTTTTACTAGGAACTTTTGTTAAATCTCTCTTTTTAAAATTTGATAAGGGTATTGAAATCCACAAATCGGTAGAAGAAGTCTTGGCAATATCCCCTTCAATAAAAAAGTCGAAGGCTGTAGATTGTACATTTGTTTCCGGAATAGAAATGATATTATCTTTTAAAAGTATGGTGCTATTAATATTAGCAAATTTGATTACATCCAATCTTTTTTCACTAAAAACTATTTTTCCTGCATCAATTATAGGTTGAAAGTTAATGACATCCAATTTTTTTATTTTATAACTTAATCCTGCCTCAATAGAATTATAATTTACACCAATTGAATCATTCATTATACCTTTAAAGCTAGCGTCTAGATCAATAATACCAGTCAATTTAGCGGGTTCATCTAGCTGTTTGAAACCAAAACCATTAAAGGTATGCAGTAGGTTTTCAATAGCAAAATCATCTATTTTAAAATTGGTTTTAAAAGGAGTTTGTAAGTTCTTACTCATATCGATTTCTGCATCTATAGACATTTTTTTATCGTAATAAAAACAATAAACATTGTTTAAGTTTAACGTATTGATGTCATCAAAAAATAAGCTTGCATTTACCTTTTCTAAGGTTACATTCTTATAACTAAGTTTTTCCAGTTTTAAATTTAAGCTTGGATTAAATTTTGAATGCAATTCTTTTAAAATTAGTTTTACATTATTTTGTTTCTTAGGTTTTTTTGATACAGGATTAAAAGTGTCTATGAAATTGCTGAAATTAATATCTTTTGAAGATATACTAATAGAAGAACTTACATTTTTTGTTGAAATAGAATCATCGAAAATTTCAATAAAATTATCAATTTCACCTTTTAAATAAATTGCTTGATTGTTTGGTAAGCTTAGTTCAAAATCATTTAATATTGCATTTTTGTCTTTTATACTTAAGGATATATTTTTAAAAGCTAGTGTTAGATTTTCAGATTTATAAAGTAGGCTCCCTTTGCTTACATTTAGATCAATTTCAGCATTATTAATCAATTCTTTTAGGTTTCTAGCTTCGTTTTTAAAACGAACGTTCAATTTATAATCAGCATCTTTAAAAAAGAACTTCTCATAATTTAATATCTCTACCCAATTCTCAATTTCCCCATTTGCATTTAGATTTAAATCCATTTGTAAAGTTTCTAAGTCATTCTTATTTTTTCTGGGACTTAAATCGATATTTATTTTTGCAATCAAATTGCTCTCTTTGTAATTTCCACTAATCTCCTCTATAGATAGATGCTGGTCTTGATATTGAGCATCAATAATAATGTTGTTAAAAGAAATATCAAAAAATTCTAATTGCTGTAAATTGAAGGAGAGATTTGGGTTGAATTTACTTGCTAGAATATTTATGGATTGTTTAATCTGAGCTATATTTTTACTTTTAGATTGTTTATTATGAGCTCCAAAAGCTTTTATTAAGGATTGATAATTTAAATACTTGGAAGAAATAGCTATTTTAGAATAAGTAGGATTGGCTGTGTCGTTAGATAATAATGAACCAAAGTTTTTAATATCTCCTTTAATAATTACGTTATCTTTTGAATCTAAATCAACAATAAGTTCTTTTATTTCAGCATTATTATGATCGATATATAATTCTAAAATTGGAACATTATAACGATTTGGACCATGCTTACTTTTTATAATCAACTTTTTACTTTTAATGTTAACTTCGGAAAAGTTTATGATATCTGAAATAGAATTAATAGTACCATTATAATTTCCAATTATTTTAAAATTACCATTCGAAAAACTATAATCTGCACTATTAATGATAGTATTCAAATAATTAATTTCGCCTTCAACTTCATAACCTGTAGTTAAATACTTGGATTTTGAAAACTCACTTACTAAGGTGAGATCCTTTATTGTAAATGGTATATTATTATATTCACCTCTAAGATACTCAAAAGTATTTGTGAGATTTTTTCTATTTTCTACTTTAGAGCTGTCCTTAAATACTCTGTTTTTAGTCCTTCCGATAAAGGATATATTTTTAAAATGCAAACTGTCTTTTTTATAGAAAATTTCATTGTTACTAGTTTCGTATTTTAATTTCACCAAGGTGTTATTCTTAAAAACAAACTTTCCTGAAATATCAGCACTTACCTTAAAAGGTCTTTTAATAGCAAGTCCTTCTAATTTCTGTTTAATATTATCCGGCAATAAGTGCACGCTTTCATTATAATTGGTCTTTTCTAATGATAATAAGAATTTAAAATTTTTATTTTTAAGATTAATAAATGCAGAAATATCAAAATTTTGTTCCCCTATTTTTAACTCAAATTCGGGTACTATGAGGGTGTTTTCTGAAGTGTTAATAATTGGTTGTAGACTACCCACACACCTAACATTATTAAAAAAAGTTCCGTTTTTTAAATTCAACCCCATTTCTTTCATAAAAACATCTAAGTTTAGTTTTGGGATTATTAATTTTTTTAGATCAATATTAAAATCTACTTTATTTAAGTGCGCTGTTATTCTTTTGTTTTTAATTTTTTCAGTGAACGTAAATTCAATGTCTTCTATTAAAAAAGCAACATCATTGTCAATAATGTTTAGACTTTTTGACTTTTCAGTATTCTTAGATTTGGTTTTAAAAACATAAACATTACTAAAATGATCCTCATCTACAAAAATAGAAATATGTCCTTTTTTAGCTGAAATCGATGTGATTTTAACCTCTTCTTTTAATATATCAAGAACCGATAATGAAGCACTTAATTCTTCTATAAATAGCGTTTTTCTTTTATGTTGAGCGTATAAAGAGTCAGTTATTGTAAGATTGAAAATTTTTATTTTTATGGAAGGGAATTCTTTTAAAGAGCTTATATTAATGGAATCAAAAAGAATTTCTCCATTACTTCTTTCATTAAGTGTTTTTTCTATTTGAGCAATAAGTTTCTCCTTATGGTTATTAAAATAATAGTGTATTCCAATTAAAGAAATTAAAAGAATTAGCAAAAAAGTGCTAATGAAAATTAAGATATTTCTATATATTTTTTTAATAATTTAAGGTATTTTATTTGTTGTAAAAATAGATAAAAAAGACTTAGTGTTCTATTACAATATTAAATAAGAGTTGATGCTATAATTTTGAAGAAAAAACAGTTTCTTTTCTCAGTTGAATTAACTCCCAAATAAAAAAACCAATTACCAATAAATATTCCAAAGCGACTAAGTATAAATTTTCAGAAAACCCATCAACACCATAGGCAGTATAACTTAAAATTACAGCCAAACTCCAAATTACTGGAAAATTATATTTTGTAAAAACAGAAAGCAATAAGGGAGTGGCGATGTACCAGGGGTGTATAGTCGTAGAAAATAAAAAGTATATCGAAACTCCAAATAGCATGGAGGTAATAAGTTGTTGAGTTGATTTATTCTTTCTTAGAAATGTAAAGAGTAAAATAACTAGGATCACAAATAATGGAAGAATCTTTCCAATGATAGCAATCATATTCCATCCAACTATCTTAAAACCCATCCAACGAATTATATAATATATACTGGCATTAAACTCAAAATCTTGAAACCAAAGGAAAATTGTTTCAGAAAAATTACTAATAAATTGAGCGGATAAAAAAGGAGTAAAAGTAAAAATAACCGTTCCTAATACTATAAAATAAAAACCAGCAAGCTTAAAAAAACCTTTATTAAGATCAGTTGAAAACCACCTGTAATATAAAGGAATGAAAAGTAAGGGAATTAGTTTTACAGAAACTGATATACCTAATAAACAAGCAGACCCAAGCCATTTTTTTTGATGTAATAAATATAGAGAAGCTATTAAAAAGAATAGCATGACCCCTTCAAAATGAAGGTTACCAGTTAGTTCTATAATGATAAAAGGATTTAAGAAATACCAAAAAATTTGATTTGGATTTAAATGAAGTTTTAATAATAGTTTTCTTCCTATAAATAGAATTCCAATATCTGCTGCAATTAAAATAATTCGCATCACCACCACGGACCCTAAAATACTTTTCCCTGCAAAAACTGAAGCAACTGCAAAACATAACTGATTGACAGGAGTGTAGTTGCTAAAATGACTTCCATTTAAACTGCCCATTCCTTTATAAAGCTTTTGTGCTTGATTAATAATTGCCCCAAATGAATTTGAAGCATCTTCTATATAGTTTTCTGGGGTAAATAAATAGGGGCTTATGCCTTGTGCAATTAATCTTCCATCCCAAATAAAACGATAAAAATCTTGAGATAAATTGGGTAGTATTGCGATAAAAAGTAATCTAAAAATTATTCCGATTCCTGCTAACAACCAAAAACGATCTTGATTTATTTGGATGATTTTATAAGAAATAAAAAATAATGCTCCAAAAAGAATGATCAGTTTTATAAAATCACTTCGGTCTAGGTCATAAGCAAAAACAATATAAAATAACATGCATAGGAAAACCAGCAGTATACTTGTTCTATTATTTTTTAAAGTTGTGAGCACTTGTATCCTTTATTACAAATACTAATGTCGCAGGTATTTATAAAAACATACAACATTAGAAATAGTCATTCAAAATTAGAATTAATTTTGCCATTCTGCTATAAATAGATTGGTATCACGTCCACCACCATTATTTCTGTTAGATGAGAATATTAAATGTTTTCCATCATTTGAAAAAACTGGAAAAGCATCAAATGTTTCACTGTGAGTGATACGCTCTAAATTTTTCCCATCTACATCAATCATGTATAAATTAAAAGGGAATCCTCTTTCAGATTCATAATTACTAGAGAATAATATTTTTTTACCGTCTGGTGTAAAAAATGGACTCCAGTTCGCATTTCCTAGATTTGTTACTTGTTTCATGTCGCTACCATCAGCATTGCAAATATAAAGTTCCATATTGGTAGGCTCTACTAACCCTTCAGCTAACAATCCTTTGTACTTACTAACTTCTTCTTCTGTTTTAGGTCTTGATGATCTAAAAATTAATTTGGTTCCGTCTGGAGAAAAGAAAGCGCCACCATCATAGCCTAACTCATCTGTGATTTGTTGAACATCACTTCCGTCAAGATTCATCGTGTATAATTCTAAATCGCCACTTCTTGTTGATGTAAATACTATTTTATCACCTTTTGGAGAAACTGTAGCTTCCGCATCATAACCCGGTAAATCTGTTAATTGCCCAGTAATATTACCTTCTAAATCGGCAACAAAAATGTCGAAACTATCATAAACTGGCCATACATACCTTCCGTTTTTACGCAGTGGAACTTCTGGACACGCTTTATCTGCTAAGTGTGTAGAACCATAAACAAAACTTTTATTGTCTGGTAAAAAATAAGCGCAAGTTGTTCGTCCCATTCCAGTACTAACCATTGGCGGAATATTTCCGTTAAAAGTTTCATCAGCATTCATTAAAAACATCTGATCACATGCCAATCCCCATTTTTTATTATTGGATTGAAAAATTAACTGTTGATCATCAAAACTCCAATAAGCTTCTGCATTATCACCACCAAAAGTTACTTGGCGTAATGATTTAAAATGAATTTCTTCAGGGAAGACTAAAGAGTCTTTTTTTATCTCTTTCGGTGTTTCTTTAATGGTAGAAACTTCGGTTGATTTAGTTTCGGTTTTATGTTCTTTACAAGCAAATATGAATAAAACAAGTAATAAAATTGGTATTCGTTTCATAATTAGATTAATTTTGTACAAAAATAACGCTTTAGGATCTTTGTTGATAATGATTCTGGTTATTTCTAACAATTTATATTAAAAAAATTAACAATGAAAGTAATTTATTTATTTGCAGTAGTATTATTAATTTTTTCTTGTAAAAATGAAACACCTGTTAAGGAGGTTTCCATGAAAGAAGATGTGTATTTTCTAGCAGACGATGCCCAAGAAGGAAGACAAACTGGATCTGAATCAGAAAAAATATCAGCGAATTACCTTGCTGAAAGATTTAAAACTATGGGTTTAGCTCCAAAAGGTACGAATGGTTATTTACAGCCATTTACGTTTAAACCAAAAACGAACCCTCATGGGGAAGCTACTTATGTTGTAAACAAAGAAGATAGTACTATTACGGGTTTAAATGTGGTCGCTTATATCGATAATAAAGCAGAAAACACGGTGATTATTGGAGCTCATTATGATCATTTAGGGCTTGGTAGTGAAGGTTCTTTGTATAGAGGTGAAGGAGCAGAAATTCATAATGGGGCAGATGATAATGCGAGCGGTGTTGCAGTAATGATGAACTTAGCAAAACAATTAAAGGGGAAGAATACAAATAATAATTACTTGTTTATTTCATTTTCCGGAGAAGAAATGGGATTGTTAGGCTCTAATTATTTCGTGAAAAACCCAACCATCGATACTAAAAAAGTAAATTACATGATCAACATGGATATGGTGGGAAGATTAAAAGAGAATAAATCACTTGCCGTCTATGGTGTAGGAACTTCACCCAAATTTAGTCAAACCTTATTTGCAAATAATTCCGATTTTAAACTTATCGAAAAAGAATCTGGAGTTGGACCAAGTGATCATACTTCATTTTATTTAGCCGATATGCCAGTATTGCATTTTTTTACTGGACAGCATGAAGATTACCACAAACCAAGCGATGATGCAGAAAAGCTAAATTATGAAGGAATGGATGCTATTTCAACTTATATTATGGACATTATTACTGACTTAGATAATGATGGTAGATTAGAATTCAGAAAAACAAAAAATGAAAGCGAAGAAACTCCTGATTTTAAAGTTACTTTGGGTGTAGTCCCAGATTATTTATATGATGATAAAGGAATGCGTATTGATGGTATAAGTGAAGAGAGACCTGCTCAACGTGCCGGAATGATGAAAGGTGATGTAGTAATTAAAGTTGGTGAATACGAAATAACGGATATGATAAGTTATATGAGATCACTTTCGAAATTTGAAAAAGGACAAAAAACAATGGTGATTGTAGAACGAAATGGAGCGCCTTTAGTATTAGAGGTAACCTGGTAGTTTTTTGTTAAAATAGTATTTGAAGGCTTCTTGAAAAGGAAGCCTTTTTTATTTTACACGAAGTGCAATTAAGGGTAAAATGATTCCTATTCCTAAAAGGGTGGTTCCGATTGTTTTTCCTAAAACCAAGAATGTAACAAGGACTAATAGAAGTAAATAAATAGGTGCTAATGTTATGATTAACACATACCTGAAAGTTCCAATAAATTCGTCTTCTGCTATTTTTGGAAATGCAACTTTCCTCCAAATAAGATAAGGTAAAAAAAAAAATATTTTTATTAAAAAAATAAAAAAGAAATACAAACCTGATGGCCCTTTTAATTTATTTCCAGGATTTGAAAAATCATTTTGGAGGCAATCGTTTACAACTTCAGGTAAGGTGTAATCTACCTTTAAATCATTTAGTTTTTTTAAGCTTATTTCATGGTCTGAAATACTTTCTATATGAGTAGTGAGTTGTTTAAGTTCTGCAGAAATAGATTTGTTTAATTCTTGCATGTCAAGCTGCTTACCATCCCAAAATTTATTGGGAGAAATATGCTTACCAAAATAAACAGACATGGAATCTCCATACTCAGTAGGAGCTTGATAATTTACTCCAACAGGTATAATTATAATTTCTCTTTTAGGATATTTTTGTAAGGTTTCTTCAATGATCCTAGCAGCCCCTTTTTTTAAAGGACGAACTTTTCGGTTTAAGGAATGACTTCCTTCTGGAAATAATATAATCGATTTTTTTTGATTAAGTAATGTGCTACAGAAAGTAAAAATCGCTCTATTTTTTTGAATGGTATTTGCTCCGTCTACCATTCTATAAACAGGAAGCATTTGTAAACTATTTAACAGTTTTGCAACTGTTGGGTTTTTAAAAACCGCTGCTCTTGTAAGAAAATAATTTTTTCGAGTACTACTAATGCTAACTAATAGAGGATCTAATAATGCATTTTGATGGTTGGATAAGAAAATAACAGCTTGATCCTTTGGGATTTTTTCTTGGTAAACCACATCGATTTTTTTATAATAAAATTTAAAACCTACTGTGAGGTAAAACTGAACAAAACTGAACCAAAGTAATTTCAAAATAAATGCGATTTAACTTCTTTTTTTAGACCAAAAAATTGCTATAGTAAGTCCGGATGCAATATGCCATATTCCCCAAAATGCAGCTAAAATAGCCATTCCGCCAAGACCATTAAAAAAACTAAAAATTAATAACAATCCCAATCCAGAATTTTGTATTCCGGTTTCAATGGCTAAAGTACGTCTATTTCTTTTAGAAAGGCCTGCGATACTAGCCACGCTATACCCCAATATTAATGCTAATATGTTATGAACTAATACAATTATAAAAACATAATGAATGTATTTTTTAAAAATGTCAATGTTTTTTGATAATGCTAAAATGATAAGTGCTATAAAAAATAAAATAGATCCTATTTTAAAAAAAGGTGCCGTTTTTAATGCAAATTTCGGGAAGTAATTTCGAACTAACATTCCTAAAATTAATGGAACTCCTAATAATAATGAAATTACTTTAACCATTTCTAGAGGTGATAACGAAATGGTATTTATTAACTTAGAAGTAGGCCCATAAAGTCCAGACCATAATTGAAAATTTAATGGAGTCATGACAATTGCTAAAAGTGTTGAAATAGCTGTTAGGCTAACTGAAAGTGCTGCGTTTCCTTTTGCATAATGGGTCATGAAATTGGAAATATTTCCTCCTGGACAAGCAGCAACCAGAAACATACCTAAAGCAATACTTGGAAGTGGTTGTATGATAGTTACTAGTAAAAAAGTGAAAGCTGGAAGTAATATAAATTGAGATAAAACTCCAATTAATACACTTTTTGGGTTTTTAACGATTCTTGAAAAATCTGATATCGTAATGTTTAGAGCAACTCCAAACATAATCACCGCAAGTGTTAGATTTAGAAAGAATAGACTCTCTGAATCAAAATTTAATATAATGGTGTCTAACTCTTCTTGCATGTAGGTTTTAAAAATAGTGAAATTC
>ERZ887851.3564-NODE-3564-length-11176-cov-6.536463_pt1 | contig 11176 bp, 10 predicted proteins | sample MGYA00521100_ERZ887851 | MGnify/ENA primary metagenome ERZ887851 (study PRJEB32303, sample SAMEA104408602) | aquatic metagenome | biome: Brackish water; feature: Pelagic; material: water | place: Baltic Sea | collected 2014-06-06T16:11:00 | depth 11,444 m ...
ATTTTCGTCCGGCACAACCCTCAAAAACTGGTCAGTTTTCAACCGGCGTCAACAACCCGTAAAAACTGAGATACCTAAGCCATCACCTCGTGGCGGGGATTGCCAGTTATTACCTACCGTGTCTAATTTTTAATTATCGGTCAATTGCATCTGATTTAAAATAAATGACACAATTCGTTATTGTTGTTCTCCTAGGTGACCAACGCTATGTTCGAGATATTAAAGATTCAAACCATCAGAACGTTACTAATCAGTTTCTTTGTTTTCACCAGTCCACTCGTCCTTGCCCAAAGTTCACCCATCAAATTGATGGTGGGTTTCCCAGCCGGTGGCGGAACTGACGCTATTGCACGGATACTCGCTGAGAAGCTCAGTTATTTCCTAGGCGTGCCCGTTACTGTTGAAAACCGAGCTGGCAATGGTGGGCAAATCGCAGCGCAGGCTCTTAAAATTGCACCCCCAGATGGCACGGTGCTCTTTCTTTCGCACGACCATACCATTTCAATCTTGCCCATTATCAATAAAAATTCTGGATATGATCCCAAGAAAGACTTTGTCCCAGTCGCTGGCTTTGCGAGCTTCGCCAATGGTTTCGCCTTGTCAGGTAATTTTTTAAACAAATCATTGGATGAATTTTTACAATCCGTTCGTATACAGCAACAAGGCAAAGCATCTGTCGGCGTTCCCGCCACACAATCAGTCCCAGAGCTTCTCGTCAAATCACTCGCCAAACAATTTGAGCTCGACCTTATCGCCATTCCCTACAAGGGCAGCGCTCCTATGATTGCCGACATGGTAAGCAATCAAATGAATTCAGGCGTAGCATCCGTACCTGACTTCATCAAGTTTCAAAAAGCAGGCATGTTGCACATGGTCGCTGTTATGGGAACCAGTCGGCAAGCCATCCTACCCGACACACCTACCTTTGCCGAGCTGGGTATTAAAGGCTTTGAGGACTTGTCTTATTACGGAATTTTTGCACCCAAAGGCACACCAACAGCCACGATTGACCGCTTCAGCCTCGCCTTAAAGAACGTACTTGAGTTACCTCAAATCCAGCAGAAACTGAGCGCACTAGGTTTAACCATCGAATACATGACGAGTGATACGCTTTCCCAACGGGAAAGCATTTACTCAAAAAATTGGGCACAAATCATTGCAAGGATGGGTGTCACAGCACAGTAATCCGTCATACCCACAAAAGTATCCCAACGACCAGATTCGCAACCTGCGTTTCGTCTTTTATGGCGTCACCCTGGAACCGCTTGATTGCCATTTGATTGGCGAATCCTCACCCCTAGCAACTTGATCTCGCTGGAACCTGCATAAATCCAACCGTTAAAAAATTGGAAAAACTCAAAAATAACTCAGGAACATTTATTTCACGACGTCTGCCGTCGCAAATTCGTTGATACGTTTCGGTCAATATGGCTTGTTTTATTGAATGTGTTTGGACTAGCAGCGCGGTGCCTTCAACTAAACCAACCTAAGCTTATTGATTGCGTCATCAAGCGTTTGGTCATTTTTAGCAAAACAGAACCGAACCAATTTGTGATTAGCCTTTGCACTTTTCTGGTCTGCATAAAAGGCCGATACCGGTATAACGGTGACACCATGGTTTTTTGTGAGCCAGACAGCAAACTCCGCCTCTGGCACATCCGATATATTGCTGTAGTCAGCAAGCAGAAAGAATGTTCCTGGGCAAACGTAAGGCACCAAGCGAGTGGTGCGCAGGCCTTGAGCAAGTCTATCGCGTTTGGCTTGATAGAATTCAGGCAGGGCGAGGTAGGTCGAAGGATCTTTTGTGTATTCGGCTAAGGCGTGTTGGAACGGAGATGGGACTGTAAACACCATGAACTGGTGAACTTTTCTTAATTCATGTGTCAGTTCCGAGGGGGCGCAGCAGTACCCCACTTTCCAACCCGTCGTATGGGTCGTTTTACCAAAAGAAGAAATAACAAAACTTCGTGCCGCTAAATTTGGCCGCGACGCCAAGCTCAGATGACCTTGCGCAACAAAGGTAATGTGTTCATAGACCTCATCAGACAACAGAAGTATGTCGGTCCCAGAAACAATGTGTTCGAGTTGGTCTAAGTCTTCAGTCGTTAATACAGCGCCCGTTGGATTGTGGGGAAAGTTGAGCACAATCATCCGCGTCTTGGCTGTGAGGCCCTTTGAAACGCGATCCCAGTTAACTTTGAATGTGGCTTGTGGGTTGTCTGGAGGGTCCATCGCTACGGTGACAGGTATGCCACCGGCTAGGCGAATCGCAGGTACATAACAATCATAATTGGGTTCAATCACAATGACTTCATCGCCTGACTGAATGACGGCAAGGGCAGTTGCCATGATGGCTTCAGTCGCACCACTGGTCACAGTGACTTCTGTATCTTTATCGTAAGCACATTGATAAAGTGTTTTAACTTTTTGGGCGATCACCTCTCGCAAGTTGTCAACGCCAGACATATAGGGATATTGGTTGTGACCTGACGCCATGGCCTCAGAAACCAAGTTCAATAACTTGGGATCTGGGTTGAAATCAGGAAACCCTTGGCCCAGGTTGACCGCACGATACTCAGCAGCCATCTGACTCATGACGGTAAAAATGGTCGTGCCGACATCGGGTAGCTTAGAGTCGAGTCGCATAGGGTCAGCTTATTGGGTCACACGATTAATAAATGGCATTTTGCGTTTATTGCTTCGCAATTCGTAGCACTAACCGCCGGTCTTGTCGAAATGGACCAATGCTCGAATCTTACCAAGCATATTAAAGGTAACCGAATTGTTCACCGAAGGTCACCAAGTCGCACTTATGTCTCGACTTAGCCAGGCCGCACAGGCTTAATTGCGCAAAAGTTTCACCGCTCAGTCAGTGCCTGTCATGGGATATTTCTCCTCATAAAAATTAAACAACCACAACAAAAGCCAAACTTAGTATTGAGTGAGATCTGTCACGTTCAGCACATTTCCCCTGCAGTCTCAGTGAAATTGGGGCATAGTCTTTGGCCACACTTGCTATCGATGCAAAACGCGTGTACCTTGCAGTGACAAGTAATAGGTAATCCTCAATGTTTTCTAAAATATTTACACTGCTAATTGTTCTCATTACCCTCATTGCATTGAATGGCTGTTCTGACAACAAATCTGTGGTTAGGGTTGCAACATCCCCTTTTTATCCCCCCATCGTTTACAAAAAAGACGGTACCCAAGTCGGCATTGATATTGAAATCTTCAAAGCTTTCTGCGCAAAAATAAGCTGCTCTCCACAAATCAAAGAATATGACTTTCCGGTCATGCTCCAAGCTGTTGCTAACGGTGCAGCCGATATTGCTTTCGCTGGTATTTCAATCACCGAGGAGCGCCAAACAACACTGGATTTCTCGCAGCCGTATTTTCATAATGCCATTCACTTGGTCAGTATCGCGCCCGATGCCAAAAAAATTAGCGAGCTCTCAGAACTTAAAAAATTCCGAATTGGATACCCAATTGGTAATGTTTATGATGAGTTTATTGAAAGGAATTTGGCGCCCGAGGGATATTACGCCCTGTTGCAAATCCGGCATTACACCGATTACACGCAAGTCCTGAAAGATATGCAGTCAGGAAATCTAGACTTAACCTTCATGGATGAACTAAGCCTGAGACTTTGGCAAAAAAAGCATGGGAGCGCAGTCAAATCAGTCTTTAAGTTCCCACAACAAGATCCTTGGGGATTCGCGTTTGGTAAAAGATCAACCCTAAAAAATGAATTTGATGCGTTTCTCAAAAAACTTGGACCCGAGGGCGTTCAAAAAATCATTGACCAAGCTGTTGGCAACTAAGACCGAGCTGAACTCAAAACCAACTAAATACACGGTCACGACCGACCATCAAGACAACACTGGCCACGAAACCGAGCACTAGCAAAGCGCTGTAGCAGATGAAGTAGGGTTTTTCAGAGGCGTTGTTATAAAACTTTCGCCCGAGCCATGAGCCCACAAAAGTCAATGGCAACAAACCGATGGCTGCACCGGCATTACCGAAGTGCAAAATACCCAACAAAACAAGCGGTATGATTTTGGTAAAGTTTTGCACCAACAAAAACTTATTTTGTGCCGCGACGAACTGTTGTCGGGCAATTTTGTAACAAAGAAAATAAACGGTCATCAGTGGTGCGCCTGAATTGGCAACTGTTTGACTGATCCCAATCGCACTACCGAGCGCAAACAAGCCCCTTGCCGTGGGCGCGCCTTTGGCTGCAAATAGCTTCGCAACCTGTTCGCGCAGCATAATCAAAACAACGTACAGCAGTGACAACCCCGCTACCACAAGCTCTAGTCGCCGATGCACCAAGGCCATGCCCCATCACTGACCAGCAGCCATAGGACGGCCGCACCAATGGCCGTACCGAGGACAGCGCCGGGTAACAGCGGCTTCGATAACGTCGGGTTTGACTCGTTTCGGTGCTGCCAAACACCCAGTATCGACGAAGGCAGCATTAAAACAGAGGCCACGGCCAAGCCATTGCTGCCACCCAAAGCCAAAACCATCAAAGGCGACACCACAAAACCGCCAGCACCCAGACCGCTGCGGGCGAAGCCCATCAAAAAAGCGGTGCTGGTTGCCAATACCGTTGCCAATGTTGGCAGCGGTTGAGAAGAAAAAGCACTGACGATCAGTTCAAATTTCAACTGCTTGACTCACCAAAAATGGGTGCTCAATGCCGCCGTTGCGATAACCACCAAATTACGATTTGTCGCCTCGGTTTAACGCGCGATAAGTTCGAATCACCTGACTGTCATCGGCTTTGCCATCGCCGCGACCCGAGCTCGCGATGTACATTTGTTGAGCGGCTGCTGCGATCGGTAGCGCAGCCCTCAAATCCTGGCCCGTTTGCAACACAATCGACAGGTCTTTGACAAAGATATCAACCGCACTAGTCACTGGCGGCTCGACTTGCAACATCCGAGGCCCCCGGTTTTGAAGCATCCAGCTTGATGCTGCCGATCCCGACATGATCTCGAGCAGTGTCTTGAGTTCAATCCCTGCTTTTTCAGCCATCGCAAAGGCTTCAGCCGCCACCGCGATGTGCACGCCACACAGCAACTGATTAATCGTCTTAACCATCGCCCCTTGGCCAGGCGCTTCGCCCACATGAAAAATTCGCTCACCCATGGCCTGTAAGATCGGCAGATTGGCTTCAAACACCGCCTTCTCACAACCCACCATGACGGTCAGGCCACCCGATTCAGCACCCACCACCCCGCCAGACACGGGCGCATCAATAAACGCGTGACCACCGTCTTGAACGCGCTTGGCCATTGATTGAACCGCGGCTTGTGCACACGTCGCCATGAGCACCACCGTGGCACTGGTGGCCAGCGCATCAAGCGCCTTCGCCTCAAAGAGCACTTGTTCGGCCTGAGCAGCGTTAACCACCATCAAAACCAAGACATCTGCGCCTTCAGCCGCCTTGCGCGCATCGCGCATAAAAGTCCCGCCAGCGGCCTCAAACCTTTCCTTTGGAGCATCGCTGATGTCAACACCACGCACCGTGTGACCCTTGGTCAGTAAATTCACCGCCATGGGTAACCCCATCGCCCCCAAGCCCACAAAGGCTATTGTTTGCATCTCAGCTCCATCGCATCGAGACGCCATTCACACGCCCCGCGCATCGTTGATTGATTATTACCAGAATGATCAATTAGAGGCGTTTATTGTGCCACTGCTAGAAGCCAGATGCACAGAAACACCTAGCCAACGGGAAAAGCTTCTTAGCAAGACTGCGAGCTGCTCAATATGTCAAAACTCGGATCAAAACATCGAAGAAATGACCACAAAAATAGCTTTGATGATTGAAGGTGACCACAACGGGTCACCTTCGTTTGGCATATCTCGACAACCGAAAGGGTTAAGCGCTCTCTTTTCGACGACAAACCATCGCTTCCCAAGCGTCTTCCACCCAGTCACACAAAACAGCGCGCGTTTCGCGCGGATCAATAATGTCTTGAACCATAAATCGCTCAGCTGTTCTGAACGGAGAGGCAATACGGTGGTAGTAGTCTTCAATTGCTTGACGAGTGGCGTCCGAGTCATCTGCGTCTGCAATTTCTTGGCGATAAGCAGCCGCGACACCGCCCTCAATTGGGATCGAGCCCCATCGTGCCGAAGGCCAGGCAAACCGATGTAGTAATTGAGGAAAATACTTCGGTGAATGCAGGCCACCCGCCATGCCAAAGGCACGACGCATAATGATGGAAACCCACGGGACTTTAATTTCCTCGATCGTACTCAAAACACGAACAGCTCCCAATAGCGTCCCCCGCAGCTCAGCTTCTGGTCCAGTCGCGTTGCCCGGCTGATCAACCATATTGATTATGGGTAACCCAAAGGTGTCACAAAGTTTGACATGACGCTCCATTTTCCAAGCTGATGTTAGCGTCATCGCACCACCAGCAATTTTAGGATCGCTGCAAAGAATCCCCACTGGATAGCCATTAAGCCGACCAAGCGCCGTGATGCAAGAACCACCATGGTAGCGACCAATTTCAAATATCGAGTCCACATCAAAGATAGACTTCAAAATCTTCCGTGGATCAAAAATTTTACGACGATCCCTAGGGATTGCATCTTTTAGCCAATCATCAGCCCGATCAACCGGATCAGCATTTGAGAGCGGCTCGGCAAAGGTAGCCGCATGGCGTGGCAGATACGAAAGGAAGCGCCTGACTTGAGCAAACGCATCCTCTTCACTTTCAGCCTCGTTATGCACTAGACCGCTTTGTCGGTGCACCTTGTAGCCACCAAGGTCATTTTTGTGTATGTCGATCCCATAGGCTTGCTTTACAACAGGTGGTCCTGCCGCAAAAACCTGTGCTTGATCACGAACCATGACTGAAAAATGAGACATCAGCACCTTGATTGCACCGAGCCCAGCGCAGGCGCCAAGCGCTACTCCCACAACCGGGACCGTTTTTAACAAATCCACGACTGGCCAGTTGGGATAGCCTGGGATTTTGCTATGTCCGCTTTGCTCCAAAAGTTTGACACTGCCCCCCGCCGTGTCGACCAACCTTATGATGGGTAACCTCAAATCAAGGGCGAGCCGCTCGGCATATATCCACTTATCAGAAATGGTTCCCTCAGAAGACCCCGCTCTAATTGTGTAGTCATCAGCAGAGACAACAACTTTACGGGCTTGAATCTTGCCTGTGCCAATAATGGCATTAACAGGCGATAGGCCCTCAAAAAAACCCTCCGCTGTGTAGCGTCCTTTACCTGTGATTCGACCCAACTCGCGAAAAGTCCCTGTATCGAGCAGAGCATCTATTCTTTGTCTGGCGTTCAAAATGCCACGTGCTTCTAGTTTGGCCAGCGCCTCTGGGCCACCCATTGCAGCGGCCTGTTGACGCCGTGCCTGTAACTCGCCAAGTTCTAGTGCCCACTCGCCATCCACCGATAGCGGCGGCTTTTCGTTTGATTCCATTGCTTTAGTCAAGTGACATCCCCTCATCCAAAAGTAAATTTCTCACTGCGCCCGCACAATACGACGAGCAATCAGCTCATCGATCTGTGCGTCAGCTAGCCCCATTGAAGACAGAATTTGTCTTGAGTCCTGACCCAAGTCTGGGCCTGTATGCCGAATACTGCCAGGTGTGCGAGATAACTTAGGAACAACACCAGCCTGTGTTGTGTGCCCTAATATCGGGTGCGCTACTTTCACCAACATATCCCGTTGGGCAAAGTGCTCATCCTGATAGATATCAGCAATCGTATATACAGGTGCAGAGGGAATGCCTGCTAACACTAGGCGTTCTGCCAAAACGACAGGCGTCAACGTTGATGTCCATTGGCCAATAATCGTATCAATGGCTTTCATATTTTTAGGCTGACCGCGCGCACGGATGCTAGAAAAGCGTGGGTCAGTAAATAGATCCGGTTGACCCATGACCTTAGTCAAACGCTCAAATATGACGTCGCTGTTAGCTGCAATCAACATCCAACTGCTGTCCGCTGTTGGGTACAAGCTATTTGGCGCCATCGTAGGCAAATTAGGTCCGACACGTTTAGGCACAAACCCCAGTTTCTCAAAGGCAGGCACATAAGGCTCCATTTGAGAAAAAGCCGCTTCGTATAGTGCGACATCCACGACTTGACCGAAGCCTGATCGTGCCCGCTCGTGAAGAGCCGTCATTGCACCAAAGGCGGCATAGACTGACGTTAAGTAGTCAGTGGTGGCCAGCGCCACACGTGCTGGTGGTCGATCTGGATCACCCGTCATGTGGCGAACACCTCCGACCGCCTCGCAAATGGCACCGTAGCCGGGGCGTGCGGAATAAGGACCATCTTGCCCGTAACCACTAATTCGAACCATAACCAACCCAGGGTTTCTTTTGGATAGCGTTTCATAATCAAAACCTAATCTTTCCAAAACACCCGGTCGATTGTTTTCAACAAGAATATCGGCCTGCTCAATTAAAGCCATCGCAATATCGTGACCCTCGGTCGACTTCAGGTCCAAGGCGATAGATTTCTTCCCCCTGAGAATGGTTGCCGCATAGAGTGATACGTCGTCAACATGTTTTCCCATTTGACGTACACCGTCACCCTCAAGAGGTTCTATTTTTGTCACATCAGCGCCAAAATCCGCCAGAAGTCGGGCGCATGCAGGACCGGCAATGGTCGAACATATTTCGATAACTTTGATGTCGTGTAACGGAGCCTTTGAGTCAGCCGGACCTGAATGATTTTGAAGCACCATCGTGTCAAACTCCCGTGGGGAGATCAAGAAGTCTTTGCTTGATCCAAAAGTGTTAGAAGGTTTTCTTCGATGAATCCCGTGTGAAACTCACCTGATCTAAATGCACTATTGATAAAAATTTTCTTTAAAAATTCGAGATTGGTTTGAACCCCTGAAATTTGAATCGCGGCCAAGGCTTGGTTCATTTTTTCGCAAGCCAATTCACGACTCTCTGCATGCACCATCACTTTGGCAATCATTGAGTCGTAATGTGGCGTAATGGCGTCACCACAGCTCACCCCTCGGTCAATTCGAACATCACCAAACCCAAACTCAATGTGCTCGGGAAGCTCAAGGACATCTATGGTCCCTACTGAAGGAAAGAACGACTTATTTGGCCGTTCAGCACAAATCCGTGCCTCCAAGCTGTGTCCTTTGACACTCAAGTCACCCTGCGTAAAGTCAATGGGCTCACCGCTTGCCACGCGTAACTGCCACTCAACCAGATCGATACCTGTGATTAATTCAGTAATGCCATGCTCAACCTGCAAGCGTGTGTTCATTTCAAGAAAATAGAATTTCCCGTCGGGTGTCAGGACGCACTCAATCGTGCCGACACCCACATAACCAATGGCTTTAACCAATCCGACTGCCGCATGCGCCATCTTCTCTCTTGTCGGTTCACTCACTGCGATGGCTGGAGCCTCTTCTATTACTTTTTGATGACGCCTCTGAACTGAGCAATCCCGATCAAAAAAGTGAATAACATTACCGAATTGATCAGCCAATATCTGTAATTCAATATGCCGAGGCTCACTGAGGTATTTTTCAATCATCAAGGCATCATCGCCAAACCCTGCGAGCGCCTCACGCCGACATGAGCCCAGAGCGGCAGCAAAATCAGCAGCTTCGCGAACAATTCGTAACCCTCGACCACCACCACCCTTGGTGGCTTTGATCATCACGGGATAACCGATCTCTCGAGCCAAGTCACCCAACACATCATCGGCTAAATTCTGGCCATCAACGCCAGGAATCGTTGGCATCTTGGCTAGTGCAGCAAACGCTTTGGCACGGGCTTTGTCACCCATCAACTCGATGGCCTCAGCGCTCGGTCCAATAAAAACAATGTTGTTATCTTTGCAGGCTTTTGAAAACTGAGCGTTTTCAGCCAAAAAACCATAACCCGGGTGGATAGCATCTGCCCCAGCCGAAAGTGCGGCTCTCACAATCCCGTCAATATTCAGGTACGTAGATCGAGTCGTTTCCGGCTCCACCAAAATTGCTTGATCACAAAACTGAACATGCCTAGCATCACGATCGACTTGTGAAAAAATGGCCACTGTCTGGATTCCCATCCTACGGGCCGTAACAGCGATGCGGCAGGCTATTTCACCCCTATTGGCAATAAGTAATTTGTGCACGCCGGTATCCTTAATGTCAGCGAAATTGACGATTGGTGTCTAACTCATGTGTGCCAAGTGCCATTTCCACATCGCGCACAACAGTGAGTAGTCGCGGACCGATTTCCGTCTGAATTTGATTTGGCTTGAGCCGAAATACAGGGACGCCACAATTAAATGCGTAGTAATGATCATCAATCTGGCTTTGCATTGGCACACCGACCGATCTCGTGTCTTTGACAAGATTGTCTGTCGCCAAACAAAATCCCCACTTGTTCTTCTGCTCTATCGCTTCCTGAATATGCGCTAGATACAGACTGTCTTTACGATCCCAGCCCGGCGTAATCGAATCCAGTAATTGCTGTCGAACCACATCAGGCAAACCCGCCAAATAGGCGCGGCCCATTGCGGTTTTATAAATAGGTATCTGAGTACCTACGCCCGCCATCACTGGGTTGACTGAAGCTGCTGGAGAGCAGCTTTCGACATAAATCATCTGCGTACCAAATTGCATACCAATCGAAACAGCACCACCCACTTCGTTTGCCATTTGTTGCATCAGCGGTCGTGCAATTTGTTTAATTTTCATGTGCGAAAGCAAAGGGTGAGCCGTTGCCAGCACGGCCAATCCGAGGGAATATCGGTGCATTCGATCGGAGTAATGAAGAAACCCAAACTTTGCAAGTGTGAAAGTAATCCGAGAAACCGTCGGTTTGGAAAGACCTGTTAGTTCGGCGATTTCCTTGTTGCTTAAGTCAATGCGCCTTTTGTCAAAACAGTTCAAAACGACCAGCCCCCGAGCCAAAGTCAGCACCAGTGAGGGATCAGTTTCCTCAATGCTGCCAACTTTTCCTGACACAAACGTACCAGCGGCTCGGGTTCTTCCCATGGCTAACACACCCTAAATTTATTTATTTTTAGAAAGACCAAGCGTATCTAGAATGGCCTGGATGCGCGCGGTTTCCTCAGTCATCACAGCATTGACACGATCTGGACCAATAAAATCTGGATTCCAGCCTCGGGTTCCAACAAACTTCTTCCATTCCGCTGTGCC
>ERZ887851.3571-NODE-3571-length-11165-cov-15.940594_pt1 | contig 11165 bp, 17 predicted proteins | sample MGYA00521100_ERZ887851 | MGnify/ENA primary metagenome ERZ887851 (study PRJEB32303, sample SAMEA104408602) | aquatic metagenome | biome: Brackish water; feature: Pelagic; material: water | place: Baltic Sea | collected 2014-06-06T16:11:00 | depth 11,444 m ...
CTAGAGGATGCTGAAGACAAGATCGATGAGATGGTAACAGACATCATGCGGGACACCGCCTTTGATGAAACATCAGAAGCCTACGATATCTTCATCACCGGCGGGGGAAACTTCCGCTATGACATCCAGCCCACCTACAAGGCCAACCGATCAGGGAAGCCTAAGCCAGAACACCTAGCAGACTTGCGGGACTACTTGGTTCGGTCCTACGGGGCTACCGTGTCCAACGGACAAGAGGCAGACGATGACATTGCTACCCGAGCCACACAGCTTGGGCGGGATGCTATCATTGCGTCTATCGACAAGGACTTCCTGCAAGTCCCCTGCTGGCACTACAACATCAACAAGAAGACGTTGGTTCAGGTGGCACCCCACGAAGGTCTGGTGTTCTTCTACACACAGATACTGATGGGTGACGCAGCGGACAACGTCATCGGACTGAAGGGCGTTGGTCCCGTGAGGGCTGGCAAGATGCTTGGTGGTATAACGACAGAGAAGGAACTCTACGATGCTTGTGTTGCCGCTTATGGCGGTGACGTTGGGAAGGTTGTTGAGAACGCAAGGCTCCTGTGGCTTCGACGTGAGGAGGGTCAGGTGTGGTTTCCTCCAAACGCAGTGGGTTGAGACAATCGGCACTCAAGGCTGGCTTCCGGTCTGGCCTTGAGCAAGACAACGCCAAACACCTAGAAAGGAACAAGGTCGCCTATGAATATGAAAAGCAAAAGATCCACTACGTCACGAAGGCGAGGTCCTACACCCCTGACTTCGTTCTAGCCAACGGTGTTATCGTTGAGACGAAGGGCCGCTTTATTCCAAGCGATAGAGCCAAGCACCTTCTGATCAAAGAACAACACCCACAGCTAGACATCAGGTTCGTCTTTTCGAACAGCAATCAGAGACTTTCCAAGACCTCGAGCCAAACCTATGGGGGTTGGTGTGAGCGTCATGGCTTCCTTTATGCTGACGGGTTGATCCCCGTTGAGTGGATGAAAGAGAGGTGATCGTGCCGTCTAGTGCGCCTAGGGCTTGTCGTATCCCCGGCTGCGCTGCCTACTCGTGTAGCGACGACAACTGCCTAAACAAACGACAAGCTACACACAAACCAAAGGGAGCTGAGGGTGCCAACGATAGGGGTGCCCTCAGCCGATCTAGTGCCTACAACAGCTCACGCTGGCGTAAGGTCAGGTTGGCTCAGATATCTAAGCAGCCACTCTGCCAGAGGTGCCTGAGCTTCGACCTAGTCACCATAGCGACTGACGTAGACCACCAAGTCCCACACAGGGGGGACAAGAAGCTCATGTGGTCCGCAAGTAACCTCCAGTCTCTCTGCAAGTCCTGCCACAGCTGGAAGACGCAAGAGGAGGTCAAAGGTACCTTCCACGACTTCCGCAACTTTGTTTCGCGCTAGGCCTCTTCAGGGCAACATTCTTGTTTTGGTGGCGTGCATTCTTTTCCATTGGGGCAATGCTGTCCAAGGAATACGAAATTTCTTAAAATGATCAGGAGGAGCCGGATGGCTGGAGCTAAGGGCCGATCAGGAGGCCACAACAGGAAATCAATCGCAGAGCATAAGCTCGACGGGACATACAGAGCAAACAGACACACAGGTCTGCTACAGGAGAACCCAATGCAGGTGAAGCCAGAGGCCTACATCACTAGCAACAGTACCAAGGCCAAGCTGTTCGACCGCTTCGCTGAGCTACTGTACAGCGAGGGCCTGACATCAGGTCAGGTCGATAGCCTCTACATCAGTCAGATCGTGGACATCTACGATGCATACACTCAGGCTGCATCTGTCTACGATGCTGAGGGGGTGGGTGCTAAGGTAGGACCGAAGCTCGCCATCAGCCTCATGATGGACATGCAGAAGGAGCTGCGTATCCTCCTAGGTGAATACTCACTAACACCAGCAACCCGTGCAGCTAAGGAGCGCACCAAAGAGGAGCCAGAGGAAGACGATGATCCTGTGGCTACCTTCCTGAACATAAAGCCCCGCTTGGTACAGTAACCAACACAACACAAGGACTATACAAAATGGCAAACCTTTTCGTAGCTGACAACCACACACAAGCCGACATTGACGACGACCTCGACCTTCAGACCTGCCTTGACCACCCACGGGTTACCAAGGTCACTATCATGCCTGATGGCACTCTGGTGGCTGAGATGTCCACAAAGGATGAGCTGGCGACAGCCTTCAAGGGCATCACCAAGGAGGGCAACCGCTACCGCGCACGCCTCACTGTGGGTGGCGTCCGTCGTAACCTTGGCAACTATGAGACTATCGAGGAAGCTGTTGAGGCACGCATGATGGCAAAAGGATTGGACCTATGAAGATTGGAATCAGCGGAATCGCACTCATTAAGGAGTTCGAGGGCCTACGGCTAGAGGCATACAAGTGCCCAGCTGGTGTGTGGACTATTGGCTATGGCACCACTCGCAACATCAAAGAGGGCATGAGGATCACTGAGTTTGGTGCTGAGTACCTACTCAGGGAAGACCTGAATTGGGTTGAGGACACTATCTTGCTGTCAGTCAAAGTCCCACTCACGCAGACCCAGTACGACGCCCTCTGTAGCTTCATCTACAATGTTGGTGGTGGGGCCTTCAGAGCCTCAACCATGCTTAGGTTGCTCAACAAGGGTGACTACGAGGGAGCAAAAGGCCAGTTCGCACGTTGGAACAAGTCTGATGGCAAGGTCCTAGCTGGCCTTGTGCGCCGTAGGGAGGCCGAGGCTGAGCTTTTCGCCACTGAGGCGCCTCTACCCCTAGAAAAGCCCAAGGGGCTCCTAGGGGCCCTCCTAGGGCTTCTCAGGGCTATCCTAGCGAAGCGGGGTGCCTGAGACATGTTCAAGGGCTACAAAACCATTGTCTTTAACATTCTGGCCACTGTTCTCCCCTTTCTGGAGCTGACAGAGCTTCTCAGTGTGATCCCACACGAGTACCTACCGGTCTACGCGCTCTTCGTTGCAGCTCTCAACATGCTGCTGCGTAGCGTGACCACCACACCAGTCGGAAAGAGGGCGTGATGCTCTCCTTCCTATTGTCCCTAGTGAACCCTATTGGTCGTATCGCTGAGCGCTTAGCAGAGGCTAAGCTCAAGGCTACAGATGCCGCTACAGAGCAAGAGCGGATCAAGGCAGGGGTGGTTGTATCGCAACTGGAGGCCCGACAGGCTATCCTTATTGCTGAACAGTCATCCTTGGTAACGAGATGGATTAGACCAGCCTTCGCACTGCCCTTTATCATCTACAACTTCAAGGTTGTGGTATGGGACAAGGTGCTTGGCCTTGGCGTCACGGATGATCTATCAACCTCCTTCTGGCACCTTCAGATCGTTGTATTTGGAGCCTACTTCCTAACGAGGGGTTTAGAGAAACAAAAGTAAGTCTAAGGAGGCCTGATATGGCTAGACAGACAGTCGATCAGGTCTCAGACGACCTTGATAGGTTGGTTAACAAGTGTGAGGACATCCGCAAGGACCTAACGTCCCTCGAGTTGAAACTTGCTCTACTACACCAAAAGACCCACACAGTCGAAAAGGACCTTGCTGGGGTGCTTAGTTCCTTCTCTTGGGCTTGGCGTACTGTAATAGGCTTGCTGATGGCAGCGGCTGTGGCTTTTGTGATTAGCGGAGGGCTGGACACGTGAGACTAGACATCATCTGGGGCCTCTTTATGGGGGTCCTGTTCACTGTGGTCTTTCAGGTCCTTGTGGCCTACTTGGAGGGACCAACGCCCTACAGAAGCGTTACCGTTGAGAGCGTAGAGAGGGTGGATGGGGGGTACGTAGTGACCGCAAACTTCATCAAGACAGACTGCACCTTCCAGAGACTTGAGGTCTTTGGGATAAACACCGGCATCCCGATCTATCTCGAATGGGTAGCCTTAGATGGCTCACCCTCCACAGACTACGACAGGTCTGTTGGTAGGCAGCACATGAAGATCCTAGCTAACAAGCAGGACTGGGACTTCGACACCCTAGAGATACGGACAAGGCATGACTGTGATGGCAGGATTGTCGATAGGGTGTTCGCCTCGATAGCAATAAGGGACTGGGTGTATACCTGACGACCAATAGGGGGCCTGTAGTGGGCCTCCTACAAACAGAGGAAACAACATGGCAGACGCTATTGAACCGGACGATCCATTCGACCTTCAGCCAATCGACTACGTTATGTCTACCCTAGAGAACGCACTTCACTCTGGCCTTACGCTGGAGGAGGTGGTTGAGCTTGGGAACTTCGCACAGAGCCTAGATGATTGGGACTACGCAGTGAGCCTCTATACAACATAGGAACAACATGACAACTCACCTTATCATACCAGACGGCCACGCTAAGCCCTCTGAAGACCTCGCAAGGTTCGACTACCTCAACCGCTTCATCAAGGACCTGAAGCCTGACGTAGTGGTAAACATCGGTGACGCTGCCGATATGCACAGCCTTAATAGCTTTGACAAAGGCAAGGGCTCCTTCCACGGAGCTTCCTATGAGAAGGACATAAGCTGCGCTGTAGAGAGCTTTGACCGGACATTCCACAAGACGCCAAAGAACATCAGAAAGGTCTTCTGTGTAGGTAACCACGAGCATAGGATCACAAGGGTCCTTGACCAGTCGCCAGAGTTGTCCGGTGACAAGCACGGGGTGTCTATGGGGCACCTACAGCTGGGGGCATACTTCAATGATGTGGTCCCCTATGAGGGTGCAGCAGCTGGCACTATTGAGATCGATGGTGTGGTCTACGCACACTTCCTGACTTCCGGTGCTATGGGCAAGCCTATCGGTGGCGAGAACCATGCACGAAGCCTACTCATGAAGGGCCACAAGAGCGCTACGGTGGGCCACAGTCACTTCCTAGACTTCAGCACGCACGTTGATGCCTCTGGGAAGCGGATGATGGGTCTGGTGGCAGGTTGCTTTAAGGGACCCAAGAACGACGCTTACGCAGGCACCAGCGCTCGCAACTACTGGCGGGGGGTATGCGTAAAGCGGATGGTGAACAACGGCTCCTACGACCTACAGACAGTCTCTCTGGCTCAGCTGGAGGTACTCTACAAAACAAAAGGATGAGACAACATGGCTATGACATCAGATGCCATACAATACGCTAAGGACATCACAGACGGGACTATCTTAGCCAACAAGCACATCAGGCTTCAGTGCCAATCGTTCCTGAACGACCTGTACACCAACCAAAATGATGAGGGCTTCCGTTGGCGCTTCTCTGAGGAGCTGGCGGATCACGCATTAGGCTTCATGCAGCTGTTTAAGTACGTTGAGGGGACCGTAGCAGGCCAACAGGTCGTACTGTCCCCTTGGCAAGCCTTCCTTGTGGCTAACGCCTATGGGTGGGTGGACAAGCTGAACGACGACCTGCGGAGATACACACGTCTAATCTCCTTAGTTGGTCGTAAGAACGCAAAGTCTACAGTCCTCGCCCTTGTGGGGCTATACGAGCTTCGCTTTGGTCCTGAAGGCTCTCAGCTGGTGACTATGGCAACCCAGAAAGAGCAGGCTAAGCTGGTGTGGAACATGAGCGGTCGTATGGCTGAGGTGTCAGACAGGCGCTTGATCCCCTCCTACAAAAGCACTGTTTCCGCAATATCCAACAAGGACAACTGGGCACGCTATTGGCCCCTATCAAAGGAAAGCAAACGGCTAGACGGTCTAAACATCCGTCTCGCTATCATTGATGAAGCGGCAGCTATCCGTGATGAGAACCTCTTTGACGTTGTTACATCTTCAATGGGTGCGCAGCTATCACCACAGACTTGGATGATCACTACCGGCCAGACAGGTGCAGAGAGTAACCCCTTCATGAAGACCTTGGACTACGGAAAGAAGGTCCTAGAGGGTCTTATCGATGACCAGAGGATATTCACACTCGCCTATGCTCTGGAGGACAAGGATGACTGGGACGATCCCACCAAGTGGATCAAAGCCAACCCCAACCTTGGCCTCAGCGTCTCCCAAGACTTCCTTCTTGAGGAGATGCGTGAGGCCCAGAACATCCCAAGCAAAGCGGTGAACTTTAAGGTCAAGTACTGCAATATGTTTCTAAGCACAGCTGACGCTTGGATGGACGTATCTATGTGGAATGCCTGCACAGTCCCTAAGCTGGCCACTGAGGGCCTTCCACTCTACGTTGGCATGGACCTAGGCGCAACCTCTGACCTCACGGCTGTTAGCCTTGTGTGGGCGTCTGAGGGGCGCTACCACATGGACTACCAAGCGTGGGTGCCAGAGGAGGCCTTCAGGTCCTGCCCCAAGCACGTAAGGTCCGTCTATGACCTAGCGGCTGAGAGTGGTCGCCTAGCGGTAACTGAGGGGAACGTAGCTGACCATGACGCTATCTTCGACTACCTTCTGGACCTTGCTACCCGTGAGCAAGTGAAGGAGGTGGCTTTCGATAGCTGGTCGGCTGTCCATTTGACCTCTCGGCTCACTGAGGCGGGCTTGCCGATGGTCCGATACGACCAGAGTATGAAGGCAATGTCCCCAGCTGCCAAGGAGACTGAGGTCATCATCAGGAATAGGGCAATTGGGCACCTTGGCGATCCCTTCTTCTCTTGGTGCTTTAACAACTGTGAGGTCTACACGGACGCCAATGAGAACATCAAGGTCCGAAAGGGTGCTGACCCTGCGCTGAAGGTTGACCCTGTCATTGCAATGATCATGGCGATTGGTCGGGCGTCTCTGGTCCAAGAGAAGAAGAAGAGCTTTTCGTTTTATCTATAACATAGGAGGCCGCGATGCCTACACTCTTGGAATGGCTGAGGCCTTCTAGCAAGACGGATGACGTGCCTATCACCAACGCCAACTTCACGTTTGCCATTGGTGCCAATCCCTACAGCGCTGTTGAGGTAACCCCTGAGAGCGCTATGTCCAACGCCACGGTGTTCACTTGCCTAAGCATCCTTGGCACAGCTGTGGCTCAACTTCCGGTCGCCGTGATGAAGCAAGGCGACAGGTCTTTTAGTCCAGTCGACCACTACATCAACGACCTCCTGATGAAGCCTAACGCCTCGCAGAGCCGCTATGAGTTCCTCTACGGCATCGTTGTGGACCTGATGCTGTACGGCAATGCCTACATCCAGAAGGTCACCACAAGCTCGGGCAAGGTCATAGAGCTTATCCCCCTGCCAGCTGATGAGGTTGAGACGGTCCTCTCAATATCCGGTAAGCGGACCTTTATCCTGAACAAGAGGGTCTACACCGAAAAGGAGGTCATCCACCTCCGCGACTTCGTTGGGCAAGAAGCCCAAGGACTGTCTCGGGTAAAGCAGTGTGCAAGGCTGGTGGCTATCGACAACGCTATCGACGTGCTTATCGCTGACACCTTCACGAACGGCACAAGCGCTTCTGGTATCGTTAGCTTCCCTGACGACGTTGAGCCAGCTACTGCCCAGCAGTTCACAGATGCTTGGTCAAAGAAGTTCGGCAAGGGTGGCACCACACGTGGCTCAGTAGCGGTGCTTGGTGGTGGTGCTACCTTCCAGCGACTGAACCCGCTAAGCCCAGCTGATGGCGACATCCAGTCGCTGAAGGAACAGACCACAGCCCGCATCGGCGCTGTCTTCCGCATCCCAAGTCATGCTCTGGAAATCTTCAGCGGTGCTAAGTACAGCAACGTGCAGGTTAGGAACACGGCATTCTACCGGGATAGCATCGCGCCCCTTACCACGCTGATAGAACAGAAGCTCTCCTTTGGGCTACTGTCTGGTACTGACCTGACTGTTCGCTTTGATGCTGCCGATCTTCTGAGGGGTGACCTTCAGCAAGCCACGACGGTAGCTGTTGATGCAGTTGGGGCTGGGCTACTCACAATTGATGAGGCGAGGGCGCTAATGGGCTACAGTCCTATGGCTGAAGAAGATAAGCCTGAGCCAACAACGGAACCTCAAGAGGGACAAACCAATGCAGATGATTAACAAGTCGATCCCACTGCGGGTAGAGACTAAGGATGGAGCCACACCGGGAACCATCACAGCCTACCTCACGACATTTGGCAATGCTGATGTGGTATCGGATGTTATGGTCAAGGGTTCGCTTGACAACTTTATAGCCAAGTTCAACCCACAAGCTAAGAAGCTGCCGATGTTCTACGAGCATGACCACACCTCAATCATTGGGGAGTGGGTTGGGCTGAAGGCTGACGACTATGGCGTCCTCGGTGAGGGCATCCTCTACACCGAAACGACCAAGGGTTCTGATGTCTACAAGCTGATGCAGCGCGATGCTGTTAGCTCAGTGTCCATCGGTTTCCGTAGCCCAGACTACGAGAAGAACGAACAAGGAGGCCGCACGTTCAACGAGGTTGAGCTTGTGGAAACATCCGTCGTGCTTAACCCCGCCAACGACCGCGCACAGATCATGTCTGTGAAGTCTGCGGATGGGTTTATCGAAACAGCTGCCTTGAAGAAGCACCTTGTTGAGGGTGGTCTGACTAAGGCAGAGTGTGAAGCCCTGTTCTTGAACGGGTGGAAGGGTCTGAAGATGCTTCGAGAGGAAGACACGCAGGCCGCATCATTGGCTGAAGCACTCAAGCGCTTCAAGCTATAGACAGTTTGGGGCGGAATGCTCTGACATCACTGACAAACCAACCTTGACTGTTGACCAGCGGAAAGCTGTCACAATCCCCAATCATCTTGAAAGGATGAAGAATGACCGACCAAGTCACTGAAGCCCTTGAAGCTATCAAGGCAAGTGTGAACGACAAGTTCGATGGTGTTGCTACCAAAGCTGAACTTGACGCGTTCAAAGAAGTTGTGGAAGCTGCCAAAGCTGAAGCTACCAAAGTTGAAGCCCTGAAGGGTGTTGTTGAGGCCCTCGAGGCCAAGTTCGACGCAATGCCAGCCCCTGCCGTTATCAAGGCAAACCAAGAGAAAGACCACACCATGAACACTGTTTCCGAAGGTTTCGCAAAGTCGTTTGAAGCCACTGGCAAGAACCACCTTGACGTAGAGCTTAAGGCTATCACTCAGGGTCGTAACGTGACCGGTGGTAAAGTTGAGACATTCGGCCTGATTGGCTCCATGTTCAACGGCAACCCGATCCGTTCGGTGGCCTCCATTATGGAAACCACCAGCAAGGCTATCGACCTCCCCGTCCGTGCTGGCAACCACGGTGCAGCTAACGCTGGCGCCACTAAGAACGTTGCAGACAACGGCAACGCCAGCGTGGGCGTCACCCAGCTCATCGTGCAGACCTTCAATGCGCGTTCTGACGTGACTATTGAAGCTGTCAACGACATCCCCGGCTTCGACCAGTTCTGGGCGCAAGACATGCTTGCAGAGGTTGCTTCGATTGAGGCCGCTGAGCATGTTACTGAGCTGGCCACGATGGACGTTGGTGAAACCGCCGCTTCCGCCTCCGTCATCACTTGGGATGAGATTGTCAACCTGTACTACTCCATCGAACCGGCAGCTCGTGTTGGTGGTGCCTTCATGTTCTCGAGCGAGATCATGGCACAGCTGCGTGGCCTGTCCAACAGCGGTACTGGCTCTGAGCTTCTGTTCGACCCTCAGATCGGTGGCTTCCGCCTGTTCGGCGCTCCTGTCTATGAGAACGGCTACATGGCTGCACCGGGTGCCAACGCTGTTGTTGGTGCCTTTGGCGACTGGAAGCGTGGACTCGTGATCGCCCAGCGTGCAAGCGCTTCGATCGGTCGCTACGACCAGACGGTCCCCGGCAAGTACGTCTACTACGCAGAGCTGCGTTCGGGTATCTCTAACTGGGACAACTCCTCCCTGAAGACCCTGAAGATGGCAGCAGCCTAACCTGTTGGCCCCTAGGCATTAGCTTAGGGGCCTCCCCCCAACTTTAAGGAGAGAGCCTTGGCCTACCAAGTAACAACCCCAGCCACGACCTCACTGATAACTGTGGCAGAGCTAAAGACCCATCTCCTACTGTTTGGGGATGACTCATACGACAGTGAGCTACAGGACATCCTTTTGACCGCTGAGGGTTTCGTGTCGGACTTCCTTGGGGACTACCTTCAGCCCACAGGTATCCGCCAGAACATCTTTGCCTTTGGTGACACCATGCTCACCCACAAGAGCCCTACAAATATAGTGGTCTACTATTGGGACACTAACAACACTGCACAAGTCTGGCCAGACACCAACTACGTTCTGGACACGTCAGACGTTCACCCTGTGATCATCTTCAACACCAACCCCTCCGGTTATTCCACGAAGTTCACCAACAAGGGCTATGTTACATATGACGCATCCCTCTCGCCGGTGCCCGCTAAGATCAAGCACACGGTCCTACTGGTCGCCGCTGAGCTGTTTGAGAACCGCAACAACTCGAGCGAGAGGAAGATGGAAAAGGTCCAGCTAACCGCTATGAGGCTGATGCAGTCGCTAAGGGGGTGGTAGTATGATGAAGTTCCCAACCAAAGCGGAATTCTACACAAAGTCTGATACCTTCAATGCCTATGGCGAGCCTGTGGCATCTGCTGCCCTATCGTTCAGCACAGGTGTTAGGGTGACCACCTTGTCCTTTAATGATATGGTCAAGGCAACAGGCACAATCGACACCAGCAAGTTCTTTGTCTTCACACGCAAGAACACAAACACCTTGTCTGTTGTTGTTGGTGACTTTCTGTTGGTTGATGGTCAAACCTTTGAGGTGACAGGGATTGACCCAATCTACGGCAAAAGGGCAGACATCACGTTCCTTGTGGACCTACTCGAGACAAACCTATTCCCACAAGATAACGCTTTGCTGGTGGGGGGTGACTACTTCCTAACTTCAGATGGCGAATATTTTATCCTACAGGGGGCCTAGAAAATGGCAAACTACAGTTCAGCCTACACAGGCGCTCAGGTTGATGCAGGTATTGCGTCTGCACAGACAGCCACGCAACCTGCTGACATTGCATTGATGGTCGAGAGTGACGTGACCGGTGTCACTGGCGCGGATGCCATCACCAACATCATCTCGCTGACGGCTGCGGAGTATGGTGCTATCACGCCTGACGCTGCAACGCTCTACGTTATCACGGACGCCTGAGCATGAGCATAAACCTTAACTCAATTAGCATCAGTGGCATTTACCTTGGCTCTTTGTCAGTCAATGCCATATATCTTGGCACGACTGCTATCTACTCTGGTGCAGTTGCAGACATCTACGCCGTAGCAGGCTTTGAGCCTCCCCT
>ERZ887851.3580-NODE-3580-length-11147-cov-4.900920_pt1 | contig 11147 bp, 9 predicted proteins | sample MGYA00521100_ERZ887851 | MGnify/ENA primary metagenome ERZ887851 (study PRJEB32303, sample SAMEA104408602) | aquatic metagenome | biome: Brackish water; feature: Pelagic; material: water | place: Baltic Sea | collected 2014-06-06T16:11:00 | depth 11,444 m ...
GAAGACTGCATCGGGGCCGGCGACCGGGCGGACCTGCGGTTGTCCACCGAAGACCTGACCACCATCGCCCGGGCCAGTGCCGCCAGCGACCGGGTGATGGTGGTGCTGCAAGGTGGCGGGGCCATCGTCGTGGACGACTGGATTGACGACGTGCAGGGCATCTTGATGGTGTGGTACCCCGGCGCCCGAGGCGGGGATGCCGTCGCCCGCTTGTTGTACGGCACGGTCCCCCCCGCCGGCCGGATGCCCCTGACCGTGCCCCATGTCGAGTCGGACCTGCCCCCCTTCGACAACACCTCGCTCGTCGTCACCTACGACCACTTCCACGGCTACCGCCACCTCGACCGCACCGGCGTCTCTGCACGCTTTGCGTTTGGCTTTGGGTTGTCGACCACAAGCTTTGCGTGGGGACCGGCCGAGCCCGAGACCACCACACTGAGCGACGCAACCCAATGGACCGTGGTGGTGCCCGTGACCAACACCGGCGACCGGGATGGGGTCGAGACGGTGCAGCTCTACGGCGGTCCGACCATCACGGACCCTCGCCGTCCGGCCCGCAAGCTGCTGGCCTTCGCCCAGGTGGACGTCGCCCCGGGTGAGACGGTGGACGCCGTGCTCACCGTCGACACCGAAGACCTGCGCATCCACGAAGATGGCTTGTGGCAGACCATTCCCGGGGCGTACACCTTTGAAGTGGCCCGGTCGTCGGCCGAGACCATCGAGACGCTGGACCTGACGCTGCGATAGCGTGCCGGGCCGCCCCCATGTGGGCGGTCCCCCAAGCTGGGCCCCGCGCCCCCGGAGCCGTCATGTTGCGCCCCCTGCTGCTCACGCTCGTCGGCTGCGCGACCCAGACGACCACCGCCGTGGTCCCGGTCCCCGAAGCCCCCGCGCCCCCGTCCCGTCAGGCCTTCAACCAGGCCGCGGTCGAGCTCAACCTGCCCGTCTTCCAGACCGCTGATGGGCAGCAGGTCACCGTGCGCAACCGCCTCGGTGGCCCCACCGCGGACGCCGCGGCACGCATCGCGGACCACGTCGCCCATCCTCCCACGATGGATGCCCGCCAGCACGCCCTCACGGCAGAGCTCGCCCAAGGCCGGCCCACCCTCATCCAGACAACGGACATCCGCCCCGAGGATGCCGCGATGGTGCGGGCCCTGCTCGACGTGGGCGACATCATCGAGACGCTGCACGCCCGCCAGCTCGGCACCGCCGGACTGGCCGACACCTTGCCGCCCGACGACACGCTCGGCCGGGCCCTCATCGCCCGCACCCAAGGCCCCTGGTGCGAGGCCCCCACCACCGTCGACAACCCCGACTGCCACGCCACCCTCAATCCCACCCCCAGGATCTCTGGGCTCTACCCCCCGTCCGTTCAGCAGGGCGAAGACTGGTGCAGCACGGTGCCCCGGGCGGCCATGGACCCCTTCCATGTGCTCGCCGCGCAAGATGGCGCGCTGGTGGCCGTTCCCTACAGCAAGCACTGGGCCACCGACATGGGCCGGGCGGCCGCCACTCTGCGCAAGGCCGCCGACGCCGCACCGCCCGATGAGCCCGTGCTCCAGGCCTACCTGCGGGCCGCCGCCGACGCCTTCGAGAGCAACGACTGGTTCGCCGCCGACGCCGCCTGGGCCGCCATGAGCCAAGACAACAGCCGGTGGTACCTGCGGGTGGGCCCCGACGAGACCTACTTCGACCCGTGCAGCGAACATGCCGGCTTCCACATGGTGCTCGCCAAGGTAAATCCCAGCGGACTGGCCCTTCAACAGCGCTTGTCGCCCCTCAAGCAAGACCTCGAACACACGGTCGCCCAGCTCGCCGGCCCGCCCTATGCCGAGCGCACGGTGGGCTTCGATCTGCCCGAGTTCATCAACATCGTGCTCAACGCCGGCGACGCACGAAAGGGCATCGGCGCCACCATCGGCCAGAGCTTGCCGAACTGGGGACCGGTGGCCGACGCCGGCGGGCGCACCGTGGCCATGACCAACATTGGCAACGACCCCGACAGCGTGGCCAGCCTGGAGCGGGCGCTGGGCTCGGTGATGTGCTCGGCGACCCACACGGCGTGGCCCCGGGACCCGGAACCCTTGCTGTTCAGCACCATCCTGCACGAGGCCGCCCACAACCTCGGGCCCAGCGGCGACTACACCGTCGACGGCAAGAAAGACACCGAGGTCTTCGGCGGGCCGTTGGCCAACATGCTCGAAGAGCTCAAGGCCGAGACCGCCGCCATGTCGCTGCGGCTGTGGCTCGCGGACCACGGACACTACGACCCCGATGAGCAATTTCGGTCCCAAGTCGCCGACATCGGCTGGGCGCTGGGCAACATCGCGGGCGGCCTGGTCGACGGGGCCGGCAACCCCCTTCCCTACGGCCAGCTCGCCGCCGTGCACGTCGGCCACTGGCTGTCGACCGGTGCCATGTCGTGGCACCCGGAGATCCTGGCGGCCAACGGACAAGACATGGGTTGCTTCGAGGCCCACCGGGACGCCTTGCCCGGCGCCATCCAAGACCTCGCCCAGCAAGTGTTTCAGATCAAGGCACAAGGCAACAAGGCCGCCGCCGAGGCGCTGCGGGACCGCCATGTGAGTGAAGGCACCGACTATGCGGAACTGCGGGCCATCATCGCCAAGCGCTTCTCCCGGGAACCCAAGAACAGCTACCTGTATCGGGTGGAGCTGCCCGAGGGCTAAACAGCGTCCACTGCGCCATTGTCAGCGAAAGTCTGCCGCGCTGTGGCGCTCGGGCACCTGGGTGTCGGCATCGCCCCAAGTGCGGTTGACCCGACAGCCCCGGGCCACCGCCGGACGGGCTTCGAGCTGCTTGGCCCAGCGCAACACATGGGTGTAGCTGTCGACCGACAGAAACTCGCCGGCCTTGTAGAGCTGTCCCAACACAAGGGCACCGTACCAGGGCCAGATGGCCATGTCCGCGATGGTGTAGGTGTCGCCGGCGATGTATTGCCGCTCTGCGAGGTTGCGATCCAACACATCGAGCTGGCGCTTGGTCTCCATCGCAAAGCGGTCGATGGGGTACTCCTGCTTGGTGGGCGCATACGCATAGAAGTGGCCAAAGCCCCCGCCCAGGTAAGGCGCGGCGCCCATCTGCCAGAACACCCAGCTCATGACCTCGGCGTGGGCTGCGGCATCCTCGGGCAGGAAGGCCCCAAACTTGCGCGCCAGGTAGACCAAGATCGATCCCGACTCAAACACCCGCACACCGGGGTCCACGCTGCGGTCAAACAGCGCCGGAATCTTCGAGTTGGGGTTAATCTCCACAAAGCCCGACCCAAACTGGTCGCCCTTCATGATGTTGATGACCCACGCGTCATACTCGGCGCCCGTGTGGCCCGCTTCCAGCAGCTCTTCGAGCATCACGGTGGCCTTGACCCCGTTCGGCGTGGCCAGCGAGTAGAGCTGCAGCCCATGCTCACCGACGGGGAGCTCGGCTTCGTGGGTGGCACCGGCGATGGGGCGGTTGATGTTGGCGAACCGGCCGCCGCTCTCGGCGTTCCAGGTCCAGACCTTGGGGGGGACGTAGTCCGACATGCATCCTCATGGGTTGGCCGCGATGTACCCCGATCCTTCCGCCGGCCCAGTCGCTCAACGCACAGACTCGAACACCCCAGCGCGGGGCCCCACCGTCACCCGCACCCCAAAGTGGTCCGAGATGTGCAGCGCGTTAACACCCTCCACATCAACCTTCTGGGCGTCCATGCCCACCCGCACCGCACCAGTGCCCCGAAGGTGGGGACTCACCAGCACCCGGTCGATGCACAGCGCCTCCCCCGTCTGAGAGCAGATGCTTGCGAGGGGATTGCAGGCGGGGTCAAACGTCGGCGCCGACACCCCCACATCGCGCAGCCCCAGCGCAAGGTTGGGCACCGGCCCCGCCACGTTGAGGTCACCCAGCACCACCGACTCACCGCCGGACGCATCGAGGGCCGCGCGGAGCTGGAGCAGCTGCTGGTCCCGCCGGGCGCCGGCCCCTTCGGTGTGATCGCTCGTCAGGTGGGTCGTCACGAGCACCCGAGGCCCGCTCACCCCGTCCACCACCATCGCCAGCGCCCCCTTGCGGCCGCTGTACTGGAGAAAGCCCGTCTCTCGCACCGGAACCCGCGCCAGCAGCACCAAGCCGAACTGGTCGACATCCTTGGGGGTGCCCGGCAGCACCACCCGCCAGCCCGCCCGCATCCAGGCCGTGGCCATCAGGGGTCGCAACACCGTGCTCTGGACCTCCTGCATCGCGATCACGTCGACGTCGTCGAGGTCTTGCAGGGCATCCAGCAACAGGCCCCGCCGGGTCGGGCTGTGCAACTCCCCGCTGTCGTACCGGTCAAACAGCACGTTCCAGGTCAGCACGGTCAGCTCGTCTCGCCGCACGGGCGCGGCGCTCACGTCCGGTCGCCACCCAGACCCCTGCCACGACAGGGCCACCCGAGGGGCAAAGTGGGCTGCGCTCAGCACGGCGCTGTCGGCAGCCCGGCCGCGAACCAGGCTTGCGCGCCCACCAGCACGCCGAGAGCTCGATGGGGGCGAACGGGGTCGGGGAGCGAGGTGCGCATGGCACCCAACCTATCGGACAACACCGAACGGGTCACCACACGGAAGCCTCGGCCCCCGGGCGCCCCCCCGAGCCCTGCGCCTTCAGCGGGCCTCACCGAGCACCAGCCAGCGCCGTCCGGTGGGGTCGACCAACTGGGCCGCCCCCCGCTCCAGCTCGGCGGAGACCGCCTGCATCAGATCACTCCCGTGCAACAGCGCCCCGCCCTCATGCCCCAGCCACGCGGTGCGGCTCAGCACACACGCCCGATCCAGCGCCAAGGGCAGCTCGGCGGCCGTGCACCACAAGCCCGACGCCCGCAAGTGGGGCTGGCGCCAGTCGGCGAACAACACCCCCCGCAGCACCGCGCCGGCCCGGTCGGGCACCGGCAGCCCTCGGGCCTTCAGGGTCTCGTGGGCGTCGGGGGTCTGGCCCATCAACACCTGATGATTCCGCATCCGGTCCAGCTTCAGGTCCAGCCGGTCCCTTCCCGCCGGGCCGACCCAGTGGGCGTCGTCCTCCCCGCTGAGTCCCCGGCGGCACAAGTAGAACTTCACGGCCAGCTCCACATGCCAACACCGCCCGTCGGGACCGGTGGCCAGCAGGTCCAGCTCGCCGACGGTTCGCTTTCCCTGCTTCACCTGAATGCTGTGGCCATGCAGACTCCAGCCCGGTGCGTGCGCCAACGCCCACTGCCAGTGACGCTCAAACCGGCGGCCGAGCTGGCGGGGCAAGGGGCGGTCCAAGTCCACCGGAGCGGACACCAGCGCCTCGCGACACTCATCCCCCAAGATGACCTTGTTTAGACCACTCTCGGGCATCAGCTCCGGTCCAAACAGGCTCCACTCCAGCTCGGCGCGGAGGGCCGCAGCCGAGGGGGGCGGGCGGGACGGGAGAAACGGAGCCGGCGTCGTCATGGCCGGGGGGTAGCGCGGGGGCTTCCCATCCACCACCAGCCGGTCTTGGGCGCTCACCGCCGCCACCTGGGCGCCCCCTCGGCGGACTCGCCACGCCGGGCCCAACCCGATACCGGAGCGGCCTTGGAGTGCCCATGTCCACCGCCCGCCTGACCGCCGCCGCACTGCTGCTGTTCGCCCTTCCGGCAACCGGACAAGAGCCCGCACCCGCGCCCGCCGACGACGCCACAGCACTGGAAGCCACGGGCTGGATGGTGCGGGTCGCCCGCATGGAAGGCGCCAGCGTCGGTGTGGAAGACGCCGCCACCAAAGTTGCCGCCACCGCACGGGCCATCGCCGACAGCGGCCGCATCCAGTCCATGTCCCGGCTCTCGGCCGAGGTGCACGAGCTTCAGCGCAAGGCCACCTCCGCGCGCCTCGCCGCCCGGGTGCTCGACCAGCCCCTCGACTGAGGCTGCCCCCATAAAACCCGACGCGCACGGATGACTGGCCCATGACCCCTTCCGTCCCGCCGCTCGACTGGACCGCCGACCTGTTCCAGACCGACGGGAGCGTCGACTGGCCTGCCGCGCGGGACTGGATCACGAACGCCCACGTGGCCCTGCAACAGGCCCATGGCGAGCGCTGGACCGATGCCCACGCTGCGTGGCTGGGCCGCCTCGCCCACGACGCCCTGCGCTACCAGGGTGAGGGCTTGACCGAGGCCACGGAAGACAGCCTGAGTGACTTGCTGTTCAGTCTTCAGGTGGCACAGCGGACGACGGTTCCGGCCCCGGTCGAGGCGTGCATCCCGGCCCTGCGCCAGCTCTTTGAATTCGGGGCGACCCACCTGGGCCAGCTTGGTGCACGGGCGGCCCTGGGGGTGCTCGACAACACCGTGGAACACGCATTTGTCGAGGCCATGGCAGCGCCGCCCGATCCCACCCCCGAACCCGAAGACCCGCCCAAGGCGCCCCAGTCTCGCGCAGAGCGCCGGGCAGCGGGGTTCTCCCGCGGTCCCCAGACCCGCGTGCGACGAAAGAAGAAAGTGCGCTGAAGGCCCGCGCCAGCCCCCGGGTCCGGCGTCCCCCATCGCCCGCGCAGGACCCCCACCAGCGCCCCCTTCTGCCCGGGGACTCGCAATCTGGGTCGCGAGGCCCTAGTATCGACGCCCGCACACCGGCCGCCGCCCATCGGTCCCCTCGATGGCGCCCCCGGCGTCCCGACTCCCCAGAATTTTCGTCCCTCCCGGAGACACACCTTGGCCTCATCCCTCACATTTGCCCAGGTCGAGCAGCTGTTCGGCACCCTCGGTGTGAAGAACTTCGGCGCGGCCCTGCCCGAGGGGCGCATCCACTGGACCAACGAGGCTGGCGACATCGTCGCACATGCCCGCTGCCAGGCCGTTCTCAGCTATGCCAGCGCCAACTCCAGCTTGATGTGGTGCGCCGCGATGGACCACTTCGAGAGCGCCGGCGTGCCGTGCTTGCCGGCCCCCGATGAGGGCCCCGCCTACGAAGCCGACGTCACCGAAGAGATCGCGCTGGAGCTCGCCACCCAAGCCGCCCAGCTCACGGGCGCCCAGTTCCTCTACGCGGCGCCCTCCGGTGGGGGAAGTCAGCTGTTCTTGGCCATTCGCGACTTCCATCCCGGCGCTCCTGAAGAAGACCCCAGCACCCAAGCCCGCCGCGTGGCCGCCGCCAGGTCATGGGCCACCGCCCGCTTGCGCAGCGTCAGCACCATGATCGGCGAGGGCCGCACCGACGAGGCCGCCGCGATGCTGCGCTCCTTCGATGGTGAGCTTCGCCAACAAGCCGAGTTCATCGTCCAGGGCTCGGATCTCGCCCCCCGGCTCGCCGGGCTGTCCTCCCAAGCTGCGCTGTGGGCCGAGCAAGCCGAGGCCGAGCCCGACCGTGTCGCCTACGAGATGAGCATCGCCACTCGGGGCTTCGACGAAGGGGAGGCCTGAGCCCATGTCGCTGTTGCTGGCCCTGGCCACTGTGGCCCACGCCGCCCCGATGTGCCTCCAGAGCGAGGTCTGGCGCTCCGGTCTTGAGGGCCGGGCCCCTGCCCATCGGTACATGCACGAGGCCCCCGCCGGCATCGGCCTGAGCAGCGCCTTGCACCCCCCGCCCCCCGTGGGCAAGGCCGTGTATGGCGGTCACTACGCAAGCTACCGCGACACGGCCAACTTCACGATCAACTGGGAAGACACCAGCATCCCCACAGAAGTGGTCGACGCCACAGCCGCCGCCATGGAGCTGGCGTGGTCGTCCCTCATCGAGACCCAGGGCTGGCCGGCCCCCACCAGCAGCGACTCTTGGTATCTGTGGGTGTTTCTCGACCCCACCCTCGGCGGCACCGGCTATACGGCCGAGTACTACACTGAAGACTTTCCCGAGGGCTACCCGGTGATCTGGGTCAACCCCAACGGCTATGCCGACTTCGGGCCCGACTTCTACACGTCGCTGTGTGTACACGAATTCATGCATGCCATCCAGTTCGCCATGCGAGAGTCCGCGTGGGAAGTCGAAGACGAGCGTCAGGCTTGGTATTGGGAGGCCTCGGCCACCCACGCGGCAGAGCTCGCCGACCCCACCATCGACGGCCACCAATACACCAGCGCTTGGTATGCCGAAGACGCCGCCGTGCGATTCGACACGTTCAACAGCGCCCATGAGTATGGGTTGTTTGTCTTCAACGCTTGGCTGGAAGAGTCCACCCTGGGCACGGGCGGAATGCTCGATGTCTGGGAGCTGTCCAGCGACCGTGAAGGTGTGCTGTGGGACGGCATTCTCGCCGAGGCCAGCGGCACAGACTCCGGCGACCTCTGGGCGGGCTTTGCCGGCGCCTATGGCAACCGTCAGCTTGCCGAGAGTGGCCTATACACCAACGCCACCAACGCAGACCTGGCGCTTCCCCAAGCTGGCACCGCCGACACCCTCGGCACCCGCTACTACCGCGCGCGGGACACCGTGGCGGTGCAGGTCGTGTCGGGGCCGGTGGTGCTCAGCGGGCCCGATGGGGTGGGCGACGTCGTCCACCTTGAGGCCGGTGACATCCTGGCGGTGACCTCCACCGAAGACGGCGGCGCCTTCACCCTCGACGAAGCCCCCGACGAGCCGGGCGACGACGGCGGCGGGGATGGCGGCGGGGATGGCGGCGACGGAGCCGACGGGGGCGACGGCGACGAAGGCGGTGCAGGGGATGGGGGAGATGGCGCTGGAGACGGCGGCGAAGGCGGCGAAGGCGGCGAAGACGGCGCCACAGACAGCACTCCCGACGACGACGTGGACGGGGACGAGGGCACAAAGGCCGACTCCGGCTGCTCCACTTCCCCCATTCGTGCGCTGGGCGGTCTACCCTTCCTGTTCATCGGGATGCTTGTGCGCCGCCGCAGTGCCCGTTCCTCCGACTGAGCCTCCTTGGCTTCCCGCCGAATCTCCCTGGAGCCACCGTGCGACCATCCGTTCTGTTCATCTTTCCCCTGGTGGCCTTCGCTCTGGGCTGCACCGACAAGTCCTCTGAGCTGGGGCCGAGCCCCGACTCGGGCGACGGGGGGAGCAGCGACGGCGCCGATGGCGGCACGACCGGCACCGACAATGACGGTGACGGCGTCACTGTGGAAGACGGCGACTGCGACGATGACAACTACCGGGTGAACCCGGCCTACCCCGAAGACATCGAAGACGGCGTCGACAACGACTGTGACGGCCGGATCGACGAGCTGTGGGCGGGGCTGGCCATCGCCGAGCAGACCGACGGCAGCGGCCAAGTGGTGCTGCTCGACTCCGTCGGCCGAGAAGAGGGCACCATCCCCACCCCCGGCGTGCCCTGGAGCCTCACCGAGGGCGTGTCCGGCGGCTGGGTGGTCACGACCTACGCCTACTTCCAGAACATCTCGGCCGGCTTCTCGCTGGCCAGCGGCGGGCTCATCCTCACCCTCGACGACTCGTCGCCGTGGTACCAGCCCGCCGATGTGGTGCTGGTCCAAGATGGCCTGGCAGCGACCACTCTCGCCACCTTCGGGGACGCCGGCTACGACGCTTGCTTTGCCCTGCCCGACACCGAGTGGGGCGACTGCCTGGGCGAGCTCGACCCCCGGTCCTACTTCCTCGGGCCCTATGTGCGCGGCGTCGCCACCCATCCCGACGGCTGGTACGCGGTGTTGACCCCCGGCGCGCTGTTCCGCCTCGACCCCAACGGCGACGTCACCGAGCTGGCGACCTGGGGCTGGAACATCGCGGTGCGCGCGGATGTGCCCTATGAGCTGTATGGCGGCGGTCTGGCCATCGACCCGGCGACCGGCACCATCGGCATCTCCGGCTTGCTCGGCGGCTTCGCAACCTATGGGGCGGCCGACGGGCTGGTGATCCACAAGCCGGTCTCGCTGCCCGAGACCTTGACTGAGGACGACATCGCCGCCCTCTACATCAGTGTGGGCTTGTCGTGGATGGACGGCGACGGGTGGTACTCCATGTCCGCCAAGTTCACCGAAGGGGCCTTCGCCCTGCGGCGCTTCAACCTCAACAGTGGCGACTGGGTCGACAAGATCGCGTGGTCCAACAACCTCATCCAGCCCCTGGGCATGACCACCGACGGGGACTCGGGCGACTGGTACGTCACGAGCAAGGCCGGCGACATCCGGTCGGCCTTCCGGGTGCGCGGGGCCGACGAGAGCATCGACGACTTCTACACCGACACGGCCGACGGGCGCACCTTCTGGGGCGTGGCCCATCGCTACTGAGCGGCCCAGCTCCAACGTGCCAACAACCCATGGACGGTCCCTGCGCACAGTGCGGGCACTGGTCGATGCGGGGCTGTTGGCCGACGATCCCGGCATGGAGGCGGTCGCCGCTCGCTACGCCGTGGCCGTCACCCCCCACATCGCCGACCAGATTCAAGAGGGCTCGGCGGGCATCGCCCAACAGTTCTTGCCCACCACTGCCGAGCTGCGGCTGACCCCCGAAGAGCGCCTCGACCCCATCGGAGATGCCGTCCACGAGGCCGTTCCCGGGGTGGTCCACCGCTACCCCGACCGGGTGTTGCTCAAGCCCATCCACGTCTGTCCGGTGTATTGCCGGTTCTGCTTTCGACGGGAACAAGTCGGGCCGGCAGGACTCATCCTCAAGCCGGCCGAGCTCGATCGCGCACTGGACTGGATCGCCGACCAGCCGGCCATCTGGGAGGTCATCCTCACCGGCGGCGACCCGTTGGTCATGGCGCCTGCGGCCCTCGGCAAGCTGCTCGCCCGTCTCGACGCCATCCCCCATGTTGAGACGGTGCGCATCCACACCCGTGTGCCGGTGGTGAACCCCCGAAAGGTCGATGACGCCATGCTCTCGGCGTTGTCCAACACCCAGCCGGTCTGGATCGCAGTGCACGCCAACCACCCCGACGAGCTGAAGCCACCGGCGGTGCACGCCGCCCTCGCCCGACTCAGCCAAGCCGGGCATCCCTTGGTGGGCCAGACCGTGCTGCTCAAGGGCATCAACGACCGTGTTGAGACGCTGACGGCACTGTTCCGGTCGATGGTCAAGCTGCGCATCAAGCCCTACTACCTGCACCAGGGTGACCTCGCGCCGGGCACCAGCCACTTCAGGGTGCCGCTGGCGCAAGGACAGGCACTGATGACGGGGCTGCGGGGCCACATCAGCGGCTTGTGTATGCCGACGTATGTGTTGGATCTGCCCGGGGGCGCGGGCAAGG
>ERZ887851.3593-NODE-3593-length-11119-cov-4.203724_pt1 | contig 11119 bp, 7 predicted proteins | sample MGYA00521100_ERZ887851 | MGnify/ENA primary metagenome ERZ887851 (study PRJEB32303, sample SAMEA104408602) | aquatic metagenome | biome: Brackish water; feature: Pelagic; material: water | place: Baltic Sea | collected 2014-06-06T16:11:00 | depth 11,444 m ...
ACTTTGCATCGCAAGAAGTTCATGACCGGGAAACAGATCAGATCTTTCTGAAACAGTGGATCTGTGTCGGGCGAGCTTCCTCCATCATTGAACCAGGCGATTTCTTTCTGCATGAAATGGATGGCGAAAGCTTTATCATTGTTCGTGCTGCATCCGGCCAAATCAACTGCTTTTACAACGTCTGCCGACATCGTGGGACCCGACTTCAACAAGAGTCATGCGGCCACATCAAAAGCAGAATCCACTGCCCTTACCACGCGTGGGGATATGATACTGATGGCAATCTGCAGTCCGCACCGAACATGATGGGTGCGGAAGATTTTTGTGTGGTGGATCATTCACTGCAGAGTGCAGCGTGCGTGGTTTGGCAGGGATTCATCCTGATCAACCAGCAACAATCAGTTAATGCGTTCCAGACAGATTTTGATGAGGTCCTACATCGATTCGATGACTGGGAACTCGATCGGTTAGTGAGTGCCCATCAGATCACTTATGAAGTACAAGCCAATTGGAAAGTCATCTTTCAGAATTACAGTGAGTGCTACCACTGCTCGCTCGTTCATCCACAACTACGTCCGATCACGTCCGTTGAAACTGCATCCAATGATTTCACAGACGGTCATTTCCTGGGTGGACCCATGATATTGGCCGACAACTACAAAAGCGTCACGATGAGCGGGCAATGGTGTGGTTCACCCCTTCAAAAGCTGTCTGCAGAAGACTTGCGACGCGTCTACTTTTACACTCTGTGCCCTTCTCTTTTCATCAGCCCGCATCCTGATTACGTCCTCACCCATCGGATCGAGCGAGTCAACGTCGGGTCAACTCGAATTGTTTGCAATTGGCTATTTCCGCCGGAAGTTATCCAACAGGACACCTTCGATCCCAGCCAGGCTGTTGAGTTTTGGGACCTCACAAATCGACAGGATTGGGAAATCTGTGAACTGACTCAGAAGGGTGTTCAGTCCCGTGCCTATCGACCGGGGCCCTACTCAGGACTAGAAAGTATGTTGGCGGCGTTTGACGATTACTACCTTGCTTTGATGGCAACTGCCTGACGCTGACATGACCAACCGCTGGCGGATCGGTGTTATGGGTTAATCCACGAGGGAACGGCGGCAGGAACTTTACTGCTCAGCTTACCTTTCGTTGCAAATCCAAATCAGGCAATGCGATCCCGCAGAATTTCCTGAGCAGCGTTCATTCCGCAAGCACCCATGACACCTCCACCTGGATGACTGGCGGCACCACACATATACAACCCACGAATCGGTGTTCGGTGATCTGCCCAGCCAGGAACTGGTCTCATCATATGAAGCTGATTAAGATTCATCGCACCTTGAAAAATATTTCCACCTGTCAGCCCGTAGGTCCGTTCAATATCGACTGGACTTAACACCTGCCGGTGTTCGATCGCTTGATGAATATTCGGCGCATACTCAGCTACTCTCTCCACACAGCGATCAGCAAATCCCTCTTTGATGTCATCCCACACCAATCCTTCCTTGAGTTGATAGGGAGCGTACTGCACAAACATACTCATGATGTGCTTGCCTTCCGGCGCGATGGTCCGATCAACGCTGGTAGGAATGGTGATTTCAACAATGGGGTTTTTACTTGGCTCCCCGTACTTGGCGTCGTCATAAGCCCTCTCAACTTCCTCTAGGGTTTCACCAATATGGATCGTGCCGTTGTGCTGGGGCGCAATCCCTGTCGATGGCAAACACGTAAAATTTGGTAACTCAGAAAGCGCCACATTAATCTTTGCAGTTGCGGAGCTGTAATCAATTCGATTGACAGCAGCACGGAAGGGTGACGGTAAATCTTTTTCCTCCAGAAAGTGATTGAACGTCAGATTGGCATCGACGCTGGAAGCCACGACAGAGGCCCCCAGTTCACGTCCATCGCGCAGCAACACACCACGGGCTTGATTTTTTTCAACCATAATCTGGTCAACCTCGCACTCCGTTTCGATGGTCACCCCAAGTTGGCGGCAAACCGTTGCAATCGAGTCTGACAAGGCTCCCATGCCGCCTTGGACATAACCCCAAACTCCTCGAGATCCACCTGCTGTTCCCATCACATGATGCAACAGGACATAAGCAGTTCCGGGCTGGGAAATTGAGGCAAATGCCCCAATCACGGCATCCGTGGCGAGAGTCGTTTTCAGGACCTCCGTTTCAAACCACCTTTCCAACACAGGCCTTGCTGCCGCAGTCAACAACTCAATCCCTTCCGGGATTGTCTCTTCCATGCACGCCAAGGCCTTACGAAGGGCCCATCCCTTTCGAAGATCCCTCAGTTTCTTTCCCATACCGATTCGACGCCAACTGGACGGCAACGGTAACAAATCAGGTGCGGCCTGATTCAGAACAGGTTCCAAATGCATCGCGACATCTTCAAGTACACGCTCATAACGAGCGAAAGATTCCGCATCTTTCTTGCTGAAACCCGCAATCTGATCAAAATTTTCCTGCTTGTCGGCCCCCAACATCAAATGCCGCCCATCCCGCATTGGAGTGAAGGACGAAGGCACCCGAGGTAAAATCGTCAGACCGTTCTGCTTTAGCTGTAAGTCGGAGATGATCTCTGGCAACAATAAACTGACCACATAAGATGCTGTCGAAACCTTATAGCCCGGCCATAGTTCCTCGGTCACGCTGCACCCCCCCAACATGGGACGGCGTTCCAGCACGCAAACGCTCTTTCCACGCTTGGCAAGATAGGCTGCAGCAATCAGCCCGTTATGGCCTCCACCGATAATGATGCAATCGTACTTCTTCTGCTCACTCGAACTTGCCATTATCTCTGCCTAGCCTTGGGGCGTACTAAGTGGATCTCCACAGACACAACGGTTGAAGCGAATAGCAACAACACAAACACGTTGTCCCATTCAACCATTCGGTAGCATGAATCGCGATGCCCCATCCAGAAATTTGTCTGAAATTCCAGCGACCGCTACTTTTTGTCATAAGATTCACAACAAGTTTTCACTCAGCAACGACTTTCGCTCCTGAAACGAAATTGTAATTCGACAATGCGTACTCACCACGACCACCCTAAAACAGTGCTCGCACTCCTTCCAGCCACTTTGCCCCGTCAGGACACCTGTGCCCACACTGCCATTCGCCGGATGCTTTGCCATGCACATAGATGCTTTGCCATGCACATAATCGCAACTTGGCAAAAAACGATCGCTAAGCTGAGCCGCCGAACCGAGGATTTCAGAAACAACTTGGTGCTTCGGAAGAATCGCGTTCTTTTGATCTTCTGACCAGTTCCGACTTTGGAAATTTCAGCACAAATCAATCAGCCTCCACCGGTATCCACTATATTTCACGGTGACTTTATCTCCACCTAAAAGGATTCCCACCATGCTTCGCGTCATCCTATGCCTCACTGTCGCTATTTCTCTTTGCTCGAACAGCCTTGCTCAAAAACTTGCCGCCGTGCCGGCTGACATCAACCCGGAATTACCAAACGTTTTGTTGATTGGGGACTCAATCTCAATCGGTTATACAAAACCCGTACGCGAGAAAATGAAAGGTCTGGCAAACGTCTTTCGTCCTTCCACCAACTGTGGTCCCACAACCAAAGGTGTGGCAGAACTGGACAAATGGTTGGGGGATCGAAAATGGAGCGTCATTCATTTCAACCATGGTCTGCACGACTTGAAATACATGGGACCCGACAACGAGAATCTCGCAGATCCCGAAAACTCAAAGTCCCGCCAGCAAGTCCCACCAGCTCAATACGCTGCTAACCTGAAGAAAATCGCTGAACGCCTGAAAAAGACCGGAGCCATCGTGATCTGGTGTGAAACAACGCCCGTTCCCGAAGGCGCCAAAGGACGAGTCGTAGGCGATAGCAAAAAGTACAACACGATCGCAGCCAAGGTGGTGCAAGAACTTGGCGATATTCAAACCAATCCACTATGGCGTTTATCTACCAAAGGAATACCAACCCGTCCTGCGAACGTTCACTACACAGCAGAAGGCTCTGACAAACTAGCTGATCAGGTTGCCCTCGTCATCAAAAAAAACCTGCCATGAGAAGCGGGAAAAAAACGACCTCTCAACACCTAACATGCTCAATGAAATTAACCGGTGAATTCACAAGACATGGTGACTCCACGACGCATGCTTGAGATGCACCCCAAGCAAACAAGCGAAATTACACGTTGACTACAAAAATCGCTGCCAGACTCACAGAGTAGCTGATGAAGACGAACAAGAGCGTCAGTCATTCACCGATCAAGGAACTGTGTGGTTTTGGTCTGGGATGTTTGGTAGGAGGTCTGACCGGAGTGGGGGCTGGCTTGTGGTGTCAGACAGAAGTGGCGATTATCACCAGTTACGCTCTTGGCTTTCTAAGCGGCGGTTTCCTCGGTGCACTCATCACAAGACGCTTGACCAGATAAAAAAGACAAGCATCAATCGTATAATCCATGGCTGCCACTCATCCAGCATGAACTGTTGCTCAATGCGACCCAAATGTCAGATGGCGACAGCCCGAAAAATTCGCTGCGACGGCTAGCACAACAGACACTTTCAGCATGCAAAAAAACCTCAACGGCATCCATGAACGCATGGAACCCTGAATTGATGGGCCGTAAAACGCAGCGGATCCCTCGTGAGGGATGATTGGATTTCAGGAAAAATCTGAGATTGTGGTCCAATTCTCAGTCGAAGTCGCGGATTATCAGTATGGACACCAATCCTGACCACGAACGATTCACCCGTCTGCTCATCGAACATGAGCCTGAATTACTCCAGTGCATTTTAGTCGCGGTACCCAATCGCTCGGATGCTCGCGACATCTTGCAGGAATGTTCGGTATCACTTTGGCGCAAGTTCAACAACTTCGAGCCAGAACGCCCCTTTGTTCCTTGGGCTTTGGGCTTCGTCAGAATCGAGATTCGTCGCTTCCTGAGAAAGTCTGCACACCGCAACCAATTGACTGAGCGGGCCGCTGTCTTGCTCCTGGAGGATCACAAAAACCTGACTGGGGAACTCGATCATCGCGAAACTCACTTGCAGGATTGCCTTGATCTGCTCTCTGAACGACAGAAAGAAATGGTCAATGGATATTATCGCATGGAGTATTCGGTGAGTGACTTATCGCAACAAACCGGACAGACGGTCGAAGCTGTCTACAAATCTCTCCAACGAATACGTCGCTCGCTTCATCATTGCGTTGAATCCAGAATGCGAGGGGCTGGATCATGAAACGGCTAGAGAATGAACCTTGGCAAGATTTGATCCAACAACACCTGGATGGAATCACGAGCAATGAAGAAGTCAAAAAACTGTCTGATCAGCTTGAGTCCTGCTCAGAAACTCGGACACTCTATTTGAAGCTCCAGCATCTTCACTCGACTCTCATGACTGACGAATTCAGTGAACCATCCAAAACTGAGCCAGAGCATCGCATTCTCAAACTCATCTCAGATCTTGAGCAGACCAACCGCATACTGAAACGGCGACGAATGCTCGTTACGCTTGCCGCCATTGCAGCAAGCGTGTTGGTCATACTGAGCAGTTGGTTGCTCTGGAACAGTCAACCCGAACGGATTGTGGAAATCACATCAATTCAAGGCGCTGTACAATGGACGGGCGATGGCGGAAACGTGATCGAAGCACTTAAGCATGGGGGATTATTGACCGGCGGCACAATCGAGACTCGCTCTGTCAATTCATTTGTTGAACTACGTTTTCGAGACAGCTCAACTCTTTCGGTTTCCGGAGGATCAGTGCTGACACTTGCCGATGATGGTCAAAAAAAACTTTATCTTCGATCGGGGATTCTCTCAGCAGATGTGAAAAAGCAATCGGACCAGTACCCGATGATTGTTGTCACACCTGCGGCTCGCCTCGAAGTCCTGGGAACACGATTTGACGTGATGGCCAACCCTGAGCGATCAAAAATTTCCGTGCGGCAAGGTCTGGTTCGCGTTGTCCGCATGTCCGATGAAAAATCCGTCAATGTCGCGAGTGGCCATTCCGCAATCGCATCTACCGAAGTGCAAAATGAATTTTTATCAAGACGCACTGATCAAGCTGTTCAGGAGTGGACAGCAAATCTCGAGCAGGATCACAAACAGGGTGAGGGAGAGTTCGTATCGGCAATGGTAGCTTTGCGATTCGAAATTCGTGATGCCTTACAACGCGGTGAAGTGCTTCGATCCCAAATACCTGAGGTTTATGGGGAGCGACTTGCGACCATCAGCGAAACGCAAGGTGTTTTGAAAGCCCAGCCAAAACAGATACGCCACAGTCAATTCGGCAATGTCATCCAGATTGCCACCTTGCACGTCAATCGCGATCAAACGAATCCTGTTGTTTTGAGTGAACAGAGCGTATTTCGAGTTCAGGGGAAAGTTGTTTCTCCAGCCCAAATTCACGTCGGGATCGGAGCCTTTGGAACCACACGAGCAAGTGCGGGCCGTTTTCTCACATCACGTAACGTCAACGGGAAATTTGCTCTGGAAATTCCTGTCGAGCAGTTTCGTCCCTTTCGTGGACGTGGTGACACCACTTCACCCGAGGGAATGGAAGTCTTTCACTGGTTCTGCCTGACATCCGATACCAATGCCGAACTTGAAATTTCATCTGTCGAATTGAAAACCGCGACAAATTAGAAACACTCCTGTACATACCTAAAAATTCCAACTGGAGAACCTTGATCAAATGACCAATCAACCAACACGGACTGCTGTTCAATTGAGTGTGGCAATCTTTGTCATTGGCATGCACGCAGCTACTTCGTTGAACTTGGCTTTTTCGCAAGAGATCAAATACGAAGATCGCATCGGATCGAACAAAGACTTTGACATGTGTGAAGACTTTCGATTCAAGCAAATCACAAAGCTTGTGAACGATGGAAAAATTTCACATCAACAAGGCTACAACATCTGGAAACGCATCCGGTCAGACAAAGATGAAGTCAAGAACGTCCTGAGCAGTGCTGTTGCAGCCAACGAACTGACCCAGAATCAAGCGGATCGATTGCTCCCATTGATCGATGCCAAGATGACTTATCTCGACAATCGACACGGTCGTTTTGGCCAGCCCAAAGATCTCGTTGATGGCCAATTCAAGCCAGGGGAAGTGAGTACCAAGAACCGTGCCGCAATCTATCAGCGACTGGTTGCTGCCAATCAACTCGGAAAGGTGTACGACTACGACGTCGCTTCGATCATGAAGCAACTCTATGCAGGCTTTGATCAGGAAAAGGCCCCACTCGAAGAAGTTGCCATCTATCGAGGAGCACTGAACCCTCGCATTGCGCAAAGCGGTTCTCAGGCCCGCGTCCTTCAGATGGCACAAATGCAGCGTGACCAAAAGAAAAGTGGCCAGAACTCTCGTGCTGGTTACGGCGGTGCTGAACTCAAGATTGCGGACCCGGGTGATTGGATCAAGGATCTCGAAAAACCGATCTACTCCGGGCCGCAACCCGGTGAAAAGGTTCCCTCTTTGACAATGATCAACCTCCGTGGGGACAAGGCGGGTCAGGAACTGGATCCCATTGATTTAGCTGGCGACAAACTGCATCTCATGTTCTTTGTCAGCCAATCCCGCACCTTCGGCCGCTTCCTTGGCCAACTAAGAAAACAACTACAGTCCATCGAAGACAACTCCAATAAGCCTTGGGCGATGTCGGTGATCGTTTGCACCGATGATGCGAATGAAGCTGAAAAAAGTTTCGCGGTGCTTGATCAGCGTTATCCCAAAAGTCTTATTGTGGGACTGTCCCAAGATGGTTCGGCTGGCCCTCCTGCGTACGGACTGGACAAAAACCTGACTGCTACTGTCATTGTTGCCCAGAAAGGCAAAGTCCTGCACAACCTGCCGTATGCCGGCAATGCCTTCTATACGCAACCTCACATTCTCGGCGCCATCGCCAAGGCCATGGAGGTCGATCACGATACGCTGCGCAAATACATTAGCGATACGCCTGGCGATGCTGCCGCGCAAGCCTACGGCCGAGGCATGCAGCGGAACCAAGACGACTCAAAAACACCGGTAGCATCAAAGTTCCGTGAAAAACTCACTCCACTGGTCGTCAACAACAAGATCACTCGCGCTGACGCTGGCGAATTATTGCGGATCTCAGGAAATGAAACAGGTCTCAAGTCCAAGGTGGAAGAACTCGTTAACGCAAACAAACTCACTCGAGAAGAAGCAAAGGAACTATTGAGTACTGAACCGGTCGACGGGAAACGTCGGCGTGGCGAACCCAATCGTTAATGCACCAGAGTCGGTCTTGCATTCTCTTCCAAGCCAAGGGACCGCGGCCTTGCGCGGACCACTGAAATCATGAAAATCAAATTTGCAATTTTTCTCGCTAGTTCGCTCTGTTTCGGTACTGCCATGAGCGGGTTCTCTATGGACGCGCCTGCTCCCGTTGCCGAAGTCAAGAGCAAAGAACTCGACGAGACTGTCGACTTCAAAAACGACTTGATTCCCATGTTCACGAAGTTGGGATGCAACGCCGGGAAATGCCATGGATCAGCGATTGGACGCGGTGATTTCAAGTTATCACTCTACGGTGGACTGCCTGAGACCGACTATGACGAGATTGTACGAAGACTGGGCGGACGGCGTGTCAATCTGACCGATCCGGAGTCCAGTCTCATTTTCATGAAACCTGCCGAGGTTGTTGAGCATGGCGGCGGCGAGATTATCGATGACGGTGAAAATGCTCGATTGTTGCTCACTTGGATTCGGCAGGGTGCAAAATACATTGAGCAGCGTCAACTCAAGCACGTGCAAGTCACTCCCAATAGGTTCATTGCGAACCAGATCGGTGAACTGACCCCACTAAAAGTTCTCGCTCATTATCAGGACGGATCAACTCGTGATGTCACAAACCTGACTCAGTTTGCTGCCGATGATACGTCGGCGGTTACTGTTGACAGCAAATCTGCAACCGCCAAGGTCTTGCGTACCGGTCGACACCTCGTCATCGCAAGATACTCTACGGAAGTGATCCCGATCGAATTGGTAGTGCCAATCTCAGAGAAGATGATTGATCACTCTACCGAGCCGCGCAACAACTTTGTGGACAAGGAAGTTCTTGCGGCAATTTCTGAGCTTCGCATTCCGGTTTCACCCCTGGTCGACGACCGGGCATTCATGCGTCGGATTACCTTGGATCTAGCCGGAACGTTACCCGAGTACCGACAAGAAAGAGAAATGCGGGAGTTGAATCGAGAAACACTCGTCGACGACTTGCTCGCCTCCCAAGCATTTATCGACTTCTACGCCCTGAAGTTGGCGAAACTACTCAGAATCCATTCCAAAATTGACAAAAACCGGGTCAACACCACACCGCAAGCAGCTAGAGCATTTCATGATTGGCTTGCCAGTCAGTTGCGTAACGGAGTCGGCTACGACCATATGGTCCGGGAAATCATCACAGCGACAGGTGATTCATCCGTGTATGGTCCAGCAACTTTCTATACCACGGTGGAGGATGCCAGACTGCAAACAGAATTCGCCACTGAAGTTTTCATGGGTAGTCGTATGAAGTGTGCCAACTGCCACAATCATCCATTGGACAAGTGGACACAAGATGACTTCCACGGACTGACAGCCATGTTCGCAAAACTGACACGAAGTCAGGTCATTCGCATCAATCCGTTTGGCAAGAACATACACCCCAATACTGGGGAAGCTGCCCTGATGAAAATTCCGGGCGGCGAGTTTCTGCCAAAGGACATGAAAGATGGACGGGCTGTCTTTTCCGATTGGCTGACAGATCGCGACAATCCGTACTTTGCCAAAGCTATGGTCAATCGGCTCTGGAAATCGCTGATGGGTCGCGGACTTGTCGAGCCACTTGATGATTTTCGATCAACCAACCCTGCGACTCATCCGGAATTGCTGAATCAGTTGGCCGATGACTTCATCAATCATGGCTATGACATTCGCCATACGCTAAAAGTCATCGCGTTAAGTTCGACCTACGCTCGAAGTACGAATCCAATCGACGGAAACTACTCTGACAATCGGTTTTACTCGCACAGGGTGCAATCGCCTATCGAGCCAGAGGTACTAGCCGATGCAATCTCTGACGTGCTGGGAGTCGCTGGCAACTACGGAAACGAACCCCCCGGCACACGGGCGATCGAATTGAAAGATGGCGCCATTCTTTCAGACGCACTGGACATACTCGGCCGCTGCAATCGCACCAAATCGTGTGAAGGTACTCCTTCGCCGATCGGACCACTGGCACAAAAACTTCACCTGTTCAACGGTGAGTTGTTGAATAGTCGCATCGGCGCTGACGGTGGGCGACTTGACCAACTTATCAAGTCGAAAAAAACACCAATGGAAATTGTCAACGAGTTTTACCAGACAGCCTTGAATCGACGACCCAATGCACAAGAAGTCAAATTCCTCGCACAATTGTTCAATGACAACAAGACTTCGGTCCAGCAACGTGCTGCCTTGGAGGATTTTGTCTGGGGCATCGTGACCTGCAAAGAATTTGTGACCAACCATTAGCAGATCTGTCCCTCTTAGGAATGGCAGTCCCAGATTCAAGCGACAGACTTCCGAAATTTCAAGCGATGGACTTCCGAAATACAGTGCAATCATCAAGCAGAAAAAGATCCATGAACACTTCTATACGATGCGACGGCGTCACTCGTCGCAACTTTGTCCGTGTCGGAGGCCTGACCGCATTGGGTCTGGGCATGGGGAATTTCTTGCAGCTTCAACGTGCTACTGCAGCCAATCCACTCTCGAGTTCGAGCAAAGCCGGCAAGGCCAAAGCTTGCATCCTGATTTGGCTCGACGGCGGCGCAAGTCATCTGGACACATTCGACCCCAAGCCCAAGACACCGTCCGAGGTACGCGGCCCATTCGATTCGATTGGCACCAACTTGCCTGGTATCCGCATCAGTGAACACTTGCCGCAAACTGCCAAGCTGATGGATCAGTTGGCGTTGATTCGCAGCGTCACTTCTCCGTTCGGAGTGCATAACTTTGCAGCCCAATACCTGATGACCGGATACAAACCTACGCCAGCGCTCGAATATCCCGCGATGGCTTCAGTCGTTGCACATTTGCGAGGGCAAAACGGAGTTTTGCCAGCCAATATCGCCATCCCC
>ERZ887851.3602-NODE-3602-length-11093-cov-76.259648_pt1 | contig 11093 bp, 12 predicted proteins | sample MGYA00521100_ERZ887851 | MGnify/ENA primary metagenome ERZ887851 (study PRJEB32303, sample SAMEA104408602) | aquatic metagenome | biome: Brackish water; feature: Pelagic; material: water | place: Baltic Sea | collected 2014-06-06T16:11:00 | depth 11,444 m ...
GCACCAGCCTCAAGCTGCTGGCCCCCCGCCTGGCCCAAGGCGCCAGCAAGGCCCCCAGCCTCGACCTCGGCGCCGCCCGCAACAGCAAGGGCCTTGATCCGGGCCAGTTCGAAGCCCGCACGGAGCTGGCAGCCGTGAGCAAGCGCTGGGGCGAGCTGGCGGCAGCCCACAAAGACCTCAGCGCCAGCGCCTTCCTGCTGGTGCTCGACGACGGCCGCTTTGCCCAGCTGCAGCCCGACCTACCCCTGCCAGCCGCCAGCTCAATCAAAACGCCGATCCTGCTGGCAGGCCTGGAAGACCTCGACAACGGCAAGTTGCGCTGGAACGAGCCCCTGCCCCTCACAAAAGAGCTGGTGGGCGGCGGAGCCGGCTGGATGGCCAACAAACCGGTGGGCACCCGCTTCCCGTTTTTTGAAGCGGCCACCGAGATGATCCGGGTGAGCGACAACAGCGCCACCAACCTGCTGATTAAGCGTCTAGGCGGCAAAACGACCCTCAATGAGCGTTTCAGCGCCATGGGCCTGCCTGCGACGGCAGTCAACAACTGGCTGCCCGATCTCGACGGCACCAACACCACCAGCAGCCGCGACCTGGCCAGGTCGATCGCCATGGTGGATATCGGCGAAAGCCTTAGTCCCCGGGCTCGGGACCTGTTTAGGGAAATCATGGGCAGCTCCCGCACCAACACCCTGATTCCCCTGGGCCTGCTCCAGGGGCTCGGTAAAGACTCCGCCGACCCCGACAGCGAGCTGCTCAGCTTCGGCATCACCGCCTACAACAAAACCGGTGATATCGGCATTGCCTACGCCGACGCGGCCCTGATCCAGCTCCCCAACGGCCAGCGCGCCGTGGCGGCCTTCATGGTGAAAGGTCCATTCAACGACCCCCGCTCCACCGATCTGATCCGCGCCATGGCCGCTGAAGTTTCAAAAACCCTGGTGGGCCGCAAATGAACCGTCCTCGCCTGCTCCAGGCCAGCTGGCTGCCCCTGCTGCTGCTAACCAGCCTGGCTGCCCCCACCGCCCTGGCCCAGCCCACCCCAGTGCTGCGCCCCCAAACCGTGGCGCCCTTGAGCGGCGGGCTGGACCAGCTGCTGCTGGTGAATGACAACAATCCCGAGCTGATTCGCGAGCCCGGGATCCTGCTTTCCACTTTCCCCGGCGCCGGTCGCGGCGTGCCTGCAGCCCACCTGGATGTGGCGCTAAACGGCCGCTTCGACCTGTTCAGCCACCACGTCTATGCGGGCAAGCCGGAGAGCCTCGACTCCACCCTGTGGCTGGCGGTGCTGGCCGCCCCCCGAGGTCCCGGACCCGTAACCCTGAAGCTGCTGGCTGGCTCGACGGCCCTCTCCCAAGCGGTGGATCCAGGCCAGGCCGGCGCCCCCTTCCTGCCCCTGCCAGCCCTGATGGAGCAGGGAACTACGCCGGTGTGGGCTGGCCCCGGCAGCCGGGTGGCCACCGAATTGCTGGCCCGCCAGCGCAGCCCCGAGCTGCCCGCCAGCTGGACCTTGAGCCCCGGCGCTCCCACCACCCTGCTGGTGCTGCCCCTGCCGGTGCGGGGCCTCGATCCCCTGCTCAACGGCCGCAACCTGCAGCTGCGGCTGGAGAGCTCGGGCCCCGTGAGCCTGGCCACCCTGGCGGCCTTCGGCCGGGGCAAGGAGCCGCCGGCCGCCTCCAGCTGGGCCGCCCTGCTGGAGGGGGGTCTCAGCCCCCGGGAGCACAGCCCCACTCCCCGGGGCAGCAAGGGGGGGATGGTGTATTCGCGGGTGAGTGGGGTGCAGGTGGGCAGCGTCTGGCGCAGCCGCCTTAGCGATCCGGGCAAAAACTGGCTGAGCGTGAGCCGGGCGCCGATCTCCTGGCCGATCAGCAGCCTGGAGCGGGGCACCCTCGGCAGCGGCCAGGTGCAGACCGCCGAGCTGCAGGCCTTCTACCCAGGCACCGCCTGGGCCGCCCACGGCAACTACGGCGTCGAATACGACCTCAGCATCCCCCTGCGCAACGACACGACCAAACCGGTGTCCCTGCAGCTGGCCCTGGAATCGCCACTCAAAGGCGATGCCGTCAGCGGTGGCCTGCGCTTCAAAAGCATTGGCGCCAGCACTAGTGGCAGCCGGCCGGTGATGTTCCGCGGCACGGTGGAGGTGACGGGCCTTGATGGCGCCAGCCCGGGCAGCCGGCCCCTTGGCCGGCGCAGCTTCCATTTGGTGCAGCGGGCCGGTGAACCCAGCCCCGCCTTCGGCACCATCAGCCTGGCGCCAGGGGCCAGCCGCCAGCTGCAGGTGCGGCTGATCTATCCGGCCGATGCCACCCCGCCCCAGGTGCTCAGCCTGTTGCCGCTTCCAGATCCAGCTATGAACCCAGCTGTGAAACAATCCGAATCAACTCCAGCCAGCCGTCCGTGACGCCAGTTCGCAAGCGCAGGGTCTTCCCCTTCACCGCGATCGTCGGGCAGGAGGAGATGAAGCTGGCCCTGCTGCTCAACGTGATCGATCCGCGCATTGGCGGCGTGATGATCATGGGCGACCGGGGCACCGGTAAATCGACCACGATCCGGGCCCTGGCCGACCTGCTGCCCGAAATCGATGTGGTGGCGGGCGACCCCTACAACAGCTCCCCCTTCGACCCAGACCTGCAGAGCACCGAGGTGCGCGCCCGCGCCGAGCAGGGAGAGGAGCTGCCGGTGGAGCCCCGCCAGGTGCCGATGGTCGACCTACCCCTAGGAGCTACGGAAGATCGACTCTGCGGCACGATCGACATCGAAAAAGCCCTGAGTGAAGGCGTACGCGCCTTTGAGCCCGGCCTGCTGGCCAAGGCAAACCGCGGCCTGCTTTACGTGGACGAGGTGAACCTGCTCGACGACCACCTGGTGGACGTGCTGCTGGATTCAGCCGCCTCCGGCTGGAACACGGTGGAGCGCGAGGGGGTGAGTGTGCGCCACCCGGCCCGCTTCGTGCTGATCGGCTCCGGCAACCCGGAGGAGGGGGAGCTGCGGCCCCAGCTGCTCGATCGCTTCGGCATGAGCGTGGAGGTGCGCACCGTGCGCGATCCAGAGCTGCGGGTGCAGGTGGTGGATCAGCGCACCGCCTTCGACAGCGATCCAGACGGCTTCAACAACGCCGTGCAAACCACCCAGGACGCCCTGCAGGACCGGGTGATTGCGGCCCAGAAGCTACTCAATCAAGTGGCGATCGACGCCGACCTACGCATTCGCATCTCGGCGGTCTGCGGCGAGCTGGATGTGGATGGCCTGCGCGGCGACATCGTCACCAACCGGGCCGCCCGGGCCCTGGCCGCCTTCGAGGGTCGCACCGAGGTGGACGAAAACGACGTAGCCCGGGTGGTGGCCTGCTGCCTGCGCCACCGCCTGCGCAAGGACCCTCTCGAAACAATCGACACCGGCGACCGGGTGGTGAAGGTGTTCTGCAAGGTGTTCGAGCGCGCCGACAGCAGTGATCGCAGCGCCTTCGAGCTGGCCCTGGCGGCCTGATTCCGCGCCAAACCTCACGGCATTGATAACGGCATATGATGCCAATATCAATATGGACCGGGGGGCAGACTCGATGCGCACGATCATCGATCTGCCCGAGACCGATCGGGAACGGCTCGACAGCCTCTGCCGCCAGCGCGGCCTATCCCGGGCCGAAGGCCTGCGCCAGGCCCTGCGCAGCTGGCTAGACCACCAGGGCGTTCAGCACAAGAGCGTCTTTGGCCTGTGGCGCAACCGCCCGGAAGACTCCCTGAGCCTGGAACGGAGCCTGCGCAGCGAATGGGAGCGCTGAGGTGGCCGCTGGGATTGCGGCTGCAGGCCTGCTGCTCGACTCCAACATCCTGATCGACCTCTTACGCGGGGAAGCCCAGGCCCTCGCCTGGATCGAGGCCCACGCCGGGGCAACCTCGATCAGCGTGATCAGCTGGATGGAAATCCTGGTGGGCTGCCACGACGACGAAATGGGCGCCGTGGAGCCCTGGCTGAGCAGCTTTCCCCGCCTGGAGCTGACCCAGGCCATCGCCCGGGAGGCGGTGGCCTGCCGCCGCAGCCTGGGCCTGAAAATCCCAGACGCCATCATCCTCGCCACGGCGCGCTGCCATCGTCTGCAGCTGGTGACCCGCAACACCCGCGACTTCCCGGAATCCCTCGGCGGTGTGCAGGTTCCTTACCGACTCAGCCCCGAGACCTGATCAATGCGCATCCTCGGCATCGATCCCGGTCTGGCCCGCGTTGGCTATGGGGTGATCGAGGTGGAGGAGCGCCGCGGCGGCGCCCAGCACCTGCTCGACTGCGGCATCATCCGCACCGAACCGGGCCGCAGCGAGGGGGAGCGGATGGTGGAGATCGCCCGCGACCTGCGGGTACTGATCCGCACCTGGAAGCCCCAGCTGGCGGTGGTGGAGAAGTTTTTCTTCTACCGCTCCAGCACCACGATCTCGGTGGTGCAGGCCAGGGGCGTGCTGATGATGACCCTGGCCCGCTTTGGCGTGGCGGTGGTGGAGTTTCCGCCGATGCAGATCAAGCAGGCCCTCACCGGCCATGGCCACGCCCAGAAAGATGAGGTGCTTGAAGCGGTGATGCGCGAGCTCAACCTCGACACCCCGCCCCGCCCCGATGACGCCGCCGATGCCCTAGCCGCCGCCCTCACCGGCTGGTTCCAGCGGTGAGCACCAAAGCCAGCCTGCGGCGCCACTTCCGCCCCCTGCGCCAGAGCCTGCTCGAGGGTGTGGAGGCCGCGATCGTGGCCCAGGCCCGCCGGCACATTCCCGCCCTACTGCCCGCCGGCCGCGCCCTGGGCCTCTACTGGCCCCTGCCCGGCGAGGTTGACCTGCGGGAGCTGGAAATCCTGCTGCCGGGCCGGCTGGCCCTACCCGCCATCTTGCCCGCCAGGGCTGGGGGTGATCTAGGGCCCAGGCTGGTGTTTCGGCCCTGGCGTAGCGGCGACCCCCTGGAGCCCGATGGTTGCCGCATTCCGGCACCGCTAGCGGGCGCCGGGGAGCTGCCAGCCCAGGCGCTGGGGCTGCTGCTGGTTCCGGCGCTGGCCTGCGATGGGGCGGGCATCCGCCTGGGCTACGGCGGCGGCTGGTACGACCGGCTGCGGGCCGACCCCAGCTGGGCCCAAGTGCCGGCGCTGGCGGTGCTGCCCCGGGGCTGCCGGGTTGGTCAGCTGCCGCGCGACCCCTGGGATGTGCCCCTGCAGGGCTGGCTCGATGAAGAAGGCCTGGGGAACCCTTCTTGAAGGAACCGTTCTTGACAATGCCTTTACACGGGGCGCAGTGCGAGCAGCTATTTGCCAGGATCAATTCATAGAACAGGCCACGCCTTGGATCTCAACGCTCTTCCTGCTCCCTGCAGCTACGCCTCGGTCCCAGAAAGGGTCTTGGCTGCCGAACTTCAGGAGCGTGGTCAGAGCCACGACGCTCTCTCGATGATGGTGAGTTCGATGGTGCGGATGGTGCAGGCCGGCAAAAGTAGCGATAGTCGTTGGCAAGCTTCCTGATTCAGCCATGAATCTGCGTGTAATTCCGGCCCTGCTGCTGCTTGCCAGCGCCGCCCCGGCCCATAGCCACGCGATTGAAAGCAGCCTGGAGCGCCTGAGCAGCCTCACCGATCATCTGGTGCTCGACAGCCGTTTCGGCAACGGGGAGCCCGCTGATGATGCGGTGGTGCGGCTGGTGCCACCCAACGGTGAACCGATCGAAGTAGGTCGCACCGATGCCAGCGGCCAACTCCGCTTCCAGCTGCCCAGCAACGCAACCTCCGCCTGGGAACTGCAGGTAGACCGCGGCCCAGGCCACCGCGACTATCTCGAGCTACCAGGGGCAGCACCGGCCCTTTCAACGCGCTTCAACAGCTCCCAAACCGGGCGAGGAACCCGAACAGGACTGGCACTGTTCGGCCTCAGCGCCGCAGCTGGCGCCCTGGGAGGAGCCCTGAGCTGGCGCCGCGGCGGCCGGCGCTGATGAGCATTGCCCCCAGCGGCAGTCCGGCCCTCGACCGCATGGTGGAGCGGCTCGCCAGCACCAGCGATCCCCGCCGCCGCTACGAATACGTGCTCTGGCTGGCCAAAAAGCTCGAGCCCCTGCCCGAGGAATTTCGCAATGACGCCTTCAAGGTGAAGGGCTGCGTTTCGCAGGTATTTGTGGTGGCTGAATTAGTCGATGGTGCCCTGCACTGGCGCGGTGACTCCGACGCCGCCATCACCAAGGGGCTGCTGGCCCTGCTGATCGAGGGGCTCGAAGGGTTGACGCCGCAGCAGGCCACCGCCATCGATCCGGCCTTCATCGCCGCCACCGGCCTCCAGGCCAGCCTGACCCCCTCAAGGGCAAATGGCTTTCTCAATATCCTGCGGCTGATGCAGGCCCAGGCCCAGTCCTTGGCAGCCACCCCCTAGGCCAAGCCAATTGATTTATAGGATCGGCGCACCGCTACCCCCCAACGCATGACCATCGGCATCGGCTTGCTCGGGCTCGGCACGGTGGGGGCTGGTGTGGCAGCCATCCTGGCGACCCCGTCCGGCCGCCATCCGCTGGTGGGCGAACTCGAATTGCGGCGGGTGGCCGTGCGCGACCTAAACCGGCCGCGCACGCTGGAATTGCCAGCCGAACTGCTCAGCACCGACCCAGAAGCCGTGGTCGACGACCCGGCGGTCGACATCGTGGTGGAGGTGATGGGTGGCCTGGAGCCGGCCCGCTCCCTGATCCTGCGGGCGATTGCGGCCGGCAAACCGGTAGTAACAGCCAACAAGGCCGTGATTGCGCGCTATGGCGAGGAGATCGCCGCCGCCGCCGCCCGCAGTGGGGTTTATGTGCTGATTGAAGCCGCCGTAGGTGGCGGCATCCCGATCATCGAGCCCCTGAAGCAGTCCCTGGGAGCCAACCGGATCCAGCGGGTGAGCGGCATCATCAACGGCACCACCAACTACATCCTCAGCCGCATGGCGGCAGAGGGGGCCGCCTACCCAGACGTGCTGGCCGACGCCCAGCGGCTGGGCTACGCCGAAGCCGACCCCGCCGCTGATGTGCAGGGGGGAGATGCGGCCGACAAGATCGCAATTTTGGCGGGCCTGGCCTATGGCGGTCCGGTGCCCCGCGAGGCCATCCCAACCGAGGGGATCGACCAGCTCGATGCCAGCGACATCGCCTACGCCGAGCAGCTTGGCTACGTGGTGAAGCTGCTGGCCGTGGCCCAGGCGATGCCAAGTGAGCAAGCCGAGCAGCTCCTAGATGTGCGCGTCCATCCCACCCTGCTGCCCAAGGCCCATCCGCTGGCCGGGGTGAACGGGGTCAACAACGCGATCCTGGTGGAAGGCGACCCCGTGGGCCAGGTGATGTTCTATGGGCCCGGGGCTGGAGCAGGGCCCACCGCATCGGCGGTCGTGGCCGACATTCTCAACATCGCCGGCATCCGCCAGGCCACCGGCGACAGCAGCCAGGCCCGCCTTGATCCCCTGCTGGCCGCTGGCAGCTGGCGCGACTGCCGCCTGGTGGAGAGCGCCGTAACCAGCCACCGCAACTACTTGCGGCTGCGCACCAGCGACCGGGCCGGCGTGATTGGTGCGATCGGCACCTGCTTTGGCGAAGCGGGGGTGTCGATTCAATCGATAGTGCAGTTCGAAACCCAGAGCGCCGGCGGCGCCGAAATCGTGGTGATCACCCACGAGGTTTGCGAAGCCAACTTCCGCCAAGCTCTGGCCGCAATCGAGGCCCTGACAGATGTTCAGGCCGTGGCCGCCTGCCTGCGCACCCTGTAACAGCCGGGCTGATTGGCTCCATCAGGTCTCCAAATCGCCATCAGCTGGCCAATGGGGCCAGCGGCAGGCCACAGTGGGGGCATAAATCGAAAGCAATTATTAAGACCCCAGCGGGGTCTGATCTGGAGGGGCCAGCTGCTGCGGCAAGCCCTGTCGAGATCCCCACACCCAGGCCGATGTTTGTAGCGAGGCGAACAGTGTTCAGTTCCTGCGCCCCGCAGCATCTGCCCAGCAAGCACTAATCAGTTAATCCCTAATCCCATGAACGGCCCCACCTGCTCCAGTGCCCAGGCCTCGAGCACAGTCAACCTGCACCAAGGCGCCTGCGTGCAGCTGGAAAGTGATGAGCAGCTCTACCAAGTGATTGGCGTCGACGACCACCACGACCGCTGCTGGCTGCGCCGCTGGCCCCTGGCGCGTCAGGGATCGGAAGTGTTTGAAATTTCCCTGCAACAGGTGCGCCCTACCTGGCCGCGTCGGTCTTGAATGGCGTTGATCTGAAGGCCGCCCCTTGCCCCGCGCTCCGCGGCTAACCCAAACCCTGGCAGCAGCCCTGCTGACCAGCGGCCTGGCAGCTGGTCTGTCCCTCTCCGGCTGCCGGCCCAAGCACGAGGCGTCGGCCAACCGGTTGGTAATTGCCAGCAAAAACCGCATCGACACGGTTGATCCAGGCGGCGCCTACACCTTCGGCGCCATGCAGCTGCTGAGCGCGATCGGCGATACGCTCTACGCGATCAATACCGCTGGCCAGCTGGAGCCTCGCCTGGCAGTGGGTCTGCCCAAGCTGAGCGCCGACGGGCTCAAGGCCCAGGTGCAGCTGCGCCAGGGTGTGCGTTTTCACGACGGCACGCCGTTCAATGCCGCGGCCATGGTGTTCAGCCTGGAGCGCTTCCTAGCTATCGGCAAGCTCAGCTACCTGCTGGGCGATCGGGTAAGCGCCGCACGGGCCGTGGGCCCCTACACAATCGAACTGACGCTCAAGCGCCCCTTCAGCCCCCTGGCCGAGCTGCTCAGCGCCGTCAACCTGACGCCCCTCTCCCCCAGCGCCTACAAAAACCACCGCAATCGCTTCCTCAACGACCGCTTCGTGGGCACCGGGCCCTACCGGCTGAGCTTCTTCACAGGTCAGCAGCAACGCTTAGAGCCGTTTGCGGAGTACTGGGGGGCCAAGCCCGCCAATGGCGGCATCGACCTGGTGTCGCTCAGTAATTCCACCGCCCTCTACGGCGCCCTGCAGAGCGGCGAGGTGGATGTGCTGCTCTCGACCAGCCTCGAAATCGACCAGCAGGCCGCCTTGAAACGCCAGGCTGCGGCTGGAAGCCTGCGGGAGGGCAGCGGTCCGGCACTGGAGATCGGCTACCTCACCCTGCTCACCGACCAGCCGCCCCTGAACGATCCCCGGCTGCGCCAAGCGGTGGCCTACAGCCTCGATCGCAACACCATCAGCCGCCGGGTAACCCTGGGCCTGCGGCCGCCCCTGCGCGAGCTGGTGCCCCCCAGCCTCAAGGGCTCCGACCCCCAGGCCTGGCCCAGCTACAACCCAGCCAAGGCCCGCCAGCTCTATCGCCAGGCCGGTTACTGCCAGGGCAAGCGCCTGGTCCTGCCGCTCACCTTCCGCTCCAACATCCCCGCCGACCGGATGTTTGCCCTCACCTGGCAGGCCCAGCTGCAGCAGGATCTGGGCGATTGCGTTGAGCTCGAGGTGACCGGCATGGAGGCCACCACCGCCTACCGCCAGCTGGGGGAGGGGGCCTTCCCGCTCATCCTGCTGGAGTGGATGGGCGACTTTCCCGATGCCGACAACTACCTGGTGCCCTTGCTGGGCTGTGAGGAAGCCCAAGGGGAGCGCTGTCTCAAGGGGGCCAGCGCCGCCAGTGGCAGTTTCTGGGCCAAACCCGGCCTGCAACAAGACCTAGAGCGCAGTGCTTCTGTAGCCGGCCCCGCCCGCGCCGCCCTGCTGCGCCGCATCCAGCGCCAAACCGCCGCCGCCAACCCCTACCTACCGGTGTGGCTGGTGGCACCGCGGGCCTGGGCCCAGCCCAGCATCAGCCAGCCCCGTTTCGATGGCTCCGGCCGCCTACTGCTACGGGAATTGACCCGTAAGCAGGCTCACCAAGGGAGCTCCAAACCATGAGTCGCCACCGGTCCCTATTGCGGTATTTGGCCGCCCGGCTGGCGCTGGCGCCATTGATGTTGTGGCTGATCGCCAGCCTGGTTTTTCTGCTGCTGCGGCTGGCGCCAGGGGATCCGATCGACGCCCTGCTCGGCACCCGAGCTCCCGAAAGCGCCCGCGCGGCGCTGCGGGCCCAGCTGGGCCTGGATCAACCATTGCTGCACCAATACGGCAGCTTCCTAGGGAAATTGCTGCACGGCGACCTAGGCACCTCGCTCACCAACCAGGAACCGGTGACGGAAGTGATTCGCCAAAGCCTGCCGGCCTCCCTGGAGCTGGGGGTGGTGGCCCTGCTGCTGGCTGCCGTTGTGGGTTTAGCGGTGGGCTTCTCCGGCATTGCCCGGCCAGAAGGCAAGCTCGATCTGGCCGGCCGGCTCTACGGCATCGGCACCTATGCCCTACCGCCCTTCTGGGCCGCGATGGTGGTGCAGCTGGTGTTTGCGGTGTGGCTGGGCTGGCTGCCGGTGGGGGGTCGCTTCCCGCCCACCTTGCTGCCGCCGGAGGGCAGCGGTTTCTACCTATTCGACAGCCTGCGCAGTGGCCTGGCTACGGGCGAATGGCAGCTGCTGCTGGGGAGTGTGCGCCATCTGGTGCTGCCAGCGGCCACCCTGGGCCTATTGCTCAGCGGCATCTTCGCCAACTCGCTGCGGCTCAATCTGCGCCGCACCCTCGGCTCCGATTACGTGGAAGCAGCCCGCAGCCGCGGCCTGGGCGAGGCCCGGGTGGTGCTGCGCCACGCCCTGCCCAATGCCCTGCTGCCGGTGCTCACGATCACGGGCATCACCGTGGCGTCACTGATCGGCGGAGCGCTGCTGATCGAGATCACCTACTCCTGGCCCGGCATCGCCTTCCGGCTGCAGGAAGCGATCGGCCAGCGCGACTACCCGCTGGTGCAGGGCATCGTGGTGGTGGTGGCCGGCCTGGTGGTGCTGGTGACGGTGCTGGTGGATCTGCTGGTGGCCGTGCTCGATCCGCGCATCAAGTTCTGAGCCTTAACTCTGAGACTTAAACCTGAGACTGAAACCTGCAAAAAGATCCTTGCAAATCAGGAGCCATGCTCCTGAAATGCAAGGATAAATAGTGTGAAGGGAGGAAGACCGTGCTGCAGCGGCAGAAGCTCACCTTGGTGCGCGAGCGGCTGAATCAGTTTCCCGCCGTAGCTCTGCTGGGCCCCAGGCA
>ERZ887851.3603-NODE-3603-length-11093-cov-21.453071_pt1 | contig 11093 bp, 9 predicted proteins | sample MGYA00521100_ERZ887851 | MGnify/ENA primary metagenome ERZ887851 (study PRJEB32303, sample SAMEA104408602) | aquatic metagenome | biome: Brackish water; feature: Pelagic; material: water | place: Baltic Sea | collected 2014-06-06T16:11:00 | depth 11,444 m ...
TACTGGGCCCACCACTTCACTACGTTCGTGTTGAACCGGTAGGACTATTCCAGCCTGCGCGCACAGCGCTTGGGCGTTCGCTGGCTCGAACCTACGCTTCTCGAAACCCCAACTCACCCTACTGGGCCCACCACCTCACTACGTTCGTGTTGAACCGGTAGGACTATTCCAGCCTGCGCGCACAGTGCTTGGGCGTTCGCTGGCTCGAACCTACGCTTCTCGAAACCCCAACTCACCCTACTGGGCCCACCACTTCTGCTACGAGTGCAAGTTCAGCGCTAAAGCTCATTTTACCTGCCTGTATTTGCTAAAAACGCAACGGTGCCGCAACACTGACCCAGTAGCAAAAGGCGACAACAATGGGCCATGCGGTTTACACCACCGCCCTCGAATGACTACTGTGGTACTAAGAGATTTTATGGGTACTGGCAGCTTTAGAAGGCGCGCTAAGTCTCAAACAAGCTATTACAGAAAAAATAAGGGGGAAAACACGATGTCAGAGTCCAAAATTGAAAACGTTGCCATGGTTGGTGCCGGCACGTTGGGTGGGCAGATCGCTTGGCACAGCGCGTACATGGGCAAGCAAGTCACGGTCTACGATATTTCGCAAGAGAGTCTCGAGAAATGTCAGGCCGCGCAGGCAGGCTACGCCGCTATCTACTCAACTGATCTGAATGCCAGTGACGCCGATATCGAGGCAACGCGCTCGCGGCTGACCTTCACGACGGACCTTGTTGAAGCAGCACAAGATGTCGACTTAGTGATCGAGGCAGTGCCCGAAGTGCCCGACATCAAAATCGACATCTACAAAAAGCTCGCACCCATCATGCCGGAGGAGGCGATCCTTGCAACAAACTCATCGACGCTGCTGCCGTCCATGTTCTCAGCTGAAACGGGTCGACCGGATCGATTTGCTGCATTGCATTTTGCCAATATGATCTGGGCCTTGAACATCGCTGAAATCATGGGAGCGCCAGAGACCTCAGACGATACGCTGACTCGACTGACTGCTTACGCAGTTGAAATCGGTATGGTCCCGATACCGATTTCCAAGGAGCAAAATGGCTATGTATGCAACAGCTTATTGGTGCCCTTGCTTCAAGCAGCCCAATCTCTCGTTACCAAGGGTGTGGCTGATCATGAAACGGTTGACCGTACCTATATGATCATGAATCGGGGCTGCACCATGGGACCGTGTGGGATCATGGATATGGTCGGCATGGGCACCTTGCGTGAGATCTTTACCTACTGGGGCACGCAATCGGGTGATGAGGATATGCTTACCAATGCTGACTATATTAAGGAACATTTTCTCGACACCGGGCGCACCGGTTTGCTGGCGGGAAAAGGTTATTACGAGTACCCCAATCCCACCTTCCAACAAACCGATTTTTTAGGCATCCCGGAGATGTCTGCGGTGCCTGCGCTGGCCGCAAAAGCCAAATTAAGCTGAAAGACGCAGCCTGATGGGTGATCAAAGAGGATGCTCGAATGAGCAATAAGGCAATCTCGCTTGTGCTTGGCAGTGGAGGGGCTCGTGGGCTAGCGCATGTCGGCGTCATCCGATGGCTTGAAGAACATGGCCATAAGATCAGATCGATATCGGGTTGCTCCATTGGGTCGTTCATTGGAGGGGCGTACGCCACCGGAACATTGGATGCCATCGTGAACTGGATGGAAAACCTCACAAAAAAAGAGATTTATTCCATGCTCGATCTCTCCTTCTCCCGGGATTCCCTCGTAAAAGGCGATAGATTGGCGGAGGTCATTCAAAGCAAGATCGGGACGGGTCTGATCGAAGACCTGCCGATAAAGTTCACGGCTGTGGCCGCGGATATCGCGACCGAAAAAGAGCACTGGTTTCAAACAGGGCCAATCGACCAAGCGATCAGAGCATCCGTTTCACTGCCGCTACTCTTCACGCCACATACCGTTGACGGGGTGCAGTTGATAGACGGCGGCATACTGAACCCCACCCCCATTGAACCGACTTTGGGAGACGACACGGACCTGACGATAGCGGTGGACCTTGGCGGCCCCATGGTGGAGGAAACAATCTCTGAACCTGAAAAAGCCAAAAGCCCGTGGCAGCAAAAAATGGACGACTTCTTGGACTCCATGAGGTTTTCTGAAAGCAAGCCAAAAGACCAATGGGACATGTTCTACATCACAGACCAATCTTTCAACACGATGCAGAATGCGATTGCGCGGAGCAGAATGGCAGACAACCCGCCAGATCATTTAATCGCGATACCTCGAAACAAGTGTGGGACCTTGGAGTTTGATCGCTCTGCGGAAATGGTCGAGTATGGCTACCGTCTGGCAGAAGAACAGCTCTTGGGCAAACTTTAAAAGACGCTCCTTAATCCTTTCATTGGATCAACCCTGCTCACCAAATATGCCTAAAAAATGTCTGGGCTTCTTACAGGATTTTCCCGCCTCAGAATCAGGACAAACGCCCGCGCTTTTGCGCTGTGTGAGAGGGCAAGGCGCAAAGGCGATGCTAGCGATGTGCAATCTTGCTGATCATTGCAACGGGCTCGCCTTCACTCACCGGGGGTGTGCTGATCACGTAGTTCACTACCCCGGAAAAAGGCGCTCGTATCGTTGTGAGCTCGTTGCCAAAAAAGTCCACGAGCACACCCAATACCGCACCCTCGGTCACGGCGTAGCCGTCTTTGGTTACCGCCCGAAAAATGCCCGATTGCGGACTGGAGATCACTTTGTAGTCGCTTAACCAAGTGATCCCTGTGTTGGCCACCTCATCCTCGGCGATCATGTTCAGGTGCCGCAATACGTTCCACACTCCCTGCTCTGCCAGCTCTACCCAGTAAGCATCGTTAGAGCCGGATTGTCCGGTCTCGGTGGTGATGGCTGGGATGCCTCGCTCCAATGCTGTTTGATCTGTAAACAATGAGGGGCCGCTGGCATGCTGGGGCCCTGTATCCATGACGATATGGTCTAGCCCAAAGGCTACCGCGAGACCCTCTATTTTGGCGTCAAAGGCAGCGTCTCCGGTCACGGGCATATACACATAGGGTCGTAGGGCCTCATTACCGTCCCCTCCATGCAAATCAACAAGGTAGTCGGCCTGATCGATGACCTCGGTGGTGAGCAAGTGAGCGATGCGCTGGCTGATACTGCCCTTGGGGTCGCCCGGGTACATGCGATTTAGATTTTTTCCATCTACCGGGCTGTAGTAGATGGTGCGACCCAAAAACGAGGGCATATTGGCAATGTGCACCATGATGATCGTGCCGCTCAGGGCGGCGGGATCTATCTGCGCTCTCACCGCCTGTAACGCGGTGATAGGGGGGTATTCATAGCCATGGATGCCGGCAATCAAAGCCAGTACCGGCCCATCGCTGGCGCCATGGGCGATTGTCACCGGTATCTTGCTACCTTCGTCTATGCCCTTGGGGACCATAATGAACCCCGATACCTGCTCACCCCGAGGCACGGTGATCTCTCCTACGGTGAAGCTATCTGCGCTGACACAGAGCGTTGCGGCATTTAACAATAAGAATAAAAAAATCCTGCTTGCCGTTGTCATGATCTGTCCGCCAGTAATGCTGAATGGGGGAGCTTGCTCCCGTTTGGTTTCAGTATAGATACGTCAAAGTAGAAACAGCACCTCCTCACCTATGCTCACCATTTCCCAGCATCGCTGAGCCGTGCTATTGAATCCATGATGCCATACCGAGTTGAGAAAGCGCGGCGTGATAGCCGCCCATCAAAAGCGAGAGCTAATTCCAATGCCCACTGAACACACAGACAGGAGCATCTGCGCGATAATAAGCACTCACGGATAACCCCAGAACAGTATCGATATTAGGGATGTTGCTGGCTGGGGAGCTCTGCCGCCGTTAAGCTGTAGCATAACGAGTCCAGAATATGCGCATGATTGCAATTACAAGCGGCTTAGCAGACGCTTATTGCTGACTGATACTCAATCACCCAAAAAAGGAAAAGCGGTATGCCACGAGTCAATTTAGAAGGTAGCGCTTCGATCGTCACCGGAGGCGCGTCAGGGATAGGCGAAGCCTGTGCGCGTCAGCTGGCCGATTTAGGCTCAAAAGTGGTCGTTGCTGACCTCAACGAGGAGCGAGGCCAGCAAGTGGCCGAAGAAATTGGCGGGCAATTCGTCAGATGTGACGTCTCAAGCATTGAAGACGCCGATACAGTCGTCGCTGCGGCTGCAGCCCTAGCTCCGCTGAGGGCCTGTGTGAATTCGGCGGGTCTGGGCGCCGCGGGTCGCACTGTGAGCCGAGACGGTGAACCTTTCCCATTGGACAAATTCAGCTTTGTGATCAAAGTAAATTTGATTGGCACGTTTAATATGCTCAGCCGAGCTGCCGCTCAAATGGCAAAGAACGAGCCGCTTGATGAAGATGGCGGTCGCGGCGCTATTGTGAACCTTGCATCTGCGGCCGCCTTTGACGGACAAATTGGTCAGTGTGCTTACTCTGCCTCTAAAGCCGGTGTGGTTGGTATGGCACTGCCTATTGCTCGTGACCTCGCCGCAATCGGTGTTCGCGTCAACACGGTTGCACCCGGTCTGATTGACACACCCATTTATGGTGAAGGACCAGAATCCGATGCATTTAAAGCACACCTTGGAGAGTCGGTGCTGTTCCCAAAACGGCTGGGTAGCGCTGAGGAGCTTGCTTTTACGGTCGTCGATTGCATCACTAACCCCTACATGAACGCCGAGGTCATTCGACTCGACGGCGGTATTCGTATGCCGCCGAAATGAGTGATAGTCAGTACCGCGCTGCGCAAAAGCTTTAGGTGAAACAACGCTTGGCATAGAAAAATGCACCCGACGCCGCTTTCCATAGGTTTGGAGGATTGCGATGCGTCACCGCACATCTTGGTGGTTAGTCACTTATTCATGTGCGGCAGGATGAGAGACGGAGCATACGTATGAACGAACTCACTGACTTCGTGTTTACACCGACAACCAAAGCGCCGGAACCAGCGCTTGGGTTTGAGCGAATCCCCGTTGACCGCTACACAGATCCTGCTTTTTTGAGGCTCGAGGATAACTGTATTTGGTCAAAAACCTGGTTGTTAGCTGGCGCAGCCTGCGACGTTGTCAAACCTGGCGACTTTTTTGTTTTCGACAATCTTCGAGAATCAATCTTGGTAACGTGCGCCGAAGATGGCGTGATCAGAGCTTTCTACAACGTTTGCCAGCACAGAGGCAATCAACTAAAGCACTCGGGATGTGGGAATTCCCCTTACCTGAGCTGTGGTTTTCATGGCTGGCAATACAATCTGGATGGCAGCATTAAGGAGATACCCGAAGCACACGATTTTCCTCAGGGAGTTCCTGCGGAACAGCTTAGTCTCAGAGAGCTCAGGTGCGAAACGTGGGGCGGGTTCGTCTGGATATCCATGGATCCTGACATCGAACCCTTGATCGATTATCTCGGTATTGTCCCCGAACATCTTGCGCCCTACGAATTAGAATCAATGGTGCTCGTTTCTGACGAAACCGTCGAATGGGACTGTAACTGGAAAACATCCGTCGACATTTTCTCAGAAACCTACCACGTGCGTGGCGTGCACCCCGAGTCTGAGTATCTTGCCGATGATGTGAATGTACAGATGGATCTATACGGCCCGCATACCCGCTTTATTGCGCCAATGTATATCCCTAGCCCCCGTAAAATTGGGCAAGACAAGGCGTTGAATGAGACGATGATTGGGTACCTGAAATCTGAAGGATTCCCGGTAGACACCTTTGATGGTGACGTAACAACGCTGCGAGGTGCCGTAGCAGCACACAAACGATCGATGACGAATGAAAACGGTCTGGACTTTTCTAAGCTGACAGATGATCAGCTGACTGCGGACTATCACTACAATATTTTTCCGAATATCACGTTCAATCTTTTCGGGGAACAGATGTGGATGTTCCGTCATCGCCCACATCCCACTAACCCCGACAAAATGTACTTCGATCGCATGATTTTTAATCGCGTTCCCAAAGGCGACGCCACAGCAGGCACAAAAGCCGGCGCGGTCGACCTGTTTGTGGAGTTGGGCGATTCCAATATCGAGGGACGTCCTGAGCACCAGTTTTACCGCTATGGCGAAAAGTCTTCGGGCTTGTTACTGGACCAGGATGCGTCGTGTCTTGCTGGCGTACAAAAAGGGTTGCACTCGCGGGGAATGAAGGGGCTCTGGATCTCGCATCACGAAAGGCGTATCCGCAACTTTCACCATTGGTGGGAAAAATACATGACGGAGCAACCGCTAACCCTAAAACCCACTGATTCGTAATCAATTGGTCGTAGATTCATTAAGCACCGCCCCTATGCCGAAAGCCCGACGTCGACTCGTTTATCTGACAGATATTGATGGCTTACGGGCGCTCGCCGTCCTAGCAGTGGTTCTCTTCCATTTACAAATCCCCGCCTTTACCGGCGGATTTGTAGGGGTTGATATTTTCTTCGTGATATCAGGCTTTCTTATCTCTGGCTTAATCAGGGATCAGATCAACACAGACAGCTTTCATTTTTCAGCTTTTTATCTTCGCCGAGTGAACCGACTGCTACCCGCAGTGTTGGCCACAGTCGTCATGACAACAATAGTCGCAAGCTTCGTGGTGCAACCCGATGCCTTTGGCGCCTTGGCGCTGTCAGCCGCCGCCGGCGTTCTGAGTGCAGCGAATATACTTTTTTATTTTGAATCAGGCTACTGGGATGCCAGTGCAGAACTCAAACCACTGCTGCATCTGTGGTCTTTAGGGGTCGAAGAACAGTTCTACTTACTCTGGCCTGCTTTCATTCTTTTTCTGACGACTGCTCGCCCCGGGGTGTATCGATCGGGACTTGTCGCTATTTTCCTAATGAGCTTAGCGATCTGCATTGGTTATACCCGGATCGATAGTACCGCTAGCTTCTATCTACTGCCCTTCAGGATCTGGCAATTTGCACTGGGTGCGATCGCCCTAGAAATTTGGCGCAACGATTTCTTAACTGAATTTTCTCGACAAGTGCTTCGATCTTTTGGGCTCGCACTGTGTGGCATTAGCATGGTCGCGTTTTCTGAAGATACGCTTTTTCCAGGCTGGCCAGCATTGATACCCAGTACTGGCGCAGCGCTTGTTTTAATCAGTGCTCATGAAACATCCGGCAGCATTTGGCTCTCTAATGCGCTGGCACGAAAGCTAGGGCAATTGTCCTACTCGCTTTACCTTGTCCATTAGCCACCCATTGTGCTGTATCGCCACTATTCGCTGACCGATCCTACTCCGGGAGTCACAGTGGGTCTTGTAGCAATCATGCTCGTGCTGACTCTGTTGTTGCACTATGGCATCGAACAAAAATTTTATCGTCGGGGTCACTATGCCAATAAATCGTGGAGAGGCCTCGCCGGTTACACTTTGGGCAGCTCGATGCTATTGGCAGTTCTACTATTTGGCATATCCCAAAATCCAGACCGGTTCATCTCTCGAGAGGTTTTGTTATCCGCAGAGGTGATTCAAGGCTATCAGTCCCGGCGCTTCGATCTCACGCGAAAGGGCTGCCGTATTGACCAGTTAGGTGCGAGTGAGCGCTGCCCAATACCAGAAACAGGCGCTGTTCTGTTTCTCGGTAACTCTCACGAGGTGGACGGATACAATATGGTAGCTGGCGCGCTAGGAAAGAGCAGTCACAGGCCCCTGGTTTTATTTGGTAGTACCAATGGCTGCCGCGATCTGTCCGTTGAGAGGAATTGGATCCACTCAGAAGAACCGGCCTGCCAGCTGCGCATCAGCGCACTTCGAAATAGCCTGGAGCTCGTTGAGTGGCACACTGTGATCTACAGCGCAAGAAGGCCGTATGGTGGCAATAAAGAAGCGCTTATCACGATCCTAGAAACCATTCATGGACAGCAACCCGACGCTCAGATTGTGGTCATCGAAGACTACTTATCGACTCGACGCACGTGTGCGAGTCTCATCAATGAGTTCGAATCAACAAAGGCCTGCGCGAAACCCCTTCACATAGCTGGGCTCCCAGGTTTCATTGAGGAGCCCGCGCCATTTAAAGAGCGAGTCGCTGCAATCACCGACTCCAAGCTTGATAAGGTGGCTCTTTTGTGCGGTGAAAGCCTGCCTGAGTCATGTCCCACCCAGACACCCTTGGGTCATCCGATGGCGATGGATGAACATCACCTCACCCTCGAATTCGCCCAGTGGGCTGGTGAACAGCTGGCAGAGAAGAATCCGATTTGGCTACAAGCGCTCCGCTATAGCGCCGAGAATTAACGACCCACAACAAACTAATTTTCGATTGGGTATGTACCCTGTCCTGGCATCGTCATCAATCGACGAGCTAGCTAGTGGATCAGGTTGAGCTAATCTGTTCGCCTCTCGGTCACTACCAAAAACCGTGGGCTTTATAAAACCTGCCAGTACTCGCACCAACCGGCCGCAGCATTTAGCAGGTCAACGGGGAACGGTTCCCCCAGGATCAGGAGGTTGCGCAACTGCGTAGCGCTGGCGCCTTAGCTTGCGCGACGGTGCTGATAGACACTTCTGCCGCGCTACAAGGGTCCACTATTTACACTGCGCGCTGTAAATGAAGTCGCTCTAGGAGCTATACTGCGCCGCGATTCTGCCTGTTAAAAAAAGGCCCAACACTGCCTAAGTGGCACCACTGATTATTGTCCTCGTTTGTCGAGCGACAGTTCTCTCGACATGAGGCGACCTGACTGCGCCGATTGCGCTATAGGAATAACTATGACTGCCAAACTATCGGATGCCTTGCTATTGAATAACGGCACTGAACTCAAAAATCGTTTCATGCTTGCGCCACTCACCAATCTGCAAAGTGGTGCCGATGGCGTATTGAGTGATGACGAATACCACTGGCTGACCTATCGTGCCGAAGGGGGGTTCGGACTCACCATGACTTGTGCCGCCTCGGTACAACACGCTGGGGTCGGATTTCCCGGACAACTGGGTGCTCACGACGACCGGCATATTGCAGGCCTCACCCGCTTGGCTGACGGTATCAAAGCTCATCACAGTCATGCGGTGGTGCAACTGCAGCACAGCGGTATGCGCGCTCAGCCCGACTACTGCTCAGGGGTGCCGCAATGTCCATCCGACGATGAAGAGACCAGCTCAAAAGCGATGACTGACGATCAGGTAAAAGCGCTGATTGACGATTTTATTGCCGCGGCAGAACGCTGTCAGAAAGCGGGTTTTGATGGCGTAGAGCTTCATGGCGCGCATGGTTACTTGCTCTCTGAGTTCCTGAGCCCCCAATACAACCGGCGGGACGATCACTACGGTGGCAATGCCGAGCGCCGCGCAAAGATTCTGTGGGAAGTCATCGCCGGCGTGAATGAAAGCTGTGGGCGAGGCTTCAGTTTGGGTGTGCGCTTATCCCCAGAGCGCTTTGGCCAACGCACCGCTGAGATTCGTGACTTGGCCGCAGCCTTGCTGCTCGACCAGCGGCTTGATTACCTCGATATGTCGCTATGGGATCTCGCCAAACCGGCTCATGATGAGGTATTTGAAGGACAGTCGTTGCTTGAGATTTTTACGAATCTACCCCGTGAGGGCGTTGCGCTAGGTGCAGCTGGCAAGCTTTATGGTGCCGCACAGTGCCAGCATGCGCTCGATCAGGGTCTCGATTTTGTGATGGTCGGCAGAGCGGGGATTGTGCACCATGATTTCCCACTACGCGCCTTTGCTAATCCAGAGTTTGTCATGACTGACTTACCGGTCAGTCGTGAGCACCTGCGACAGGAGCGCCTTGGTCCGCCGTTCATTGATTACATGGCAACCTGGAAAGGCTTTGTTGCAGACTAAGCTGAACCCCACGAAGCACGAGCCCACTTTGGCTAATAGTAACGTTCTACTGGAGCAACGCATGAACACAATCGACATACTGAAGGAACCAGTAGAGCTCTATAAAATTCTCAAATTTGAGGGCATGACCAGCACCGGTGGAGAGGCAAAACTCTTGATTGGGGACGGGCAGGTCACCGTGAATGGTGAGACCGAAACCCGACGAAGGCGTAAAATGATGAATGGCGATGTCATTGGCTTTCGGGGCGATCAATTTCATCTGCAATTAGCCACCACACTCGAAGGCGCTTAAGCACGGATAATTACTGCTGACCCTGTATCACTGCGAGGAACCAAGTCTCTGAGTTACATCCTTGGTTAGTTGCCAACCCTGATCAACAGCATGAACAAATTTGTCGCCTTCTGGACAGGTTTTGAAAAGCCGACTCACCTTACAACTCAAATTGATTGGCAAGTTGCGCAGGTATAAATCCGTCGTGAGTTAGCGGTAGAGCGCTGGATTTTTGTTTGGCATTTTCGACAAGGTTGGCTGGCACGACCAAAAACAAAAAACCGTGCCTTGCCATAGGTGGCCCCTTGTTTTTTTAACGCCTTGTATTGCCGCTCCGGAAGCGTCACACCGGCTAACGCATAACTCCGTTGGCTAATAGTGAGCGTGGTGCGGGCGAGCTTACCCACTTGGGCGTTACTGAGGTCGCGCGCTTTGCACGCAGGATCAAGACCCGCAATGAATAAGATCTCGCTGCGCAAGTAATTACCTAAGCCAGCCAGGAAAGCTTGGTCAAGGTACACCGAGTTGAGTGCTCTGCCAGAAAAGGCCTTGCTGTGTAGTCGCTCAGCCACTGCTCGCCAAGTTAGCTGAGGATTGAGGATATCAGGTCCAATGCGCTTCAAAAAAGGGTGCTCTTCAATATGCTGGGTTTTCCAGACGCTGATATCTGAAGCACTGTAAAGCAAGGCGCTATGTTGGTCGGTGTGGATCGCCAGCCGCAGCTGTCGATTGGTCTTGGGCAGTTTGTCGCGCTTTACCACGCGCCACACACCATAGAGCTGATTATGTGAATAAATGGTGTGGCCCGAATCAAAATGCGTCAGCAGCGCTTTACCCCGGGTCTCCAACGAGAGTACCTGACTGCCCTTGAGGTGCTTCCCAAATTTCCGGAGCGGTTGTAGCCCGAACTCAATTTTTTCGACCGTCTTGTCTTTCAGCACCGCCTCAATTTTATCAGCGGCACGACGTATCTCTGGACCTTCTGGCATATCTTACAACCTGTCT
>ERZ887851.3604-NODE-3604-length-11091-cov-32.277456_pt1 | contig 11091 bp, 8 predicted proteins | sample MGYA00521100_ERZ887851 | MGnify/ENA primary metagenome ERZ887851 (study PRJEB32303, sample SAMEA104408602) | aquatic metagenome | biome: Brackish water; feature: Pelagic; material: water | place: Baltic Sea | collected 2014-06-06T16:11:00 | depth 11,444 m ...
ACTTACGCACAGCAAGGCGGTTTTGTGAATTCGAGCCGTGAGATATCCGGGCTAGATCGTCAAGCTTGAGTATGTGTTTTTTGTTGAGATACTTCTAACATGAGTCGGTCAAGTGATCACGCGGGTTGGCATTGGTACAATCTATCGTAATTCATGCATCGCTCGCTTCGTTTAGGGCGGTGTCGTAAAAACCTTCCGTTGTGGGACACTGGCTTAATCTGATGCTCGACTTCGCTGACCAACGCTGGCGTTCCCTTGAGACAACGTATGACTGTGACGACGTCGTTGCATTAGTGAGGAATTGGCACGCCTCTATTGGCTTCGATCAGGAATTGCCCCAGTACCAACTACTGAGCAACCAGTTTATGCACCAATGCACGATCACAGACCTTGCCTTCGCCATGGTTCCGCATCTCGTCGCAACCTGTGAGGCCAACACGACGTCTTTCACTCTCCTGTATCTCACCGACGTTGGCGTTACTGAGGCAAATCGTCTGTCGCCCGGTTCTCGTGCGCCCGATTTACCTGCCTTCCTCGCGGACGCTTACAGTGAAGCGATCATTCGTGCTCAGCCGCTGGCGGAAGCGGCAATTGACTCAGCCCCAGAGTGCAGAGAATCGTGGGAGCTTCGCGCGATCAAGCCTGCTTTGTTTGGCAATGCTGAACTTGCATGGAACCAATGGCGTAACGGATTTGATAACGCCAACTAGTGCTGTCGTGGCGCACAACATGGTGTTTACGGAGTAAACTGGCTCTGTTTTATTGGTTAGCGGGTGTGAGTCCCGCTCGGGTAGTCGTTAGCCTCGAGCCCGATATCGAGTGTTGCGGCGAACTTATAATTGGCTTTGTCAAGAAGTGGTTCGTCGAAGCGTACACAGAAAGGTAGAGAGGAAGAATGGGCTGAGCTGGCTGCTCAGCCGTGAATGGTGTCGGCCCCGAAAGACATGTAACTTTGGGTTCTGCTCAAACGCCCGTAAACGTGGAAAGCAACAGAGGTCGTTCTGTTGTTGGTAAACTGTTTGTGTATGTACATTCAACTGCTTTGTCTGTGGCGGAGACGCTGAGAAACGCCGCGTTAAAATGAGAGCAACGTTTGCTGTGGGCGGCCGGGGCTGGACTGAGCTTGCGAGAGAGACCTCGGGTTTCCCTGGTGTCTCGCTCCAACCCTGGACGCTCATCGCGTCCCATTTCGACAAGCACCTATTTAGAACTAACCAATGAGGGAAGTTAATGGCCTATAGCCTCTACTTTTGGCGGGAAACGGAAGCTGCACTTGCGACTGCTGATGAGGTCTGTGCGCAACTGTGCGAAGAGCTTGCTGTACCCGGAGTTGCACAGCTGCCGATGGACCGGATTCGTCAATCGTTTGTTGATGCTTTTCCGGGAATCAAAGAAGGTGCGTCAGGCCTGGAATGGGAGGGATCCGGCAGTTACTTTGAAGTCGAGTGGTCACCGGCTTGCTGCAACCTGCTGACCGTCTTGTGCGGCTACAAATTGCTCAAGTCTCCTGACACAATGAATCGAATTATTGATGTCGCCGCAAAGTTTGGATGTGCGCTCTACGATCCTCAAACTGGTGAACGCTATCAGCAACCCGATCCTGCGACGTAGGTCGAGTTGGCAAAATCTGTGATTGATACCAGCAGCGAGTGTTTGTTTTTTTGTTCAAGTCTTCTGCTGATCGAGCAAAATGTTTTTATGGCAAATCTGATCACCAATAAGCACAAGCAGTTTGAGCACAGTAAGAAACCGACTGTGTTTCAGAAGCGAATGTCCGCCCGCAGACTTCGTCGCAAGGCGTCTGCTGATTTCGCTGAAGATGCGTTCATGCCAGTAGCACATGCTGCAAAATTTGCAAAACGTAAGCGGTCTGGTGTGTGTCCCGTGTGTCTTGGTCGTCTCGTGAAGAATGCTCGTGGCACGCGATACGTCCGGTCCTGTTCGCATTGCACGGCTCAAGTGCTTCCCGATGTGCGCTGTACGCGCTGCGGCACGTTTCGTGTCTGGCGTGGACGTGCTGAATGTCGCTGCAAAGGTTGTGGCAACGTCGTGCTGTAGTTGTCTTGTTGGGGCGGTTGCTGGCTGGCGAATTCTGGAACTGTGGCTGTTGCAGCGATTTTCGCTGACTTGTGGCCGCGGAGAACGCGAATTCGACTTTGTGGGCGGTTGCCCACGAGCCAGAACCGTCCTCCACAAATAAGTATACTGCTCTAAGTTCGCGGATTGCGGGTTTCACGTGCTTTTCGATTTTGATGTGGATACAATAACACGATGATCCCGCCTCAAATTCCACTGCATTCACAGCTTTATGTCTCGCCTCATTTTCTTCTGGTTGGCTTTCATCAGTCTCTGTTCTGTTGCTGCATTCGGTGACGAACAACGAATTGATTTTGCCACGGAAATTAAACCTCTGCTTTCTGATCGTTGTTTTCTGTGTCATGGTCCTGATGCGGAAACTCGACAAGCGGATTTGCGTTTGGATAGTCTGCAGGGCATCACGACTGCTTTGGCATCGGACAGCGATTTGCACGCGGTTGTTCCCGGCAACGTAGACCGCAGCGAACTGGTGGCTCGCATTTTAACGTCGGATGCTGACCTGCAGATGCCTCCACCAGATTCCGGGTTAGCACTTAGCGCTGCGGAGAAACAACTTCTGAAACGCTGGGTGGCGGAAGGTGCGGAATGGAAAGGGCATTGGGCCTTTGAACCAATCGTGCTGCCGGAAGTTCCTGACGTTGCCAACGCCAACTGGTGCCGCAATGCGATCGACAACTTTGTCGTGGCAAAGCAGCAGTCACAGAAGCTTCCGCAGAACTCGCCGGCAACCAAGGAACGTTTGATTCGTCGAGCGACGTTTGACATCACGGGACTTCCGCCAACGCTGGCAGAAATTGATGCGTTTTTGGCGGATGATCGTCCAGAGGCTTTTGAAGCCGTTGTTGACCGCCTGTTGCAGTCGCCTCATTTTGGCGAACGCATGGCGGCAGATTGGTTGGATGTTGCTCGCTATAGCGACACCTATGGTTACCAGGTGGATCGAGATCGCTTTGTGTGGCCGTGGCGTGATTGGGTGGTAAAAGCGTTTAACAACAATAAGCCGTACGATGAATTTGTTGTGGAACAATTGGCGGGTGACCTGTTGCCGAATCCAACGTCTGATCAGATTCTGGCCACCACTTTCAATCGTCTGCACCCGCAGAAGGTGGAAGGCGGAAGCGTGCCGGAAGAATTTCGAGTCGAGTATGTGGCCGATCGAGCTCAAACAACGGCGACCGCTTTTCTGGGGCTGACGATGGAGTGCTGTCGTTGTCACGATCACAAGTACGATCCACTGTCGCAGCGGGAGTACTATCAGTTTTATTCGTTCTTTAACAACATCGACGAAGCGGGTCTGTATTCGTACTTTACAAATTCGATACCGACTCCCACGCTGCGACTTTCTACTGACGAACAGCGTCAGCAAATGGATGTCAGTCAGCAGAAAATTGACGAAGCCACAGCGAAAGTCGCTGCGTTGCGGGCGTCGATTTTGGGAACAGATCGAGGGCAAAAGACGCTGGATTCTGCGCAGGCCGATCTTGCTGCCAGGTTGCAGGATTCAAGCAAGCTTGTGCCGGGCGAAATTGCGAAGTTCGACTTTGAAACGGGAAGCTACGGCGGCAATTCTGTAGTTGAAGACAGGGGCAGCAAGGTTGTGAAGCTGACGGGCGATCATGGAATTGACGTGAAGGTTGGCAACTTTGCTCGCTGGCAGCCGTTTTCCATTTCGACATGGATAAAGACGCCGAAAGCGTTTGAACGCAGCGTTGTGTTTCATCGTTCTCGAGCATGGACGGACGCCGCAAGTCGCGGCTATGAACTGCTGATTGAAGACGGTCATCTTAGCACGGCTTTAATTCACTTCTGGCCCGGCAACGCCATCGCCATTCGTTCTGTTAAGCCGATTGCCGTGAACGAGTGGTTGCATGTGACAATCACTTACGATGGTTCCAGCACCGCAGCCGGTCTGCAGTTGCATGTGAATGGAGAAGTTCTGGCGACAGAAGTTGTGCGAGACAACCTGTACAAGAATATTACAGGCGGCGGTGGCGACAATATCACCATTGGCGAACGTTTTCGAGACATCGGGTTTGCGGGCGGCCGTGTCGACGATTTTCGAGTGTTCGATCGTCAACTGACGGCGATTGAAATCAAGCAGGTCTTCGATGGCAGCAGCCTGGCGAATCTTCTGAATACGAAAGCTGAAACGCAATCGCCTGAACAGCAACGTGATCTACGCGCTTACGCCGCTGCAACGACCGACAGTGAATTCATCGCTGCTGTTGCTGACCTGCAGAAAGCTCGCGAAAGTCTTTGCCGGCAGCAGGATGCTTTGCAGGAAATTATGGTAATGCAGGAACAGCCCACGCCGAGAAAGGCATGGATTCTGGCTCGAGGTGCCTACGATGCTCATGCGGAAGAAGTCACAGCCGAAGTGCCAGCCATGTTACCTGCCCTGCCCGCTGGCGAATCGCGAAACCGCCTCGGGCTGGCTCGCTGGCTGACTTCTGACGAACAGCCGCTGACTGCTCGAGTGACCGTAAATCGAATGTGGCAGATGTTCTTTGGACACGGCTTGGTAAGAACGCCGGAAGACTTCGGCAGTCAGGGAATGGTGCCCTCGCATCCTCGCTTGCTGAACTGGTTGGCTGCTGATTTCAAAGAAAACGGCTGGAACGTGAAGCGAACGTTGAAGCAGATTATGATGTCCGCCACCTATCAGCAAAGCAGCCGCACTTCTGATGAAATGTACCGCATTGATCCCGCCAATATCTGGCTGGCACGATTTCCGGTGTTTCGTTTGCCAGCGGAAATGTTGCGAGACAACGCATTGGCGTCCAGCGGACTTTTAAAGGATACAGTGGGTGGTCCTCCCGCGAAGCCGTATGAACTGGCGGCATCTTTTAAGCCTTCAACACCGGACAAGGGTGACGGGCTGTATCGCCGCAGTTTGTACACTTATTGGAAACGAACGGCTCCTGCACCGGTGATGATGGCTTTGGACGCGTCCACGCGAGATGTTTGCCGGTTGACTCGCGAACGTACTGCGTCACCGCTGCAGGCACTGGTTGTCATGAACGGTCCTCAGTTTGTGGAAGCTTCTCGAGTGCTGGCGAATCGCCTGATTGCTCAGCACCGGGCCAACGATGATGCTATTCTTGTGGACATGTTTCGCACGTTAACCAGTCGACAGCCGTCGGCCGCAGAACGCGATGTTTTGATGAAGTTGTTTGCCAGCCAGCAGGCCCACTTTGCAGAAAATCCGACAGCCGCAACGGAGTATCTTGCAGTCGGTGATACGGTAAGTGAAACCGACAATGCCGCAAGACTGGCTGCGTGGGCATCGGTGGCCAATGCATTGTTCGCTTTTGATGAATGCATGATTCGGCGATAGCAGTGTTTGGGTCGCGGTGGAATTTCATCAGCCAGTTAAAGACGTTCCAAAGTTGTCTGGCTTGTTGCAAGAATTGAATACAGAAAAATCCAACCATGAGTTTTCCAACGAACTTTGCGAGTGATCCACGGTGCACGGGCTTTGCTGATTCGACATCAATGGACCGTCGCACGTTGCTGCAGCAATTCGGCATGGGCTTTGGGGGTATTGCTTTGGCCGATATTCTGGCTGGTCAGAACGCGGCGGCAGCGACTTCAGAATTTGATCGCATGGCAGCTCTGCAACATACTGCAAAGGCTAAGCGAGTTATCTATTTGTTCCAAAGCGGCGGTCCTTCACAGATGGATCTGTACGACTATAAGCCGTTGCTGAACAAGATGCAGGGGCAGGAACTTCCGCCGGAAATTCGCAAAGGGCAGCGTCTGACGGCGATGAGTGGAAATCAGGCGAGTCTGCCGTTGGTAGGTTCTCCGTTTCAGTTTAAGCAGCACGGAGAAAGTGGAGCATGGTTGAGCGAAATTCTGCCGCACACGGCTGAGATTGCTGACGACCTGTGTTTTATCAAGTCGGTGAATACTCCCGCCATCAATCATGGTCCGGGAGTTACGTTTATGCAGACCGGCAGCCAGTTTCCTGGACGGCCCAGCATGGGAGCATGGCTGGACTATGGATTAGGCACAGAAAACAGCAATCTGCCTGCATTTGTCGTGATGGTGACGAAGAATAAAGGGGGCCAGCCGCTGGTTTCCAGGTTATGGGGCAGTGGTTTTTTGCCGTCGCGACATCAGGGTGTTCAGTTTCGTCCGGGTGAAGAAGCGGTGCTGTATGTGAATAATCCCAACGGGATCGATTTTGGTTCAAAACGACGCATGCTGGATGCATTGCTGCAGCTGCATCGTCAGCAGACGGCCGTTGCGCCCGATCCGGTTGTGGAGACTGAGATTGCTCAGCACGAACTTGCGTTCCGCATGCAGACATCCATTCCCGAAGTGACGGAACTTTCTTCGGAGCCGGATCATATTTTCGAAATGTATGGCGAAGAAGCTCGCACGCCGGGCACCTTCGCCGCCAACTGCCTTCTGGCTCGTCGCCTGTGCGAAAAGGGAGTTCGCTTTGTGCAGTTGTATCATCCGGGCTGGGACCAGCACGGCGGTTTGCCAGGCGGCATTCGCACTCAGTGCAAAGAAACGGACAAAGCTTCGGCGGCTTTGGTGAAAGATTTGAAGCAGCGAGGTTTGCTGGAAGATACTCTGGTAATCTGGGGAGGCGAATTTGGGCGAACAAACTATTGCCAGGGCGGACTCTCTTCGAATTTTGGCCGCGACCACCATCCTCGCTGTTTCACGATGTGGCTGGCGGGTGGCGGCGTGAAGCCGGGCACAAGCTACGGAACAACGGACGAGTTCTGTTATAACGTGGCTGAAAATTCTGTGTCTGTTCACGACCTGCACGCCACGTACATGCACTTGCTGGGCATCGATCATAAGCAGTTGACGTTCCGCTATCAGGGACGCCGCTTCCGTTTGACGGACGTACATGGAGAAATTCTGGCTCAGGTGCTGGCTTAGTACGTGATTTTATTCGGCTAAGTTTTCGGGCGTGCTTTTGTTTTGGGTGCTGTGTTGAAATAATCGTGTCGCCGGTACGAATGATCCCGATAGACTTGTACTGCTGAAACCGCTTCACTTTGTCCTGCAATTCTGTTTTGAGTTCGCTGAATTCGCGGCGAAGGCAGCAGGTTGCAACAGAAACCAGTTCCATGCACGAAGAAACGAATTTTCACGGCGGCGTGTTCCACGAATCAATCGACGGTGGGCGTGCGGGTGCTGAACTGGAATTGCTGCACGACGGCGTGCAGGCGATCACCAGCGAGAACCAGCGGTTCTTTGTGCGCTATGCTGATTGCCAGGTAGAAATCGGTGGCTACAACGACCGCATGGTATTCTGCCGAAACGCTGATCGCAGCCTGACGATCTTTTGCGACGACAGGAAGTTTCCCGCGGCGATTGTGTACGCGTCGGGAGGCCTGTTGGAAGAACAGTTGCATCTGAAAAAGAAGAAGCTGAACGCAGAAAAGAACAGCAGTCGTCGTATGACTCTGGGCTTTATTTTAGCGGTAATTGTTGGTCTTGTTGGGGCGTATTACGGCGTTTGTGCAGCGGGAGTTGCGGCGGTGGAAGCCGTGCCGGTAAGCGTTGACAAGCAAATTGGGAAGCATGCGTACGATTCCATGGACCCGGGTGGTCCGGAAATTAAAGACGCAGTTGTTGTGGGAGCGATCCAGAAAATGGTGGACCGTCTTGCTCCCCACGCAGCGGTTTCTGAATTGGAATTCAAAGTTCACGTGATCGATTCGCCGGAAGTGAATGCCTTCTGTCTGCCTGGCGGATACATCGTTGTCTACACCGGTTTAATGAAGCAGGCGGAACAGCCGGAACAGGTAGCTGGAGTTCTGTCTCACGAAATGGCTCACGCAACTTTGCGACATGGTTTGCAGCGTGTGAGTCAATCTTTGGGACTGGCGGCGGCGGCCAATTTGTTGTTGGGCGATGTTCAGGGGATTGTGGTGCTGGGATCGGAACTGTTTCAACTGGCGGCGATTAACAGCTACAGTCGAGGTCAGGAAAGTTCGGCCGATGCGGAAGGCGTTCGCATGATGCACGCGGCGGGTCTTGACCCGCTAAGCATGGCTCAGTTTTTTGAAATCATGAAGAAGGAAGCGGGCGACCTGCCCAGCGCCCTGGCGTGGATCAGCACTCACCCCGACCACGATGCTCGCATTATCAGTATTCGTGAACAGGTGGGCACGCTGGAAAAGCAGAAATACGAACCGCTCGATATCGACTGGGCAGATGTTCAGGAGAGAATCGGTAAGGTTGAAGAGGATGCGGACGCTGAGGAGGAGTGATTGGTTTCAGGTTTTCAGGTTTCAGGGGGCGACGTTCCGGAATGCAGGGCATTGCGGCCAATTCTGTGTTTTTTTCTGTTGGATTGATTCAGCAACGTTCAGCGGCTAGTCTGGGCAAGTAAGTTTTCCCGTCAAGAATCTACTGCACACATTGCACTCCTTAAACGTAGGGCCAGCCACTGATGGAATCTGAGATTCGCAATCGGCCGTCGTTCGCAAATATCCGCATCGCTCTTTCACCGGGCGAAGAAGTTGTCGCCGAAGCTGACGCGATGGCCAGCATGAGCGGCAATATTACCATGACGACTCGCTGGAGCGGTGGCGTCATGAAGGGCGTCGCCAAGCGAGTGTTTGGTGGCGAATCGATGTTTGTCAACGTCTTCAAAGCAGAAGACGAAGTTGGCGAACTGGTGCTGACTCAGCCGTTTCCGGGCGATATCGAATGCATCGACTTGAAGGGCACCACCATGTTTCTTCAGCCCGGTGCGTATATCGCATCCGATCCTGGTGTAAAGCTGGGTTTAGGCTGGGCGGGAATTAAAATGGGAATCGCTCGCGAAGGCCTGTTCCGCCTGAAGGTCAGTGGAGAAGGCCGCGTGTGGTTTGGAGCTTACGGTGGAATTTTTGTTCGAGAAGTGGACGAAGAATACATCGTGGATTCAGGGCACCTGGTTGCCTATGAACCGTCTGTCGGCATTCGCATTGGGATGGCCGGTGGTCTGGTTTCCAGTCTGCTTAGCGGAGAAGGCCTGGTTACTCGCGTGACTGGTCCGGGCCGCATTTATATGCAGTCTCGCTCGTTCAGCGGATTGGCGGCGTGGACCAACGCTCATCTGTGGTAAGCGTCGGCTTTCTGGTTAACGCTTTGCTGTTGTTCAGCAATTTTCATCAGTCCGTGTTTGAGTACTTCTCATGCAATATGAAATCCTTTCCCGGCCAGCTGCGTCGGTCGCCAAACTTCGCATGGATGACGGTGAATCGCTGACGTGCGAAGTGGGCGCCATGATCGCCATGACCACGGAATTCGAAGTGGAAACGACCACTAAAAAACGTGGTTCCGGCGGTGGCGGAATCGGCAAGGCATTAAAGCGAATGTTTGCCGGTGAAAATCTGTTTTTGAATCACTTCACGGCGATCGGGGACAGTCAGTCACTGATTATTGGACCACGGATGCTGGGAGACATTCTGCACTTTCCGCTTACCGGCGGTTCGCTGATTGTGCAGGGTTCCAGCTGGCTGGCGTCGGACACCAGTATCGATATCGATGCCACCTGGCAGGGGCTGGGCAAAGCATTGTTCAGTGGCGAAAGGATGTTCTGGCTGAAGTGTTCCGGTCAGGGCGATCTGTTTCTAAGCAGCTACGGTGCCATTTACGAAGTTGAAGTAAATGGTGAACACGTCGTCGACACCGGACACATTGTCGCGTTTGAAGACACCCTGCAATTTACCATTGCCAAAGCCGGAAGCAGCCTGATTGGCAGCTTTCTGGGGGGCGAAGGTCTGGTCTGTCGTTTCAGCGGTCAGGGTCGGTTGTTTTGTCAAAGTCATAATCCGCCGAGCTTTGGCAAAGCTCTGGGCCCCAAGCTTAAAGCTCTTTGATCGGGATTGTCATGATTGAATTTTCCTGCCCATCATGCAGCAAAAAATATCGAGTTCAGGACAGCTTCGCCGGCAAAACGGCTCGCTGTAAAGAATGCGGCGAGCCAATGCCGATTCCCGCCGCTGCTATGGACTTCGCTGAAGAACCAGTCGCTGCCGGTGCGCCCGTTGCCAGGCGGTCTGCTGCCGCCCCTGCTCAGGCTGCCGGTCGATCAAAGCGGCCTGTTATGAATTCTTCTGCCGCAGCGGAAGATCTGACCGGAAGCACGGACAACTTCAGCTATCGAATCAGCCAGCGGCCCGACTTCGCGTTGATCACCGTCAACCTTGAAGAAGGTCAGAAGGTTTTTGCGGAACCATCCGCAATGGCTTCGATGACGCCCAACATCACGCTGAAGGCGGGCTTCAAAGGCGGCCTTGGAAAGACAATCGGTCGTGCTTTGGGCGGAGAAAGCATGATCATCAACACCTTCGTCGCAGACAACGGCGCCGGCGAAGTGACATTTGCCGCGGGTTCGATGGGAGACGCCGCTCATTACAAGCTGACGGGCAACACGTTGATGCTGCAGCGAGGAGCGTTTATGCTCCACAGTGATGGTGTGGAAGTCACCGGCAAGTGGCAGGGAGCAAAAGGTTTCTTCAGCGGCGAAGGACTGGTGCTGCTGAAAGCCAGCGGAGAAGGCGACATCTTTTTCAATTCTTACGGAGCAATCCTGTCTGTTGATGTCACGGACGAATACATTGTCGACACCGGCTATATTGTGGCCTTCGAAGATACTCTGCAATACAACATTTCAGTGTTGCCGGGACTTCGCGGCGGAAGCAAGTTGAAGCAGCTGTTCTTTGGCGGTGAAGGTCTAGTTTGCCGGTTTTCAGGACAGGGGCGAGTTTGGATTCAGACGCGCCACGTACAAAGCTTCCTGTCGTTTATGAACGCGTATCGCCCACGTAAGAGTAACTAACAAGGGCTTCGCCCTTGACCCGGTGGCGTGGTTTGCTGGAAGACGCAGGACGTTTGATTCGCCGAGCCGCTCCGTTGTCGCTACGACCAGGAGCTTCGCCCTTGACCCGGTGGCGTGGTTTGCTGGAAGACGTAGGACGTTTGATTCGCCGAGCCGCTCCGTTGTCGCTACGACCAGGAGCTTCGCCC
>ERZ887851.3610-NODE-3610-length-11077-cov-14.770459_pt1 | contig 11077 bp, 9 predicted proteins | sample MGYA00521100_ERZ887851 | MGnify/ENA primary metagenome ERZ887851 (study PRJEB32303, sample SAMEA104408602) | aquatic metagenome | biome: Brackish water; feature: Pelagic; material: water | place: Baltic Sea | collected 2014-06-06T16:11:00 | depth 11,444 m ...
CCCAAAAGTAGATCTACCCTGCTTATCTTGATTACTTTCCGGCTTTTCCCAGCACTATGTTTACCTATCGGACTGTTGTGATAAAACTGAAGTTAATCTTTTCTTATCTCCATTTATTTACATACTCGGCATACGTTTTAGCCCAGCGCTCGTCGTAAGTACCCCCGGACGCATGAGTTACTGCCAGGGGTATTGTCCCCATCGTTACCCCCTGATTTTCAGCTGCCTTACAGAAATCGACATCATAAAGGTGAAATTTGAACTGCTCATCAAATCTCAGATTGGATAAAAGCAATTCTTCACTGTGCGCGGCCAGCAACAAACCGTCTAACAGCTTACATGCTTGACCAGTGGGTCCGTAATGCGACACCTCAACCAATCCACCCTCTCCGGTAGGATGTCCGACCGAGCCACTAAGATATTTGTCGTCATCAGCTAACAAAGAACCCTCATGTATCCTTTCGAAGAACCAACTCGGCTGGAACGGGACGCTACGTATATTTCCAGCCAAACCGACCACTTGATAATCGTCAAGCCCTTCTCGAATACGCCTCCCCCAATGAAAGTCTCGGATACTTATGTCGTCGTGTATAAAAACCAATATACAAGGGTCTCCTCCTGCTTCTTGGATAGCTAAATTGTAGAGTTCTGACAAACCGGTTGTATTTTCTGCATGGAGCCTAAGCTCGAAGGGGGTCACCTGCTCGCACATTTTGAGGCTTGCACCTGTCAAAGTGTGCGTAAAAAACTGTCTCTCGCGCTCTCTCGTCGCGCAGACCACCCGTATTGGTAATGCCACATTCTTATCCAAAACCGTCTCCTCCAGCATTCAGCGTTCAATATTGTTGGTCGTTCTTTAAAGCCAATCAAAATGCTCCACTTATATTAGCACCGTTCTCACACTACTCTTGAGCGCCTTTCAATATGTTTCAAGTGGAATCATAGATGATGCCAACTCTCGTTGGACTAAGCGTCTCTACCAATATTAGAAATCGATTCTAACTGCCCTTTGATATAATCTCTCGTTCCATTCATTGTATTCACGAGACTCTCCATGACGCTAAATTGCCTTACATAACTTTGGTAAACCATCTCCATACGCATCTCTATTTTGCTTAAACGATCCTCATAATCGGCTAGCTTGTCTTCGGCAGAACTCTCTCGAATTGAAAATATTCCATCATAAGCGTCCATCAGCGTATCAAGTGTTTCCATCGAATCGAAGGCTAATCCCTGGTCATCAGAAGAGTAAGCCGACTGGTTAGTGGTGCCTGCCGACAGCATGGTCACCATATCCGAAAAATTATCGAGTGCAACAGCGTCATAGGTGCTTTCATTAAACGACAGCGTTCCGGTCCTGGTAAGTTGAATCCCTAAATCCGTCAGGGAGCTAACGTCACCCGAGGGTGTTGAAGAGACGACGCTAATCGCATCATACATAGTATCTCTCACTGTTCTCAGTAACGATAGATCGTTGGATAGCGCCCCCCCAACCTCTTCTTCATCGGAATCGGGATTGCCTAGCTCGGTCAAAGCGATCTGCATGTCGTTGTATACTGACACCAAGTCCTCCAACTTTGTCTTTAGGGTGGATGTATCGCTCACAACCTGTAGGGCGATTCCTGATGCCACCGCGTTTAGATTTAGCGTAATACCCGTAATGGCGTCGGAGACTGTATTACTGGCCCGCTCGATGTCTATGCCGTCGATGGCGAACTGAGCATTCGCCGCTGTTGTTAGCTGATTACCCGAGTCATGAAAACCGAGATTCGGCGTTGACGACACCGTAAAGGCATTGTCCTCACCACTAGGACCCTGAATAACCAAGCGATAATTGACGCCATCTGTATCGGTATCTACGAGTGTTGCGGTAAAACCAGTGCCAGAGGCATTAATCGCGGCTGCGATGCCGCTTGGCGTATCTAGCCCAGCCCCGATACTGATCGTATGGGTCTTGCCATTACTGGCAACGCTGATATCAAATCCGCTACCGGCATTGAGACTCTGAGAGCTGGCGCTGAATTCACTCGATTTATTGCGCTGTGCTGCTGCCAGCTGCGTCACATCGATTTCGTGGCTACCAGAAAGCGCACTGCCCAAAGTTGCTGAGACGCTGACGGCACTTGTGTTATTGGAGGTGGCCACTGGGGTTGCCAGCTCCTGGGCGTCATTGAGCCCGTTAAACTGTTCTTTCAGCAGCTCTACATTGTATTTGAGAATCGCATAAGACGATATGGCGGCCTCGGTCTTGCCTTGCGCGGTCTCTATTCGGTTTTGCTGCGGCAACTGTTCTGCGTCGGTGAGGTCTCGGGCCAGCTTTAGAATATCTATTCCTGAACCATTACCCATGCTTAGCAGAACACTGGATGCAACGTCTGTGGTAGTCATAAATTACTCCTGTTAAGCGCTGTGACTGCCTGCTTTAGCGTATATAGTCGAACAACGATAGCTGCGAAATTTTGGCAAACGAGGCTTGCAATGCCTCTAACGCCATAGCTTCTTTGGAAAGCTCAGTAACCGCTACAGAGTAATCAATATCCTTCTCACCTGAGAGCATCATCCGCAGACGGAGCTGCGATTCTTCTAACACCATCTTTTGAGAGGCTATCGTGGCGGACCGCCCAGCGGTCTCAGATAAGGCGATAGAATTGTTTTCGACCAAATCACCAACCTCACCCAGACGTTTGCGTATCGCATCGCCATCGTTGGCCCCTAGATCTCTCAGGAGCTCGTCGAGCACCTGAAAATAATCGGCCCGCTGATACTCTCCAGGACGTTCAACTCGAACCTCTCCGATCTGCACATTAACGTTTACCGAGCCATCGCCATCGGCATCGTAGGCACCGCCCACAATAACTAGCTTATAATCCCCATAAGCATCTACGCTTATGTCGATCTCATGCCAAGCGTTGTCGGCCGTCAAGGTATTGTTCACGACCGGTTGCGACTCACCCGTTTTAGTGTTCAACAAATATACCATCACGTCTGCGCTGTCTGAGTTCGTTGGCACCTTATAGCTCAGCGAAACGCGATCACCCACGCTGATATTCTTGGCTTCCGCCGCCACAAGCACAGGCCCGCGGACTATCCCGTGTGCGTCCAGCGTCGCAGTTGTATTCATAGTCAGCGCATGTTCGTCGGTGCCGTATCCGTTGTTTGTAATAGATGTCGCGAAGCTGCTGCTGGAAACGGTTGGGTCATCCGTACCTAAAGACCCTTCAGGATAGATATCGTCTTCTGGGGAACTAAAACCGGCTATAACAGCACCGCTAACATGCTGAGTATTACTCGCTGTCCACTCAGCGGGAGGGCTCGGGCTCCCACCAATTTCATTACTGGTAAAGCTCGCGCCGAAGGTCGCCGACGATGGATCGCGATTGACGTAAGAAAACACCCTAGCGCCGATGTTATTGATCGTCATATCTCGGTTTTCGGATACGCCCACCTTCATACTGGCATAATCGCCCTTATACGTGACACGGTTGTATTCGTCTTTTATAAACGCCGGCTCAGTCGATTTGGACCCCGCAAAAATATAGTGCCCTGAAAAATCTTGGGTGTTCGCAAGGTTAAAAAGCTCGTCGCGAATACCCTCAATTTCTGCGGCGACTATTTTGCGATCAACGGCTGTTAGGGTATCGGACGCGGCGCTAATAGTCAGCTGACTTACCCGTTGCATAAGATCGTTTACCGAGCGCAGGGCGACCTCTTCGATACCCAATCGGCTCTCTACCGCATCAAGACTCGCACTAAACACGCTCTGTCTCTCGATAGCCGAGTTTAGCCGATTGATGGTCGACGACTTCAACGCGTCGTCACTGGGATTCACAAGCTGGCTCCCGGTCCCGAGCTGCGTCTGCAGCTGCGCTACCTTCGTCTGCTGGCGTTGCATCTGCGTTATGCTATTGCTGAAGAACTGAGCCGTCGAAATCTTCATAATATCCCCTTACCGGATCTGTAGCAGCGTGTCGAAAGATTTCTGGGCCGCCTGAATAACTTGGGCAGCCGCTTGATAAGCCTGCTGAAAACGGATTAGGTTTGCTGCCTCGTCGTCTAAATTAACGCCAGACGACTCCTCTCGAGTGTTATAAGCTTGGTCGTAAACCACCTGAAGGGCTTCTCTCTGTAACTCCGACATCGAAGACCGAGAGCCGACACCAGACACTAGATCAAGATAGGCCTCAGAGAACGTCTGTCCGGAGATTATCGGACGTTTAGACCATTCTATGAGTGCCAGAATGTTCTTATTGTTGCCCCCGGGGCTGGCATTTGCCGACACGCTGAATTCGTCGCCCTTCTTGGGCTTTTCACTAAAACTTATGGAGGTGCCTCGATACTCTATGGGCACGCCAAACTCGAACAGACGTTTGCTCACCACTGTGTCGGTGGCTGTATCGGTGATCGTGTAAATATCATCGCTTGTAAAAGTTAGTTTGTACGGTGAAGCAGGCAATTGAGCGACGCTTGACTGGTCGACATTGGCGGCTCTGCCGCTTATCGCTGAACCGACGCTACCGGTACCGGTTACAAATACGGCAAGCTCTTCATTAAGCGGCTTGTCGACATAAACGCCGGTATAAAAGCCGATTTGGCCGAGATCAGAGGGCTGCCCCGCCCCCAGCGTCAGCGCCACTTCCTCGCCCACCTCTCCAGTCACAACAAGGCGCCCGGAGTAAGAGCCTGTACTTAGATTCAATGCCGTCACACTGTCGGTGCCACCTAAGACGATATTCTCGCCCTCGAATCCGGCAGCATTCGTTAATCGAAAGGCTGTTTCCGAATCCCACTCGGCCCTAACGCGAGTCTCGCCCGATACAGCGTTAATCGCGGCCAGCATCTCGGTCATGTCGGCGTATACGTCATAAACTATAGATACGTCGTTGATTTCGAGCGTCTGAGTAGCGTCAATACCTGCGACTAAGATATCCGTTTTTGCGTTGACGACGAGACCCGTTTGCCCGCTTGCGCTGATCTCAGATCTCAGCCACGCGCTAATTTTAGCAGCAGATAGCACCTCTGTGCTGGAGAGAGTGAGCGCGCCCAAAGATTGCCCATTCAGAGTGAGGTCGCCCGAATCGATAAGCGTAACCTCTGCGCCAGAGCTATTAGTGTAGCTCGGTACAACCTTTGATGAGATGGCCGGCGGCATCTGAATTTGTCTAGACAGCAGGTTCCCAGACGCAGAATCAACCTCCGGAACAACTTCGGTGATCGTTTTACCTATCGCCCCCAACCGCACAGCGGTGTCGAGATAAGCATTGGATCCCGTTTGATTTAAGTATTCGCTATTATAGGCAGCCCCCGCATTAAACCCAGCATCACTGGCTGCTAACTGGGCCGCCTCTGAGCCCGTAATAGCGGTGCCAGCGAGGTGAACCGATTCAGCAGTTAGCACCTGCACCAGCTGATCACTGTTCGGACCGATATCGAATACTAACGTTGGGGCGCTCGTATTGGCATCGATGACAATAGCAGGACGAACACTGCTGGTGGAAAGCGACAAATCGGTGTCGCTAGATAAATTAGGTAAGAGCTGAGAAAAACGTGCGCCGCTATCAAAGCCACTCGAGCGTTCCGATGGAAGTAAATAGGACAGAGCGGCAGAAACGTCACTGGAATTCGCGGGCGCCGGCATCAGTGTCATTGGTTCAGAGGCAGCCACCCGGCGAGGATCTCTCAGCTCCATGGTAAACGTATCGGCGGCTCTATTCTTGGGCGATAAAATTATGGTGTCGGCGTCTTCAGGCGTTCCAGAGATAGAGAGTGCCAATCCCCTGAAGCTAAAGTTATTGGCAACCGAAAGCTCTGCCTCAGGGTGAAGCTGGGAGTCAGTGTAGACCAGCCAGCTTTGTGTACTTTCACGATACATCATTTTTGTGGGATCAGTTGGAAGATCAGTCTGATCTACCACTTTGACGTCGACAGAAAACGTTCCAGATACCGCTTCAGAATTGATGGAGTAGCTTGGCGTTACTCTGAAAAAATCTTGACCAAAGTCTCCATTAAGATCAAAACCCTGCCTGTGGACCTCGTTCACTTTGTTAGCAAACTGAACGGCTATATGATCAAGTCCGTCTCGTGCAACCTTGGCCACTTCATTTCGGAAGGTTAGTAGGCCTCCAACTTCGCCGCCCGATAGAAGCGGGAGCGGCTGCTTGATGCCTCTCGGATCAATAACTAGCTGAACATCTCCAGTCGGGTCTGCACTATCACTAACCATAGCTATTTCACGCACGCCGCTGGAAGTTACGATCTCAAAACCCCTGCCCGCGCCTCCGAAATTAACGCTAACCTGCCCGTTAGAAGACTCAGTTACCCCTATAGTGCTCAAGCCCGACAGCTTCCTGAGGATTAGATCTCGCTGATCCATGAGCTGAGGTGGCTGTTTTGATTTCTCGGAATTGCGTCCCAATTGTTTATTAATAGACAACAGTTGTCCGGCAAGGTTGTTTACCTCTTCTAATGCCGCACCCAGCCGATCCCTAGACTCAGTGCCAACGGCGTCGATTTGAGTCGATAAGGTATTAAAACGAGAGGCCAGTGCCTGGCCACTGCTCACCACTTCGTTCCTAAGAGGGATGGATCCCGGATCAACACTTAAACTGCGACTCGCGTTGAAGAATGCCTCGATGGCATTGGTCAGGTTAGCGGTTTCAGAGCCCATGATATCGACAATACGCTCTGTGTACTCGATAAATGGTGTGGTTGCTTGCAGATCGCTCGCACTGTCTCGTAAAGAGCGTTCGACAAACTCATCGTAAGACCGCTGAATGTTATTGACGGTCGAACCTGTGCCGATAAAGTAGCTTGCAATTTGCGTTGGGTAAGATTCGCTTACATTAACAGCCTGCTTTGAATAGCCCTCTGTGTTCACGTTAGCGATATTATTACTGGTCGTGGCGATAGCCTGCCGATAAACGTTAACAGCGCTGGCGCCTATCGAAAGAAAATCGCTCATCTCAGGAGCATCGCCGCGGTAGTGTCAAGACGCGTTACACTGTCTGACTGATACGCAGCAATGGATCTGCTGTTTGCCCTTGGGCCGCCCATATCATTCTCAACCGCTTTGCGCATCCATTCGCCCACACCAAGAGGACCCTTCTTGGCCATTTCCGTTGACAGTTCTTCATCGAACATCTGCTCATAGGCTTTTGACTGATCCGATGAGAACAAGTCGCTTCTCAGGACTTCACTCGCATCGCGCATAGACTTGAGCATCATTCGCGTAAAGTAACTCTCAAACTGCTGCCCAACCTCTTCAATAGCGCTCGAGGCATCTTTTTGTGCTTGGGTTCGCAAGTTAGCGAAACCCTGAAAATCATTGTAAGACCCTATTCTTGCTTCCATTTACATCACCATCAGGTCAGCGTGCAGGCTGCCCGCAGTCTTGAGCGCTTCGAGAATTGCAATAAGTGAGGAGGTTGACGCACCTGCAGCGTTAACAGCCGATACCACCTCTTTGAGATCCACGCCCGGCTCAAAAAGTACAGCGCTTTCGTCCGACTCAACTGCAATTCCAGCATTTTGAATCTCGACGGTGGTACCATCAGAAAACGGCTCGGGCTGAGATACGGTATTGAGTGTTTGGATGCGCACCGAGAGACTCCCGTGCGAAACAGCTGCAGCCTGAACTTTCACATTTTTATTAATTACGACAGTACCGGTGCGAGAATTAACTACGATCCGAGCAGAGGGCTCTGAAGGGTCCACGTCAATATTTTCGATCATACTCACAAATTTAACACGCTGAGACGAGTCTCTTGGGGCGTTCACCGCAACGGAAACACCATCAAGAGAAAACGCGACCCCCTCACCATACTCACTATTAATAGCGCTGGTGATGGCGTCTGCTGTTCCAAAATTTTTGCTGTGTACGTTAAATACGAGATATTCACTGCTGTTGAACGGGGTCTCAACTTCCCGCTCTATGATCGCTCCCCGAGGAATTCGCCCAGATGTAGGCACGCCAATCTGTAAGCTCGTACCGGCAACTTCTTCGTTAATACCAGTCACGGTCATAGCGCCCTGTGCTACAGCATATGTCTGCCCGTCGATACCCTTTAACCGCGTCATGATTAAACTACCGCCGCGCAGGCTTTCGGCCACGCCAAGGGCCGACACGTTCACGTCCACCCGCTGCCCTGGCTTCGCGAAAGCGGGAATCTCGGCCGTGACAATCACGGCGGCAACGTTGTCGAGCTCAAGGGGTCTCCCCGCTGACTGCGCCAAATCAAAGTCGTCGTATGGATTAGTCGTAACACCCAGACTAGAAAGAATGGACTTAAGGCTCTGGCCCGTGAAGGATACATCTTTACCATCGCCCGTGCCCTGGAGACCCACCACCAAACCGTATCCGATCAGCTGGTTTTCGCGGACTCCACCGATCGAGGCAAGGTCTTTGATTCGCTCTGCTGAAACCTCACCAGACAGCAGCATTAATGCTACAGCAAGCAGCGTCGCGCCCCGTCTCCGCAAGAATTTGATCTTACCTACTGCAATCATCATTTTGGGTTACCTTCTTATCTTAGATATCGGCTATAGCGGCCAGAACTTGAACAACGCTGAAGAGAGCCATCCCGGCTTGGTGCTCGCCGCGAGATCCCCCGTACCTTTGTACGAAATTTGAGCATTTGCTAAGCGCTGAGACGAGACCGAGTTGTCCATTTGAATATCAGTGGATCTTACGATTCCCCGCACCTGGATAAATTCAGAGCCTTCAGTCATCGACAACTGCTTCTCGCCCTGAAGAATGAGATTACCATTAGACAACACCTCGACGACGGTCGCCGTAATAATGCCTTGCAAAGAGGCGGCCTGATTGGTGCTTCCGCCACCCTCCGCAGAGATTTGCGCGCCATCACGCTTGAACTGCGGTAGGGCCTTGCCGATAAAGCCTGTTGTTGGGAAAAGAACATTCGGGCCCTTTGTACCCAGAACATCATTGCTTGAGGATCGCTCGGTCGATAAATTAGTATTTCGACTCGCCTGAGCGGTCTCGCTCAGAACGATGGTGACAATATCGCCGATATACCATTCACGTTGCCCTTCAAAAAGCGACATGCTGGACCGATTTGTGAAAATAGAGCCTGTCGAACTCTCCGTTTGCACTGGTTGCAATGGCCTGACAGGCGCGAAGTCCGAATGCCTCTCAATTGCTGGCCTTGAGCCACAACCTACAACTATTAACAAGATCATTACTGTCAGAATACGCATCATCTGTATGCCTCTACCTAACAATTACAAGTTATTGTTTAAGAAACGGAGCATGCCATCGGCCGCAGCAATCGCCTTAGAGTTAACCTCGTAAGCACGCTGAGTTTCGATCATATTGACCATTTCTTCGACCACGTTCACATTTGAAGCCTCTAGAGCACCCTGCATAACCTCACCAATACCGGCAAGGCCAGGTATCCCAATCTCGACTGTGCCGCTGGCCGTGGTTTCACGGTACAGGTTGCGCCCCATAGGCTGTAAACCTGCCTCGTTGACAAATCGAGCCACCTGAATTTGACCCAAAGTCACCTTACCCGCGCCAGCCTCCAGCTCAGCATCGACTGTGCCATCTCTGCCAACGGTCAGGCTTCCAGCATTTACAGGAATGGTAAGTGCAGGCACCAATAGCTGTCCGTTGGCGGTGACCACTTGGCCTTGATCATTTAACTTAAAGGAACCGTCTCGGGTGTATGAAAATGTCCCATCAGCCTGTTGAATTTGAAAAAATCCGCGACCCGTTATCGCCAAATCAAGCGCGTTTTCGGTAGAAATCATATTGCCCTGACTATGGATCTTCTCAGTAGCAATAATCCGAGTTCCTGTACCCATCATAAGGCCCGTAGGCGATATTGTCTGAGCATCAGTCGAGGCACCGGGCTGACGAACATTCTGATAAAGCAGATCTTCAAACACTGCGCGATCTTTCTTGAAACCCACGGTGTTAACGTTTGATAAATTGTTAGAAATTACCGTTAGCCGAGACTGCTGTGCTGTTAGACCTGTCTTGGCAACCCATAATGAAGCATCCATTTGCTTTCTCCTTTAACCCTTAAGCCATCCTGATCATGCTGGTTCCAGCCTGATCAAGATCTTTGAATTCTTTAACTAATCGGATGCGCGCTTCAAAACTACGATTGTTTTCCATAGTTTTAACAAGCATCTCAGCGACATTCACCGCTGACCCTTCTATAGCACCGGAAACCAACTCTGCCGGCACTGCACCACCGTCAAAGTCACCGCCAACATTTACTTGCCCAGCCGGCTCGAATAACCCATCTAAGCGTCTAACCAGAGAAGTCGCACTCGCATCTCTAAGCAAAAGCCTAGCCACTTCTGATGCCGGTGCCTCTGGCGCATTCGGATCGAAGGCCAAGACCGCCCCATCAGATGAAATCTCAAGGGTTTGACCGAGTGGAACCGAAATAGGCGATCCACCGTCACCCATTACAAGATCGCCAGTACCTATTGTAAGCTGCCCCAACTCGTTAACATTTAAATCCCCGCGACGAGTAAACGCCATTTGTCCGTTTGATGCCTGGACACCAAGCACAGTAGCACCGACCATGTAAACATCTAGCTTGCGACCAGTGGCCTGCATCGGGCCAGCTGCCAATGAAATGATATCTTCCGAAACCGCAATTGGCTGGTAAGAGGTTGCAAAGCCAGCGCCCGCTATTTTTACTGAATCGGTGGCATGTTGGTAACTCTGCTTGAAAGCGACAGTAGAAACGTTAGCCAACTGATTAGCAGACTGAGCGCGGGCTATCTCAATCTGCCTAACACTCGCCATTGCTGTATAGATCGCTTTCATAACTTACTCCCCAGCCTCAGGATTAACCGCGCATATTAATAATGGTGGATGTCAGAGTAGAACTTGTTTCAATCGCCTTTGCGTTAGCTTGGAAATTACGTTGCGCTGTAATTAAGTTCACTAACTCAGCCGTCAGATCCACATTCGAGCGCTCAGTTGCACCTGCGCGAATGGTTCCATAACCTGCTGCGCCCGGCTCACCAACATCTGGCTCTCCCGACTCAGATGTCGATACGAAACCACTATTACCGACCTGGCGAAGCCCCTTTGGAG
>ERZ887851.3613-NODE-3613-length-11075-cov-73.269147_pt1 | contig 11075 bp, 8 predicted proteins | sample MGYA00521100_ERZ887851 | MGnify/ENA primary metagenome ERZ887851 (study PRJEB32303, sample SAMEA104408602) | aquatic metagenome | biome: Brackish water; feature: Pelagic; material: water | place: Baltic Sea | collected 2014-06-06T16:11:00 | depth 11,444 m ...
CGCATCTGGTAGCTGCCCGAAAGGCTGGTGAGCTCCACCTGCTCGGAACCCTCAGTGCAATTCAAGGTGATCGGGCTATCACTCGAAAGGCGCGAAACAATTTCACCAAACAATCGGGCCGGCAGGGTGATGGCGCCGCTGGTCTCAACGCTGGCGCTGATGCTGGTCTGAATGCCCAGGCTGAGGTCAAAACCGGTGAGGCTGAGTCGTCCCGTGCCCGCATCAGCGGTGAGCAGCACGTTGGCCAGCACCGGATGGGTGGGGCGACTTGCCACGGCCCGGCTCACCAGCTGCAGGCTGGAGCTGAGTTCAGACTGGGAGCAGACCAGCTTCATGGCGTTTGTGCTGGGGAGCCTGACGGCTTGATCAAGGGTGACCCCACGCTTCCACAGGGCGGCTGATTCCGCAACGCCGGTGATCCGTCTTGCTGCGCTCTTCTAAGGGTTTGATTGATCAAGCTCAAGAAAGAAATTAAAACCGTTGTAGTAGGGGCTGAGGAAACCGGGGAAAACCGAAAACCTCTCTGCTGCAGCTGGGTTTGATCTGGATCAGGTCTGGGGTGTGGCCTGGGCCAGCTGGGGTAAAAATCAGCCTTTCCGCCGTTTCCAGGGGCTGGGGAAAACTTTGAGGCCGAGGAGCTTGGCTAAGGCGAGATCTTCTCCGCGATTCTTAGCCCCTTTTCCCCAGCTGTTCAGCAGACGCTTTGCTGATTGGTTGAAGCTTTTGGCTAGGCCCGGGCTTGGGCTAAGCCTGGGCTTGCTTAAAAACCCATCACTTCGGCCACCTTGGCGGTGTCCGCCTCCAGTCCGGTATGGAAGCGGGCGTCATTGTTTTCGATGGCGGTGGTTGGATCCTTGAGACCGTTGCCGGTGAGCACACAAACCACCGTGGCTCCCTGGGGCACCTCCTGGTGGTGCTTGAGCAGGCCTGCAACCGAGGCAGCACTAGCTGGCTCGCAGAACACGCCCTCGCCGCTGCCCAGCAGCTTGTAGGCATCGATGATTTCAGCGTCGGTTACGGCCATGAAGCTGCCACCGCTTTCTATGCGCACATTTAGGGCCTTTTCGCGATTCACCGGGTTGCCGATGCGGATCGCGGTGGCGATGGTGTCTGGCTGCTCAACCGTGTGGCCCAGCACCAAAGGAGCAGAACCCGCAGCTTGAAAGCCCATCATTCGGGGCAGCTTGCGGCAATGGCCCTCTTTTAAGTACTCGTTGAATCCCATCCAGTAGGCGCTGATGTTGCCGGCGTTGCCAACCGGGATGCATAGCCAGTCCGGCGCTTCACCGAGGGCATCCACCACTTCGAAGGCGGCGGTTTTCTGGCCCTGCAATCGGTAGGGGTTCACCGAATTAACCAGGGTGACCGGATATTTGTTGGCAACTTCCTGAACGATCGCCAGGGCTTTGTCGAAGTTGCCCTGGATGGCGATTACCTCGGCGCCGTAGAGCAGGGCTTGGGCCAGTTTTCCCTGGGCCACATAGCCATCTGGGATCAGCACGAAGGCCCGCATGCCGCCGCGGCGGGCGTAGGCGGCCGCAGCAGCAGAGGTGTTGCCCGTGCTGGCGCAGATCACTGCTTCAGAGCCGGCTTCCTTGGCTTTAGAAATCGCCATGGTCATGCCCCGGTCTTTAAAGGAGCCGGTGGGGTTGAGGCCGTCGTATTTCAGATAGACCTTGACGCCGCGGCCGATCCGCTCGGCGATCACAGGGGCTGGGATTAGGGGTGTGGAACCCTCCCGCAGGGTGATTACGGGTGTGCGATCTGAAACTGGCAGCCAGCGCCGATAGGCCTCGATCAGCCCAGGCCAGTCCTGCATGGTGGGACGGGCAGCAAAGGGGCCCTTGCTCAAACGCTGCAGAGAACGGAGCAAGGACACGCTTTAGACAGTGACTCCAGTGAATCTACGGCGCAGCAGCTGGCGCGTCGCCGCGCAAGCCATCAAGCGGTGATTCGGAGAAGAAGCGCACCAGCTCGGTTATCGAGCTGGCTTTGCTGAGCAGGTTCATCAAGGCGGGGATGCTCACTTCCATCTCCTGGGCGGGGTAAGCGCGCAAGAAAGAAAGGGCAGATATCGAACCGTTGCCCTCAACCACCCCCATAACCATGGCGGAGCGCATGGCTGGGATACCGGCCTGGGATGCCTTGAGCGGAAACACGATTACAGCTAGACGCTGCAGGATTGCCTCGCCGATTCGGGTGTTGAGCAGCCTGCTCACCAGGGTTACCGGCAGGCTCACCGACTGATTCAGCAGCTTGGCGATCTCCTGGGGATTTTGGCGGCTGAGGCTCAACACATCGGCGAGCAGGCCCCGGGCCTGGCCGGTTTTGGCCAGATGCTCCAGGTCGGCAACGGCGATGGAGCGGCGAAAGGCACCGCTTACAAACACCAGATTTTCCGCAGCACCAGCTGGCGGCAGGCTGACCGCAGGCCAGGGAACGACCAGGCTCAGGCCCAGGGCGATGCCAACAAGGGCCTGACGTTTGCGGCCTATCAACGCTTTTTGCATGGCCAGAAGCCTACGGCGATTGCTTTGAAATTCAGGCGGCGACGAGCACATCTCGCACCAGGCGCACCATGCTGCGCTCGGCCAGTCCCTTGGCTAGTTGAACTCCCATCTGGCGTAGTTCCGGTTCTCCCACAAGGCGTGGCAGGCGGCGCAGCAGCATCTGGGGCTCGAAGCCGGGCAGGGCTTTGAGTATGCCCATCAACTGGCGCACCGGCTCTAGGTCGAGCAGGGGTTCACCCGCCTCGCTCAAACGGTGACGACGCAGACCTGGAGGTTGGAACCGCTCCGGTAGGCGTTTACCGATGCGCAGGGTGGTTTGCCAGGCCATGGCATCCATGCGGCCCACGATGGCGTCTACCAGCTGTTGGCGTAGCAGCCCGCCGTTGGCTGAGAAAAGAAAGCTCAGCACCTGATCGAGCAGACCTTCGAGATCGAGCTGGGCTCCTTGGGAGGCGCTAGCGATCAGGTTGTCGAGCCTTTGCCAGCGGAAGATGTCGCCGTCGAAGAGCATCTCCTTGAGGCTCTGGCGCAGGGTGGGATCGGGGTCTTCCATCAGCCGCCGGGCGAAGTAGGGGTAGGCGGCGCCAAGGATCTTGAACTCGGGATCAACGCTGAGGGCGATGCCCTCCAGGGTCACCAGGGAGCGAATAATTAGGGCGTAGTAGGGCGGCACCTGGAAGGGGAAGCGATACATCACGCCGGAAAGGTCATCTGTGACCGCTTTGAAATCCATGCGGCTGACTCCCTGCTCTATCGCTTGACCGAACACCTTTTCAAAAGCCGGCACTATCGGCTCGAGATTTACGTCTTCGGCCAGGAAGCCCAGGCTGACGAAATCCTTACTCAGCTTGCCGAAGCTGCGATTAACCAGGTGCACAACCGCCTGAATCAGGCCGGTGCGTGACTCGCGGCTCACCTCGCTCATCATGCCGAAGTCGAGGTAGGCGAGCCGGCCATCTGCCATAGCCAACAGGTTGCCGGGGTGGGGGTCGGCGTGGAAAAAGCCGTGCTCCAGTAGTTGCTGCAGGCTGCAGTTAACACCGACGTTCACCATGTCGTCGGGGTCGACGCCGATACCGCGCACCGCTTCGAGATTGGTGAGTTTCACCCCCTCCATCCATTCCATGGTGAGCACCCGGCGGCTGGTGGCCTGGTGGTAGATGCGGGGAACGGTGATCCGGGGGTTGTGGGCGTGTAATTCGGCGAAGCGCTCGGCGTTGGCGGCTTCGTTGAAGTAGTCCATCTCCTCAAACACCCGCTTGCCCAGTTCATCGATCAGGGCCACCAGGTCGGAGCGGATTAGGCCGACGTTTTGGTTCAGCCAGGAAGCGATGTTGCGCACGATGTAGAGGTCGAGCGTGATCTGCTCCCGCAGGCCCGGGCGCTGCACCTTCACGGCCACCGCCTGACCTCCCTTGAGCACGCCCTTGTGCACTTGGCCTAGGGAAGCGGCCGAGATCGGCTCGGCGTCCAGTTGCTCGTAGATATCGAGTACGGCAGCGCCCAGGTCCTCTTCGATGCAGGCCATTGCCAGGGCGGAGTCGAAGCCCGGCAGCTGGTCTTGCAGCTGGGCAAGTTCCTCCAGCAGCAGTGGCGGCACGATGTCGGGCCGGGTGGAGAGGGCCTGGCCGGCCTTGATGAAAGCGGGGCCGAGCGAAGCCACCAGATCCGCTGCCTCCTTGGCGCGGGACCTGGCTACCTCCGTAGCTTTGAGGCGCCCGGTGAGCCAGTCAAAACCCACCCCAAGTAGGTAAAGCCCGATTGGCACCAGGGTTTGCCACAGGCGCCGGAATAGCCGTTGCGGGTGGCCGGTGTAAATCCGGGTGATGGCGGCCGGGTCGTAGCTCAGCAGGCCAGCGGCCTCTAGAAAGTCACCCAACTCGGCTTGGTTGTTGTCGGGATCCATGGGAGTTGGGCGGGCTAAGCACCGCTAAGGCGCACCAACCCCCTTCTAAACGAATCCCACTGCCGCTACGGTCTGGCCGGTACCCCAGTCCGGTTAGCGGAGGCCGACGTGCTCACGGGACTGCGCCTCAGCAACATCGCCCTGATCGAGCGGCTGGAGCTCAGCTTCAGCGAGGGCTTCACGGTGCTGACCGGTGAGACGGGAGCAGGTAAATCGATCCTGCTTGATGCCCTCGATGCTCTTTTAGGTGGTGCCCAGGGCAGCGCCGGCGCCCGGCTGCTGCGCCGCGGCGCTGAGCGCGGCACGATCGAGGCCAGCTTCAGCCTTTCGCCCCCTTTGCAGGTCTGGTTGCAGCAGCAGGAGCTGGAGGTTGAGGAGGGCGAACTGCTGCTTTCGCGTGAGTGGCGCCTCACGGAGGAGCGCCTCAGCAGCCGCAATCGGCTTAATGGCGTGGTGGTGAGCCGGGCCCAGATCCAGGAGCTGCGCCCCCTGCTGCTCGATCTCACCGTTCAGGGCCAAACCCAGCAGCTGGCGCGGCCCGGTCAGCAGCGCCGCTGGCTGGATCGCTTTGGCGGCGAAAGCCTTCCGCCTCTGCTGGAGCCGGTGGCGGCGGCCTGGCGCCATTGGAAACAGGCGGCGGCGGCGTTGGTGCAGGCCCGCAGCGACTGGGACCAGCTACAGCAGCAGCGCGCGGCCCAGGAGCAATTGCTGGCCGACCTGGAGGCGGCCCAGCTGCAAGATCCCCAGGAGCGTCAGCAGCTCCAAAACGAGGAAAACCGCCTCGCCCATGGGGTGCGGCTGCAGGAGGGGGTGATGGTTTTGCTGGGCCGCTTGCTGGAGGGTGCAGAGCAGGCGCCATCGGTGCTGGATCACCTGGCAGCTTGCGAACAGGAGCTGCTGCAGATGGAGGCCTTAGATGGCGGCGTTAGTCAGCTGCGCAGTTGCTGCAGCGATGGTTTGGCCGCTTTGCAGGATCTGGCCCGCGATCTCGATCGCTACGGATCGGGTCTTGATAGCGACCCAGAAAGCTTGGCGGAGCTGCAGGAGCGCATGGCCCAGCTCAAGGCCCTGGAGCGGCGCCATGGCCAGGAGCTGGCTGGCTTGATCACCCTGCGCGATCGCCTGCGGCAGCAACTGGCCCCCGGCGGTGGCGAAGCTTCCCTGGAGGCCCTGGAGCTGGCGGAGCAGCGAGCCCGCCAGCTTCGCGATCAGGCCAATGCCTCGCTCAGCGCCGCCCGCCGCCAGGCCGCCGCTGCCCTGGAGCAGCAACTGATGCAGGCACTGCGGCCGATGGGACTGGCCAATGTGCGTTTCGCGGTGGCGATTGCACCGGCGCCAGCTGGGGAGGAGGGAGCCGATGCGGTGCAGTTTCAGTTTTCCGCCAACCCGGGTGTGCCCCTGGCGCCCCTGGCTGAGGTGGCCTCAGGCGGTGAGATGTCGCGCTTTCTGCTGGCTCTGAAAACCTGTCTGGCGGCGGCAGACCAGCACGTCACCCTGCTTTTCGATGAGATCGATACTGGCGTGAGTGGCCGGGTGAGCGGCGCCATGGCCGAGTTGCTGGCCCGCCTGGCTAAGCAGCGCCAGGTCTTTTGCGTCACCCACCAACCCCTGGTGGCGGCGGCGGCAGACCACCACTTCCGCGTCTCCAAGCAGGTGTTGGAGGGTGTCACCCATACGCGGGTGTCCCAGCTGCGGGACACCCAGGCCCGTCAGGCGGAGCTGGCCGAACTGGCGGGTGGTGATTCCGGCGAGGCCCGCAGCTATGCCGCCAGCCTGCTGGATCAACACGGTCGCTAAAACCTCTCCAGCACTGGTCTATGCCCATGGCAAGGGGGAGCATCCGTAGACTTGCTAGTTCATGAGCCGTCTGGATGCCCCGCGCCAAGAGCTCTGCAGCCTCTAGCTCTGCCACCAACGGTGCAGCCGCTAGCAGAACCCTCGCCCAGACCGTTCACGAAAAGGCCCTTGACCCGAGCCGTGTGCTCAGCGGCGGCTCTTTTGAGGATGTGATCCGGGTGCGGGGCGCCCGCCAGCACAACCTCAAAAACGTCGACCTCACCATTCCGCGTAATCGCCTGGTGGTGTTCACCGGTGTGAGTGGCAGCGGTAAGAGCTCGCTGGCTTTTGACACGATCTTTGCCGAGGGCCAGCGCCGCTACGTCGAGAGCCTCTCGGCCTATGCGCGCCAGTTTCTGGGCCAGGTGGATAAGCCCGATGTGGATGCGATCGAGGGGCTCTCACCGGCCATCTCGATCGACCAGAAATCCACCAGCCACAACCCCCGCTCCACCGTTGGCACGGTGACGGAGATCCAGGACTACCTGCGTCTGCTGTTTGGCCGGGCTGGCGAACCCCACTGCCCCCAGTGCGACCGCTCGATTCGGCCCCAAACCATCGACGAGATGGTGGATCAGATCCTGGCCTTGCCCGAGGGCACCCGCTACCAATTGCTGGCGCCGGTGGTGCGCGGCAAGAAGGGCAGCCACGTCAAGCTGCTGGGCGGCCTGGTGGCCGAGGGCTTTGCGCGGGTGCGCATCAATGGCGAAGTGCGTGAGCTCGCCGACAACATCGAGCTAGATAAAAACCACGCCCACAACATTGAGGTGGTGGTGGACCGGCTTGTGGCCCGCGAGGGGGTGCAGGAGCGGCTTACCGATTCGCTGCGCACTGCCCTTAAAAGGGGCGATGGTCTGGCGCTGGTGGAGGTGGTGCCCAAGGCGGATGAGGAGCTGCCCGAGGGGGTGGAGCGGGAGCGGCTCTATTCGGAAAATTTCGCCTGCCCAGTGCACGGTGCCGTGATGGAGGAGCTGTCGCCGCGGCTGTTCTCCTTCAACAGCCCCTACGGCGCCTGCCCCGACTGCCACGGCATCGGCCACCTGCGCAAGTTCACCGCCGAGCGGGTGTTGCCCGATCCCTCCCTGCCCGTTTATGCGGCGATTGCGCCTTGGGCTGATAAGGACAATTCCTATTACTTCTCCCTGCTTTATTCGGTTGGGGAGGCGTACAAGTTTGAGATCAAGACGCCTTGGAATCAGCTCAGCGCTGAGCAGCAGCAGGTGCTGCTGCATGGCAGCCAGGAGCCGATCACCATTCAGGCCGACAGCCGCTATCGCAAGAGCGCCGGCTACGAGCGGCCGTTTGAAGGCATCTTGCCGATCCTGGAGCGCCAGTTGCGCGACGCCAGCGGCGAATCGGTGCGCCAAAAGTTAGAGAAGTTTCTCGAGCTGGTGCCCTGCGCCACCTGCCACGGCCTGCGATTACGGCCGGAAGCGCTGGCGGTGCGGGTGGGCCCCTATGCCATCCACGAACTCACGGCGGTGAGTGTGAGCGAAACCCTGCGCCGGATTGAGTCGCTGATGGGGGTGGGCGAGAGCGAGGGTACTGATCCGTTGCTCAGTCCTCGCCAGATCCAGATCGGTGATCTGGTGTTGCGGGAGATCAGGCTGCGTTTGAAGTTTCTGTTGGATGTGGGGCTCGATTATCTGAGCTTGGATCGGCCCGCCATGACCCTCAGCGGTGGCGAAGCCCAGCGGATTCGGTTGGCAACCCAGATCGGCGCGGGCCTCACCGGAGTGCTCTACGTACTGGATGAGCCCAGCATCGGTTTGCACCAGCGTGACAACGACCGGCTGCTTAATACCCTGCTGAAGTTGCGGGATCTAGGCAACACCTTGATCGTGGTGGAGCACGACGAAGACACGATTCGTGCGGCCGACTACGTGGTGGATATCGGCCCGGGGGCGGGGGTGCACGGCGGCCACATTGTGGCTGAGGGCAGCTTTGAGGATCTACTGGCTGCAGAGGATTCCCTTACCGGGGCCTACCTAAGTGGCCGCCTCTCGATACCGACTCCAGCGGAGCGGCGCAGCACCGGAAGCCGCCGGCTCACGATGGTGGACTGCGAGCGCAACAACCTGGCCGGCTTCGATGTGGAGATTCCCCTGGGGCGGCTGGTGTGCGTCACCGGGGTGAGTGGCAGTGGCAAGAGCACCCTGGTGAATGAGCTGCTGCATCCGGCCCTGGAGCACCAGCTGGGCATGAAGGTGCCATTTCCACCTGGCTTAGGGGAGCTGCGCGGTATCAAGGCGATCGACAAGGTGATCGTGATCGATCAATCACCGATCGGTCGTACGCCCCGCTCCAACCCCGCCACCTATACGGGCGCTTTTGACCCGATCCGTCAGGTGTTCGCCGCCACTGTGGAGGCCAAGGCCCGGGGCTATCAGGTGGGTCAGTTCAGTTTCAATGTCAAGGGTGGCCGCTGCGAGGCCTGTAGTGGTCAGGGTGTCAATGTGATCGAGATGAACTTCCTGCCGGATGTGTATGTGCAGTGCGATGTATGTAAGGGAGCTCGCTATAATCGCGAAACTTTGCAGGTGACCTACAAGGGTCACACGATTGCCGATGTGCTGGAGATGACGGTGGAGCAGGCCGCCGATGTGTTCTCAGCTATTCCTCAGGCTGCTGATCGATTGCGCACCTTGGTGGATGTCGGCCTGGGCTATGTGAAGCTCGGCCAGCCAGCTCCCACCCTTTCGGGGGGTGAAGCCCAGCGGGTGAAATTAGCCACCGAGCTTTCCAAGCGTGCTACCGGCAAAACCCTCTATTTGATCGACGAACCCACCACCGGCCTCAGCTTCTTTGATGTCCATAAGTTGATGGATGTGATGCAACGACTCGTCGACAAGGGCAACTCGATCCTGGTGATTGAGCACAACCTCGATGTGATCCGCTGTGCCGACTGGATCGTGGACCTCGGTCCAGAAGGGGGAGACAAGGGAGGGGAGATCGTGGTGACGGGCACCCCAGAAGAGGTTGCTGAACATCCCACCAGTCACACGGGTCGGTATCTCAAGCAGGTGCTGGAGCAGCATCCTCCTGAAGTGGTGGCTGGTTGAGGAGGGTGATCCGAGGATTTTGTCATACTCATGCGATAACAATATTGATGACGACGTCATGATTGCTTTGCCAGTGCGGCCACTGTGAGTGGGCCCTGGTTTTCCTTTGGCTGATGGCTTATATCCTTACCCATTTCTGGCCAGGTGCGACGGAACAGCAGTATCGGGATGAAGTCGCAGCTGTTCATCCAAAGGGTGGCTTGCCAAAGGGGCAGCTCCATCACGCAGCTGGAGCAGTCGATGGTGGTGTGTTGATTGTGGCAATTTGGGACTCCAAGGAGTCATCGGATCGCTTCGTTGCCGATGTGCTGATGGCTCATGTGCCCGAACCTGGTGGCTTCGCCGGTAAACCTGATGAGCGGGGTGCTGAATGCTTTAATTTTCTGTCTCAATAGTCCGCTCTCAATAGTTAGATCTTTGATCAGGATGAATTCTAGGCTTGGGAACATAAACAAGCCTTTTCTTTGAATTTTATTGATATTCTCTCGGGGTCTTGTTTTACCCAGGGGCGGATCAGGGTTCGGGTTCCTGGCTGGCAATACCGGCATATTCGCTATTGGCATCGGGCATCCAGTAGCTGAGGTCGTTGTGCCAAAACAGCCGGCCGGGTAATTGGGCGGTGCTGAGCTTGGTGCTGCCCATCGCCGAGATCAGTTGGCCCATCTCTACTGGTGAAAGATCGGTTTTGATGTCTTCGCCGGCGACTTTCAGCAATTCCGGTAGCTGCGCTAGGGTGGAAGGATGGGCCAGTTTGCGAAATACTTGGGCCAGCACTAGCTTCTGGCGCTCCATGCGACCCAGATCGCCCATCTCGTCATGGCGGAAGCGCAGGAAGCCTTCGAGTTGCTCACCTTTCAGCACCTGGAGCCCTGGATAAAGGTCGATGTATAGGTTCTGGGCATTGTCTACGTAATACATTCGCTTAGGCACATCAACTTCCACGCCACCAATCGCATCGGCTAGATGCTCCACAGCGCGCAAATTCACCCGCACGTAGCGATCTACCGGTGCATTCAACAGGCTGGTGAGCTCCTGCTTCAGCACTCCCATGCCACCAAATGCATAGAGCGCATTAGCTTTAATTACGCCGAACTCGGCCGATTCCACGAAGGTGTCTCGCGGCACCTGGGTGAGCTGGGTGACCCCATCTTTGAGCTGCACCGTGAACATCACATCGGTGTTTTCGCCCACCTTGTCTGTGCCGATCACAACAACGCGCCGGTTGCCGTTTCCGAATGGATTTATCAGGCTGGTGAGCTGGCTGGGCCCGTGCAACATGGCTGCCCAAACACCTGAGGCCATTTGCGGCAGGGGCCCGGCAAGTCCATAGCCCAGGCCGATACCCAGTAGGAAAGCCAGAACTGGCGGTTTGCGTCGCCGAGGGTTTGGCGCTGTTTGGGGTTTGGCTTTGGTGGTTGGCTCTGCATGACGCAGCTCACGCCGGTTGCGCAGGTCGGTGACCACAGCCCCGCGGCTGCTCTCGCGTCGGCTGCGACGCGGGCGGGGCTGGGCCTGGCTCATATCGGCTCCTATTCAACGCACCTTAAGGGCCGGATCCCTGCTGCAACAGGGGGTGAGCGCCGCTTGTTTAGCTGGAGGCACGCACTTGGATGTGGGCTGCGGCCGTGTCTGCCTTGCGGCGTGCTTCCGCTTCACTACTGCCTCGGGCCAGGGCTACGCCCATGCGCCGCTGGGGCCGGGCGTGATGCTTGCCGAAAAGCAGCACCTGGGTATCGGTTTCGCTCAGGGCCTGCGCCACGC
>ERZ887851.3615-NODE-3615-length-11061-cov-8.244230_pt1 | contig 11061 bp, 9 predicted proteins | sample MGYA00521100_ERZ887851 | MGnify/ENA primary metagenome ERZ887851 (study PRJEB32303, sample SAMEA104408602) | aquatic metagenome | biome: Brackish water; feature: Pelagic; material: water | place: Baltic Sea | collected 2014-06-06T16:11:00 | depth 11,444 m ...
GACTCCTTTGAATTACTAATAGATTGGTATCTTTTTAAGAAAATAGGCATAAATTCTTCCAAAAACTCTTTACGTTTTTCAAAAATTGTAGTTCCTAAATCATGCAATTGTAGATTATAGATGTCTAGTGTTTCTTGATTATGCGTATTATTGATAGCAAAGTATTTTAAAAGTGAATTTCGCTGTGTTAAAACCTTATTGTAATTTAATAAAGTTTGAAGATAATTAAAATCACCTTGAGAAATCACACCATCCATAAATTTTCTTCGAGTCTCACTGCCTTCTATAATTAAATCTCTATCAGCAGGAGAGATGATCACCAAGGGTAAAAAGCCTATATGTTCACTAATTCTGGTATACAATTTTCCATTGCGTTTGATTACCTTTTTATGCCCTCTTTTAGCACTAACAATAATTTTTTCTTCTCTATTTTTTTTTGTGTAATTACCTTCAACCACAAAAAAAGCTTCTCCATGTTTGATGTTTTGAACCGTTAATGAATTAAAGTAACTTTTTCCGAAGGAAAGATGATAAATTGCATCTAAAACATTCGTTTTACCAACCCCATTATTACCAACTAAACAGTTAATCTTAAAATTGAACTGAAAAGAAACCGTTTCAAAGTTTTTGTAATTAAGAAGCGATAAGGTATCTAAAGTCATGTTATGTAAATGTTTATGAGTGATTTAGTATTTGTTTTTCAATTAAAAAGATAATATTTTAAAGGATTGCAAATTATTGAAAAATAATAAAAAGTTGTGCTTTTATTATGTAATAAAAATTATATTTTTGCACAATAACAAAGTTAGATTATGGCAACATATAAGAAAAGAGGGGATAAACCTAAAAATCAAGCCGAGAAGATTTCTCAGATAGAACAAGAAAGTACTACGGCAGAAGTATTTAGTACCCTTGATGAGGGAGCTTCAAGAACAGAAGCTTGGGTAGAAAAAAATCAAAAAACAATTTTAATACTTGTTGGAGTTGTTGCGATAAGTGTTTTAGGATATTTAGGATATCAAAAATTTATCCAAGAACCTAAAGAGACTGAAGCAATGAACGAAATGTTTCAAGCGCAAGTTTACTTTGAAGAAGCATTAATTGCTTCTGAAAAAGATTCACTTTTTAACTTATCTTTAAATGGAGCTAATGGTAAATTTGGATTTGTAGATATTATAGATAATTATGGTGGTACCAATGCGGCTAATTTAGCAACATATTACACAGGTATTGCATATTTAAATACTAGTAAATACCAAGAAGCTATTCAGTATTTAGACAAATTTAAAGCCAATGATGCTAATGTTGCTCCAATTGCAAAAGGAGCTATAGGTGATGCTTTTGCACAATTAGAACAACCAGTAGAGGCTTTAAAATACTATGAAAGAGCTGCTTCAATGAGTTCTAGTGAATTAACAGCACCTCGTTTTTTGTTAAAAGCAGGAATTACAGCAACTACTTTAGGAAAGACAGCTATAGCATTAAAACATTTTAATGTAATTATTGAAAAATATCCTAAATCCCCAGAAGCTAAAAAAGCTATTTTATATCAAGGAAAAGCGGAAGCAATGAAGTAATCAATATGGCTACTGAAAATAATAACTTATCAGTTTACGATAAAACAACCATCCCAAACGCGAAAAATTTTCGGTTTGGGATTGTTGTTTCTGAGTGGAATTCTAAGATCACAGAAGGTATGTTTCAAGGCGCTTTTGATGCAATTATAGATTGTGGAGGTATCAAAGAAAATATCGTTCGATGGAATGTGCCAGGAAGTTTCGAATTGGTTTATGGGTGTAAGAAAATGCAAGAAAGCTATGAAATGCTTGATGCTATTATTGCAATTGGAAGTGTTATAGAAGGAGAAACCAAGCACTTTGATTATGTATGTGAAGCTACTACTAACGGTATTATGCAATTAAACTTACAAAGTGATATTCCAGTAATGTTTTGTGTTTTAACCGATAGAACACTACAACAAGCAATTGACCGTAGTGGAGGAATTTATGGTAATAAAGGAGTTGAAGCTGCAATAGTCGCTATTAAAATGGCGCAGTTACGAAAAGACGCTAAATTTTAATATTTAAGAATTATTTTTTAGCTTTTGGATTTTCTATCTTTGAATACTAATAATACCTTTTTCCCTTTTAAAAAATGAAATGCCTAAAAATCCAGAATTAGACTTAGCTTGGGATTTTGTTGAAAAAACAGATCGTTCTATTTTTTTAACAGGAAAAGCAGGTACTGGAAAAACTACCTTTTTACATTCCTTAAAAACCAATTCCTTAAAAAGATTAATTGTAGTAGCACCTACTGGTGTTGCAGCAATTAATGCAAAAGGTGTTACCATTCATTCTTTTTTTCAAATGCCTTTTGGTCCTATTTTACCGGAGGGATCTTCCTTTCAGAAAAAAGAAGCTGCATTTCAGCATAAATTCAGTAAGATAAAAATCAATATTATTAAATCACTCGATGTATTAATAATTGATGAAATAAGTATGGTTCGTGCAGATTTGTTAGATGGAATCGATCAAGTTTTACGACGTTATCGAGATCGTACTAAAGTATTTGGAGGCCTTCAGATTTTAATGATTGGTGATTTACAGCAATTGGCACCTGTTGTTAAAAATAACGAATGGGAGCTCTTAAAACCCTACTATAACACACCGTATTTTTTTAGTAGTAAGGCTTTTATTGAAAGTGCTACCTTAAATATTGAATTAAAACATATTTACCGACAGGATAATCAGCGTTTTATTAAAATATTAAATGAGATAAGAAATAACAATCTTTCAGACGATTCGATTACTGAATTAAATAAAAGATACTTACCAGATTTTACTCCAAAGCAAGACGAAGGATATATTACTTTAACAACGCATAATGGAAGGGCTAATGTTCTTAATGATAAAGAACTTGAAAAATTAAAAGGTAAATCTCAAAATTACAAAGCCTTTATACAAGGTAAGTTCCAAGAATCTTCCTATCCAACTCACGAAAAGTTAATTTTAAAAAAAGGAGCTCAGGTGATGTTTATTAAAAATGATAGCAATCCTGAAAAGCGATATTATAATGGGAAAATAGGAACCATAATAGCGCTGGATAAAAAAGAGATACGAGTTTTTTGTAAAGGTGACTTAGAAGATATTATCGTAACACCAGAAACCTGGGATAATGTAAGTTATACGCTAGATCCTAAAACCAAAGAAATTTCAGAAAACTCCATTGGCTCTTTTTCACAAATGCCATTGCGTTTAGCTTGGGCAATTACGATTCATAAAAGTCAGGGATTAACTTTTGATAAAGCCATAATTGATGCCAATGCTGCTTTTGCTCACGGCCAAACCTATGTAGCATTAAGTCGTTGTAGAACTTTAGAAGGTATAGTGTTAAAAAATAAAATAGCAACAGAGAGTATTATCACAGATTCCCGAGTTACTTTATTTAATATTAATGTTGCTGAAAATCCACCAAATCAAGTTGATTTAAATGACTCACAAAAAGTGTTTCAATTAAATATGGTTGGAGAATTAATGAATTATTATCAATTCATGTTTCCTGTAAATAGATTGATAGAAATTTATAACCGCAATAAAAATAGTTTTCAAGGAACTATTATCAATCCATTAATTGAATTAAAGGAAGTTGGAGTACAGTCGATTTTGGTGATCGCAAATAGCTTTAATAAACAATTAAAAGATTTGTGTGAAGGGGTTGTTTTACCTGAAAATGATGCAGTTGTTTTGGATAGAATTCACAAAGCCATTACGTACTTTATAAAGCATACTAAAGATAAAATTAAAGCTCCTTTTGAGTCCTTAACTTTTTCTACCGAAGATAAAGCGCTTCAAAAAGACTTTGATAAAAATTTAAATACCATTGAAGAATACATCAGCCAGAAACTATTTTGTTTGTATGGGTTAAATGGCTCTTTTACGATAAAAAAACATTTAAAATTAAGAGCTGAAGCTGTTTTATTAAAATCGGCTCAACCAAAAAAGCGCAAAGAATTTAAGGCAGAAACGGAACATCCCAAATTATTTGAAATGCTTCGAAATCTAAGAGTTGTAATTTCAAATTCGGAGGATATCCCACATTTTCAGGTTTTTACACAACATACCTTATATGAAATGTGTGATCTTTTGCCATTAAATAAAAAGCAACTAAAAACCATTCACGGAATGGGAAAAATTAGGATTGAAAAATATGGAGATGAGATTTTAGCAATCATCAATGAATATGCAGATGAAAATAATGTAATTGTAGAAGAAATAATGGTGGAAGAAAAACCTAAAAAAGAGAACACAAAGCTTACTTCATTAAAAATGTTTAAAGGGGGATTCTCTATAGCTGAGATTGCAACTCAACGTGAATTGGTAATAGGTACCATCGAATCTCATTTAGCATCCTACATTACAACTGGAGAAATAGATATGTATGATTTGATCACTGAAGAGCGATTTTTAGAATTAAAAAAGCAGGTTAAAAGCTTAAAATTTGAAAATCTAGCAGATTTGAAAAATAAACTAAAGGATAGGTATTCTTATTTTGAATTGAGAATAGTTGTAAATGAATTAAATAATTAATCCAATAATTTTACCTGACACTCTTAATTTTGGTACATTTATTGTTAATATAACGATTGTTAAAACACTAAAAAAACCGAACGAATTTAATTATATTTGATTTATGGGAATTCTGAAACCTCGTAAAAATAAAAAATTCGGATACGAACCTCGTCATTATAATAATGATGGTGAAGGTAGCCCTTTTCAAATGGAACACAAGTTTGATAAATATCGAACAACAGTTGGTAATGGGAATAATTTAAAAGCAAAGTTTAAAATGGCCTTAGATGATTTTAAAATTACTTCAGACAAGAAAACCAATACAAGAGTGCTTTTGATTATTTCAATTTTAATTCTTGTTTTTCTATTTATTATTGATTTCGATTTATCCATATTTTTTAATTAAAAAATGCGAGACATCATACAATTATTACCGGATCATGTTGCTAATCAAATTGCTGCTGGTGAGGTAGTTCAGAGGCCGGCTTCACTCGTAAAGGAATTGCTTGAAAATGCAATTGACGCAAAGGCGACTTTAGTGAATTTAGTAATTAAAGATGCCGGAAAAACATTAGTTCAAGTGATTGATAATGGAATTGGAATGAGTGTTGCTGATGCTCGTTTTTGTTTTGAAAGGCATGCAACTTCAAAGATAAAAGCTGCCGAAGATTTATTTAATATCAACACAAAAGGCTTTCGGGGTGAAGCTTTAGCATCTATTGCTGCTATTGCTCACGTAGAATTGAAGACTAAAAGGGAGCTTGATGAAGTAGGTACTCATATTATAATTGAAGGGAGTACCCTAAGTAGTCAGAATGCAGCTGTTGTGTCTATAGGTACTTCTGTTTCTGTTAAAAATTTATTTTATAATATTCCTGCCAGGCGAAATTTTTTAAAAAGCAATGCCGTTGAAACAAGACATATAATTGATGAGTTTCATAGAGTAGCCTTGGCACATTCACAAGTAGCATTTTCATTGATTAATAATGGAAATACTGTTTTTAATTTACCAGCTTCCAATATGAGACAACGGATTGTCAATATTTTTGGAACAAAAACCAACGAAAAACTAGTTCCAGTTTCTGAAGAATCCGAAATTGTAAGTGTTGAAGGCTTTGTGGTTAAACCTGAATTTGCAAAAAAGGGAAGGGGAGAACAATTTTTCTTTGTCAATAATCGATTTATAAAAAGTCCTTATTTGCACCATGCAATAATTTCAGCTTTCGAAGGATTGATAAAAGAAGGTGGACAACCTGGTTATTTTTTATTTTTGGAGGTAAATACTCAATCTATTGATATCAATATTCATCCTACCAAAACAGAAATTAAATTTGACGATGAACATGCTATTTATTCAATGCTAAGAGCTTCCGTGAAGCATAGTTTGGGTCAGTTTAGTATCGTACCTGTTTTGGACTTTAATAAGGATCCAGAAATGGTAACTCCTTATGATTTCAATACTAAAAAACCTGTAGCTCCAACTATTGAAGTTGATAGAAACTTTAATCCTTTTGAAAAAGAGCAAAGGCGCCGAAATGAATATGTATCTTTTAAAGAGGGTAGTATTTCGCAACTAAATTCATGGGAGGCGATGTATGTTGGTTTAAAAAGTGATGAAAACTCATTAGACATAGAGTCTATAGAATTTGAAAGTGAAGAAGTGACCGGAAGTTTTTTTGAAAGTGAAGAAAAAACTCCAAGCGGGATTACGTTTCAGTTTCAAAATAAATACATTATGAGTCCCATTAAAAGTGGAATTATGGTGATTCATCAAAACCTTGCTCATCAAAGAGTTTTGTACGAATTTATTTTAAAAAATATAACCGTAAAAGAAGCGATTAGTCAACAATTACTTTTTCCCTTGCGTTTAAATTTCACAACTCAAGACATTGAGATATTAAAAAATATTCAAGAACAATTAGAACATACAGGATTTGGATTTTCTGCGTTTGAAGAAGATACTATTGAAATTAATGGAATACCAATTGCTGTTAAGGAAAGTGAAATTAAAAATGTTTTGGAAAGCTTGGTGAATGATATTCAAGCTGATATACCAGATGTAGGTTTTAGTCAAAACGATTTATTGGCAAAATCATTAGCAAAATCATTAGCTGTAAAAACTGGAAAGGCAATGAATTTAAAAGAACAAGAGGATTTAGTGCATCAGCTTTTTGCTTGTAAAGAGCCTACGAAATCACCAACTAATAAATCAGTATTGATGATTTTAGATGCATCGGATATTGATAAAAAATTTAAATAAATGGGAAGAATTTCTGAAACTATAAAAGTACTAATAATTGTTAATGTAATTTTCTTTATTGGCTCTAGCTTTTTAGGTGATGTTGCTTATAAATTATTTGCATTATTTTATTTTGAAAACCCTAATTTTCAATATTGGCAACCGCTAACGCACATGTTTATGCATGGAGGGCTGATGCATATATTATTTAATATGTATGCATTATGGGCATTTGGTTCTCCATTGGAACAGATTTGGGGACGTAAAAAGTTTCTATTCTTCTATTTTTCTGCAGGTTTAGGTGCTGCTTTAATTCATACATTGGTAAATTATTACCAAGTTCAAGAAGGTATGAATGCATTGCTAAATATAGGCATCAGTCAAACAGAAATTATGAATATGTTGAATACAGGTCAATACAATTCCGGAATTTTAGAATCTGTATCAGTAGATCGTATAGAAGCATTATACGCTAGTTTTAACACCCCAGCTGTAGGTGCATCTGGTGCTATTTATGGCGTTTTAGTAGCATTTGGTTTAATGTATCCAAATGCAGAATTAATGTTGATATTTTTACCAATTCCAATAAAAGCAAAGTATTTTATACCTTTAATCATAATTGGAGATTTGTTTTTTGGAATTACAGGAGCTTCCACAGGAGTCGCACATTTTGCTCACATTGGAGGGGCTTTATTTGGTTTTATTATGGCATATTATTGGAAAAAAAATAGTTTTGACTCACACCGTTGGAATTAAATTAATAGGTTAATAACAGTTAAATCAATTCAAAATTTGAATGCTAATACTATTTTAGACCAATTTAAACAAGCATCTATCGTTTTAAAAATCATAGTTATCAATACATTGATTTTTTTGGCGGTGTATTTAGGATCTTTCTTTTTTAAATTATCTCCATCTTCTTTTGTTTCTTGGTTGGTATTGCCAACTCCATTTGTTGATATTATTTTACAGCCTTGGTCTATTATTTCCTATGCATTTTTACATGCTGGTTTTTGGCATTTGTTTTGGAATATGTATCTGTTGCATTGGTTTGGTACTTATGTATTAAATTTATTTACTGCTAAACGTTTTTTAACCATCTACTTGCTTGGAGCTATATGTGGAGGTTTATTATATATTCTTTCTTATAATTTATTTCCGGTATTTAACAATATCAATAGTAATTTAATGGGTGCCTCTGCTGCTGTTCTTGCTATTGTAATATTTATCGCTACCTATACCCCAAATACGATAGTTCGTGTTTTTATGTTTAAAGTAAAGTTATGGCAAATTGGTCTTGCAATGGTTTTATTAGATTTATTTCAATTGCCTTCTTCAGGTAACGCTGGCGGATTAATTGCTCATATGGGTGGAGCTTTATTTGGATATGTATATGCTAAACAATTAACAAAAGGGAACGATATAGGAATTTGGTTTGAAAGCTTAATAGATTCTGTGATTAATTTATTTAAACCAAGACATAAAAAACCCTTCAAAAAAGTACATCGAACTAAACAAGCTACTGGTAAACAATCTAAAAAGAAGCCATCTAATGAATATCAAGCAAAGATTGATGGTATTCTAGATAAAATTGGAAAAAGTGGTTATGATAGTCTAACAAAGGCTGAAAAAGATTTTCTTTTTAAGGCAGGAAAAAATGATTGATGAGTAAAAAGTTAGGGCTATTAAATAGAGTTATATATTGGGTTAATATTATTTCCGCTTTACTTCTTTTTGTCTCTTTTGTTTTGCCTTATATTCCACCAAAAAAGTTTCCAAACCTTTCTTTATTAAGCCTTGCTGTTTCACCATTAATAGTTATAAACATTTTTTTTGTTGCATATTGGTTATTTAAATTGAAGAAATTTGTTTTACTTTCCTTAATACCAATTGTTATTGCTTATTTTCATTTTGGTTCCTTTTTTAAATTTTCTTCAACCGATAATCCCACAGAAATAACAAATACATTAAATATACTTTCATTTAATGTGCGTTTATTTAACTTCTATGAAACTAAGGAAACACAAAAGAACATTCCAGAGATCATCTATTCTTTTATAAAAAAAGAAAATCCCGATGTGCTTTGTTTGCAAGAATATAATAAAAAAAATAAAATAGATTTCTCCGAATTTCCTTACCGCTATATTCATTTTAGAGGAAAGAATATATTAGGCCATGCTATTTTCTCTAAATATCCTCTAATCAATACCTATTCTTTTGATTTTGAAGATTCTTACAACAATACGTTAAGCGCAGATCTAGTGAAAGGACCTGATACCCTTCGAATTTATAATTTTCACCTGGAATCACATAGTATAAAGCCGAGTGTGAGTTATTTACAAGAATTAGATAATAAGATGTTGCGCAAGAAAATTTCATCCCGGTTTATAAAACAACAAGAACAAGTAGAAACAATTTTGGAACATAAAAGCAACTCAAGATATCCAGTAATTATTTCTGGAGATTTTAATAATACTCCTTTTTCTTACGTATATCATAAAGTTTCTGAATCTATGAATGATGCCTTTGTTGAGGCTGGAAATGGAATTGGCACTACCTATCTATTTGAATATTACCCTATGAGAATTGATTATATTTTAGCATCAAATGAATTGAAAATTTTAAGTTTTAACACCATCAAAAAAACTTTTTCCGATCACTACCCAATAATAGCAACTATTGGTTGGGATTGATTATTTGTCATTCTTAGCTAGGCTGGGAATTTATCTAGATGAATCATTTACTTTTAAATGTCGTCAAGATTTTGCTTTTCTAAATAAGTGATCGCATTGGGTCCTTCATTAAATAATAAGTCTAATATGGAAAGATTAGGTAAAAACTCATGTTGCTTAGTTAATACTTGAAAATAAGAATCTAATTTAAAATCAATTTTTAGTTTTGGATTTACAAGATATCTTAAATTTTGTTGACTTGGATTTTTAAAATATTCTGTAGTAAATGAGTATTTAATATTTAAATCTAATAATTCACAAATTAGATCAAACGCTTCTAAATTAAATTTTATTAATGAATCTGCAGGTTTAAAAAAAATCGGTTTAAGATCATCTTCATAAAATTCAAAATATGGAGAGGTTCTATAAGCAGATTCTAATGATTTCCAATGCTGTACTTGCCAAGGAAAACTATTTTCAATAATAACATCCTTGGTTTTATTTTTTTTACCATCTTTGGTATGTTTTATTGGAATGTTAAGTAAAAGAATTCCGTTACTATGGGCGATATATGCCCTACTTCGATAAGTTTGTTTTTGGTAATTATCATCCATTTCAAGAACTACTTTTTTGGATTGAACCATTGCAGCCATCTGAACAATAGATGGAAAATACGTTGGATGTACTAAAATAGATTCCATATTATCTGTGATGCTAATAATCTGTATTAAGAAAAGAATCTTTTTTAATACAGATTATCATATCTGTTTTTATTAAGTATTAAGCTTTCTTTTTACGTTTCCTAATGAAATTGAAAATATACCAACCCGCTAATAATATGATAAAGTATTTAAAATAAGAAATAGGTTTTCCTTCTCCACTAACTGTAGTAAACATTCTGTCCCAGCGTATTTTATTTATAATACCTTTAGCATTTGTATCCCAACTCATCCATATAAAAACAGGTTTTCCAACTACATGATTAAAAGGAACTAAGCCCCACATTCTTGCATCTTGTGAATTATCACGATTGTCACCCATCATCCAATAATAATTTTGTAAGAAGGTATATTGGGTTAATTGTTCGCCATTTAGCATAACTTGAGTACCAGAAACAACTATTTTATTATTTATGCCAACTTCACTTCCTTCATAAACTTCAATGATTCTTTTGTATAAAGGAATGTTTTCAATTGAGATAGCTATCGTAGTTCCTGCTTCAGGTATTGTAACAGGTCCAAAATATTTTGTATTCCAATTAAACCTAGGGTCTTGAGGATATACAGATTGATTCCAAACACCTTCTTCTTCAGTTAGTTTTTCAACTTCAATAACATTTGGATTGTTTTTTACTTTCTCATAAGCTTCATCTGTCATTTGGGCAATGTGTGTGATGATTTTATTTTCTCGATCAATACCTGAAATATAAATATCTGAAATATCAAAATGACTAGAAACAAAAGCAGAAGGTTGATTGGTGTACCTTCCTTTATTATCTGTTTTTACAAAAGAATTTTTAGAAATTATTTTGTAGCGAAATTGCAGTTTTGCTCTATCTGGTAATACATTTTTCTCACCATTA
>ERZ887851.3620-NODE-3620-length-11046-cov-6.330361_pt1 | contig 11046 bp, 12 predicted proteins | sample MGYA00521100_ERZ887851 | MGnify/ENA primary metagenome ERZ887851 (study PRJEB32303, sample SAMEA104408602) | aquatic metagenome | biome: Brackish water; feature: Pelagic; material: water | place: Baltic Sea | collected 2014-06-06T16:11:00 | depth 11,444 m ...
CTGTCCGGTCAGGCGACTTCGCGGATGGCTTTTCTGACGGTCTCGAAGATCTGGTCGATGTGTGAGTCTTCGACGATCAGGGGTGGTGAGAAGGCGAGTGTGTCACCGGTGAAGCGAACCATGACGCCATTTTGGAAGCATTTTAAGAAGGCGTCGTAGGCACGGGTGCCTGGGGCGCCTTCGCGTGATTGGAGTTCAATGCCGCCAACCAATCCGAGGTTTCGGATGTCTTTGACGTTTGGCTCGCCTTTGAGGCTGTGGATGGCTTTTTCAAAGACGGGTGCCATGGCAGCTGAACGCTCGAACAGGGCTTCGCGTTCGTAGATGTCTTGGGTGGCGATACACGCTGCGGCGGCGGCTGGGTGTGCCGAGTAGGTGTAGCCGTGGAAGAGTTCGATGGCGTTGGCTGGGCCGCCGTGCACGATGGTGTCGTGAACGTTACGGTGTGCGGCAACAGCACCCATAGGGATGGCGGCGTTATTGATGGCTTTGGCCATGGTGATGAGGTCTGGGGTAACGCCAAAGAATTCGCTGGCGGTGGCTTTGCCCAAGCGACCGAAGCCGGTGATGACTTCATCAAATATCAACAGGATGCCGTGCTTGGTGCAGATGTCACGCAAGCGCTGCAGGTAACCCTGAGGTGGCAGCAAGACGCCAGCTGAGCCTGATACGGGTTCAATAATGACGGCGGCGATGGTTGAGGCGTCATGCAATGCGACTATTTTTTCTAATTCGTCGGCCAAGTGTCCACCCCAAGCGGGTTGGCCACGGCTGAAGGCGGCTTTTTCTATGTTGAGTGTGGCGGGCATGTGATCCACGCCAGGAATCATGTTGGCTGAGAAAGCTTTGCGGTTGGGCAAGATGCCGCCAACTGAAATGCCACCAAAACCCACGCCGTGATAGCCGCGCTCACGACCGATCAAACGGGTACGCTGGCCTTCGCCACGTGAGCGGTGATAAGCCAAGGCGATTTTTAAGGCGGTGTCGACGGCTTCTGAACCTGAGTTGGTAAAGAAGATCCGGTCCATGTCTGCGGGCATGATCTGTGCCAGACGGGTCGCGGCTTCAAAGGCAATGGGGTGACCCATTTGAAAGGTTGGCGCGTAGTCCATCTGTGACATTTGTTGGGTAACGGCTTGTACGATTTCTTCGCGACCGTGACCTGCATTCACACACCACAAACCAGCCACGGCATCGATCACTTGGCGATCATCGACTGTCGTGTAGTACATGCCTTTGGCTTTCTTAAACATTCGAGGCGCGGCCTTGAACTGTTTGTTGGCCGTAAACGGCATCCAAAAGTTTGACATGTCCAGTTCAGTGGTCTGTTCCAGATGCTTGGCGTCGGTAATCGTGTTCATGGTTAAGCCCCTAAATGTGCGGCGATGGGTATGACGGTGTTAGTCGTTGTTATGTTTGGTGATTGCTGTTCTTTTTGTGCTGTTCTGGTATGGCTATTTTTGTGGTTCTTATCTTTTTGCGTTTTTGGCTTTGCTCTTGCTCTTCTACTTCATTTTCTTGTCTTGACCACTAGCAGCGCATTTCCGATCATATCGCTTTGGCAACCGATTGCTTGGTTAGGTTACTGAGTTTTATTGCCAGTGACACGTGACAGATTGATGCCATGGGTATGACGGCTGGCTATGACTGATATGTGCTTTTGTTTATCGTAAACCATATTAGGCTCTTTTTACATGTGATTTCGCTTGAAACCGTTGGCTGTTGGTTCTTTGCCCGTGTTAGTTGAGTGTTTGTCTGATGTTTGTTTGATACCTGCTCACATTTACAGGGTGTCTGTTCGGCATTAGAAGGTGTGTAGGCCATGAAGGCAGACTCGCCTCGTGGGGGTACGTGGGTTCTTGATTTGGATCTTGTTGGCTGCAACATTGCTTGAGTGATTGGTCATTGATCTTGAGTTTGCGGCGAATAGGGCGCATAATCACCGCATAAGTTGCGGTGATTATGCGCCCTATTCGCCGCATTAACCGATTCACAGCGGGGTCGTTGTTTTGTGAGTTTTGTTTGCTTTCTTTGCTCTGTTTTTTCTTCGGTTGAGTGAGTGTTTTCTCAAAAACAGACTTCTTTTTTAGACCATCAGGCTCGCCCGATAGCCTGGTTTTTCTGGTGGTATTGAACCCATGCCTGACACATCTTATATCTGGCAATTACCTGACTGGCCTAATTGGCAGTACGAGTCGCGAGTGCTGGCGCCTTTGCTGGGTAGCGTTCGCTTGGCTCAGGGGCGTTTGCTAGGTCGTATGCAAGACTTGGGCATGACTGTGCAGAGTCAGGCGAACCTTTCGATGCTGACAGAGGATGTGATTAAGACGAGTGCCATTGAGGGCGAAACGCTCAGTCTTGAAACGGTGCGTTCATCGGTCGCCCGAAAAATGGGACTTGATATCGGTTCTTTGGCGCCAACCGACCGGATGGTGGATGGCATTGTTGACGTGGTTCTTGATGCCACTGCAAAAGCTGATTCGCCTTTAACGGCTTCAAGGTTGTTTGCATGGCATGCGGCGTTGTTCCCCACGGGTCGCTCGGGTATGGTCGCGATCGATGTGGGGGTGTGGCGCAGTGATGCGACGGGTGCCATGCAGGTGGTTTCAGGGCCCTTGCACCGTCAAAAGGTGCATTTCGAGGCGCCACCTGCCGAACGCTTGGCAAAAGAAACGGATATTTTTTTGCGATGGTTTAACCAATCAGAGACGGATGAACCAGTGATTAAGGCGGGTTTGGCACACTTATGGTTTGTCACGTTACATCCCTTTGACGATGGCAATGGTCGGATAGCGCGGGCCATCGGTGACATGGCTTTGAGTCGGGCTGAAGGTTTGGCACCCCGCTATTACAGTCTATCTGCCCAGATTCAACGTGAACGCAACGCATATTACGACGAGCTCGAGGCGGCGCAGAAAGACAGCTTGGACATCACGCGCTGGTTGATGTGGTTTTTGGGTTGTTTATTGCGGGCGCTTGAAGGTGCTGAGTTGTCTCTAGCCGCTGTGCTTTTTAAAGCTCGGTTTTGGCGGGTGTGGGCGCACACACCAATGAATGAACGACAAATCAACGTGTTGGATCGGTTTCTTAGCGGTTTCGATGGGTTTGAGGGCAAACTGACCAGTCGAAAATGGGCGGCCATCGCCAAGTGCTCTGCCGACTCGGCGCTGCGCGACATCAATGACCTGATTGCTCAGGGCGTTTTGTGTAAGGACCCGTCGGGCGGGCGCAGCAGCAGCTACGTATTAGCCGAGTTGTCTGAGGCCAGATAGCTGCAGTCTACTGAATGTTTTGACAGTATTTGGGCTACCAGCAAAGCCGTTGTTAAACCCACCTAAAGACGCTGCTGTTGTTACTCGCGAAAAAACATACTCGATCTGAGACTTTTGGTCACTATTGTTGGTCGGTATTGGGCACCTGGAAGGCTTATGGCTTGACTTGGTAAGGAATTTTCCTTACAATTATTCTAATCACAGGAGAAAGCAATGCCAGCCATTCATGAATTAGCAACTGTTACCGCAAAAGGCCAAATTACGCTTCCCAAGCCAATCCGTCAGGCCCTTGGTTTGGACTTTGGCGACAAAGTGGCGTTTGACCTGCACGACTCAAAAGTCGTGGTGACCCGAGCCGAGGGTCCTGAACACGAGGATCCGGCCATCGGCCACTTCTTGACGTTGCTTGAGGCGGACGTTCGGAACGGTCGTCACCTGTCAAGCTTGCCTGACGATCTTTTAGAATCAATGCTAGCAACACTTTCGAAATCAGTCGACCTAGAGGCAAATATTGACGGAGACGTGGCGTTGTGATTCAACGTAATGGGTGGAACTTACTCTTTCACGAATGCTTAATTGAGCAATTACTAAAGCTTCAAACCGCTGTTCAACGTACACAAAAGCAAGGCCCACGAGGCTTTGAGACCAACGCCAACGTTCGGTTGTTTAATGCGCTGTCAAAGTTGATCTTAGAGGCTGTGCCAAGCGATCCGAATCGCGAAGATTATCGGCAAGGCAATACGATGGGCGTCGCATTCCGCCATTGGCGGCGAGCAAAAATCGGTCGGCGATTCAGATTGTTTTTTCGGTTTGACTCCAAAACCCGAATCATCATTTTTGCGTGGGTCAATGATGAGAATACCTTGCGAGCATCCGGTAGTAAAAATGATCCCTATGCCGTCTTCCAACGAATGTTGACGCGTGGGTACCCACCGGACAAATGGGCAGATCTGTTGTCAGCGAGCCGCACTCATTGGAAAGATTAGCAAACTGTTTAGAGAGCTTGACCGCGGATTGACAAATCTTTCCCCCGCGCCATTGATCCTGAAAATCAACTGGAACCCACTAGCGGCGATGCGCACTGACGTTTTTGTGCTGCATTCACGGGCAGTTTGACGACATAGCGTGACTTCCCGATGGTTCGCGAAATACAATTCTCTTTCTGGATTTCTGATTCAGGGTGTTTTGCTGGTGTCATGCCCGCTGGTTTTGCGGGTACTTCTTTCATTTGATTGATCGCGGTGGATTCGTGCTGACTTTTTGGGTGCGGGGTTCGACTAGGTTGTTGCCTGGGTGGCTGTCTGGTTTGATGGCGACGGTAGTGGTCACTTGTGCTGCTTTTGTGGGGGTGGCAGGCGCTGCTACGGCATCACCTGCTGGGTCGGTGGCACCGGTGCTGGTGCTGAATTCGCTCAATGCCGATGTGAGCGTGATCGATCCGGTGACCTGGCAAGAAACGGCGCGCGTGGCGGTGGGTAAGGAACCCCATCACATTTACCTGTCGCCTGATGGTGGCTCGGTGTTGATTGGCAATGCGGCGGGTAATTCAATCACGTTCATGGATCCGAAGACGGGGCAGGTGCAGCGAACGCTTAATCGGATGATTGATCCGTATCATTTGCGCTTTTCGCCTGACATGCAGTGGTTTGTGACGGCGGCCAATCGGCTTGATCACATTGATATTTATCGCTGGCATGGGGTGGATGCGGCAGAGCCGCTGGAATTGGTGAAGCGTGTTCGGGCACCCAAAACGCCCAGTCATATTGCGATCGACAGTCAGAGCCAAGTGGCTTATGTGACGCTGCAAGACAGCAATGAGTTGATTGCGATTGATCTTTTGACGCAGACGCCTCGGTGGACGGTTTCTACGGGTGAGATGCCGGCTGACATTTACCTTACGCCGGACGACAAAACCTTGCTCGTTGGGTTGACGGGTGAGGATTCGGTGCAGGTGTTTGATGTCAGCGGTGAAGGTGCGGCGGTTGAGCGTTCTCGAATCGTGACGGGCAAGGGTGCTCATGCGTTTAGGGCTTTGGGTGATGGTCGGCAGATCTTCGTGAGCAATCGCACGGCTAATACCATTTCTAGGATTGATTTGGAAAGTCTGTCAGTGGTGGATTCGTTTGCGGCGCCTGGTGGTCCAGATTGCATGGATCTGATGGATGACGGCAAGACGCTGTTGGTGACGTCACGTTGGGCGGGACGCTTGACGGTGATTGATGTGACCACGGGCCAGATTGTGAAGCAGGTGCGGGTGGGCAAGTCACCGCACGGTGTGTGGACCTTGAATCATGCGCCGCGCCTCTAGGTTTACTTCGGTGGGGTTGGGCTGGGGCCGACATTGGGGTTCAGGCTTTAGGCTTTTTTGTGGGCTTGGCCTCGCTGTGACGATGACTGCTGGTTTAGCGCAGGCGCCAGCCTGTGATAAACCCGTGTACCTGACGTTTGACACCGGCCACATGGCGGTCACGCCATTGGTGGCCGACGTGCTCAAACGGCAGGAGATTGCGGTCACGTTTTTTCTGGCCAACGAGGCCACAAAAACTGGTGGTGGCAGTTTGGACGATGAGTGGCGGGCGCAGTGGCAGGCTTGGGCCAAGGAAGGCCATGCGTTTGGGTCACACACGTTTGATCATGTGTATTGGTTGGCGGATTTGCCTGATGGGCGGTTTCGAGTGCGCGCCAGTGCTGGCCCAGAAAAGGGTCGGGTTCGGGTGTTTACGGCCGAGCAGTATTGCGAGTCGTTGGATAAAGTGAATGCGCGGTTTGAGGCCATGACAGGGCAGACGCTGATGCCGCTGTTTCGGGCGGCTGGTGGTAAGACTTCACCTGCTTTGATTAAGGCGGCCCGTCAATGCGGTTATGAGCATGTTGGTTGGTCGCCGGCGGGGTTTTTGGGGGATGAGTTGCCAAGCGACCGTTTCCCGAACCAGCGCTTGCTTGAGCAAGCGCTGCGAAACATTCGCGCCGGTGATGTGATGGTTGCGCATTTGGGTATTTGGTCTCGCCAAGACCCCTGGGCGCCAGCGGTGTTAGAGCCTTTGATTGTTGGGCTGAAGGCCAAGGGTTTTTGTTTTAAGACCTTGGCTGATCATCCGGTGTTTGGTGTGGGGTTTGGTGCGGTGACCAGATGACCAAACGGGATTTGAATGCTTCTGTGGGTGCTCGTTGATGAATACGTTTTTAAGCGGTGGCGTTACTTGGGGTTTGGATCTCTTTGATACGGCTCACCTGTGGCTTTTTGAGACGCTGGTGCAACCAGTGATGTTTGCGCTGGGTGCCAGTGTCTATTTGGAAGATGCGTTTGATGCCACGATGTGGTTGTTGATTGGTGCGCTTGAGTTGACGTTTTTGTTGGTGGTGATCGGTGCATTGCAACGCTGGCGGCCCGTGGAAGCAGTGACTGATCGTTTGGCGGTTCGGGTTGATGTGATTTACACGCTGATTCACCGGTTGGGTTTGTTTCGCTTGGGTCTATTTTTTGGGTTGTTGCCTATTATTGAATGGACCAAAGGCCTTTTGCATGTGCAGGGCTGGGTGGTGCCACCGGTCGATCAGGTGTGGCCAGGGGTGACTGATGTGGCTTGGGTCAGCCTGTTGATTTATTTGTTGGTGTTTGATTTGATGGATTATGGCTACCACCGGGCACAGCATCGCTTTGCGCGCTTTTGGGCGCTGCATGCTGTGCATCACAGTCAACGACAAATGACGATGTGGAGTGATAACCGCAATCACTTGCTTGATGATGTGTTGCGTTCGTTGGTGATTGTGGTGGTTTCGTTTGTGTTGGGTGTGCCACCTGAGCAGTTTGTGATGGTGGTGGTGATCACACAGCTTTTAGAAAGCTTTTCGCACGCGAATGTTCGGATGTCGTTTGGTCGTTGGTTTGAGCGGGTGCTGGTGAGCCCCAAGTACCACCGCCATCACCATTACATTGGGGCCGATGCGGCGATTGGTGGTTACAACTTTGCCGTGCTGTTTCCGGTCTGGGATATTTTGTTTGGTACCGCTCGGTTTGATGGCCACTATGGCCCGACCGGCGTTCATGACCAAAGCCATGTGTCGGCGTACGGCCAAGGGTTCTGGGCGCAACAGCGCTTGGGGCTGTTGCGGTTTTTAGGGGTTCAGAAGGTTGTTTGAGGAAAACGCTATCGGCTTCGTGTCGCATTAAAGGCGGCAGCTACGACGTGCACCATGCTGGGGTGAAGTATCCCAAGCTTAGGAATTTGTCCGTGCGGCGCATGCGGTGGAACTGAAAAGTATTCGTCAATAAACGGTACCACCCAAAGTCTATTTAAATCGAACTTTGTGTCGTAACTTAATCCTGCGGTAGCGTACGCCACTGGATTTTTGAATTTAGCGATCAAAAATTCACCGCTATACAAACGATTGGTCTTTTGGCTCGTTCCGTATGCAACATTTACGAAGATCATGGCATCGTTGTCTTCTTTAACCGATATGATTAGTCCGGGTCTTGGTTTAGGCTTTGCACTTATGTTGTCTGGAAAATGGCACCACACAATTTCACCTGCTGACGGCTCTGGCCAACAGTGCATTACATATTTTCCAGTTCAAAAAGGCTACTACGCACCACACCACCTTTGGGTTTAGGAAGAGACTTTTCCAATTGACTCATCTGGGTCTTGGTTAACGGACCGTTATCTGCGTCGTATTGAGGCAAGAATTTTGTTGCCAGTTCGTGCAGTGCCAAGTGAATGACTTGTGTTTCACCAACGCCCAATACAGTAGCCAGGCGTTTTGTGGTCGCACGAGTCAGACCGCTAGAACTATCCTGTGGTCGGTATCGAAAAGCAATTTGCGCGATTGCAGGTTTCATTTTTAATTCCTTGATAACATATCAAAAAGATATCTAATATGTCGGTTTCTGTCAAGCCCAAATTGGCAGAATTCTAACGCCTGTTCTCCGTACTCGAGGAATCTGGTGGCGCTTTTTATCCACCTTCTGCGCTTACAAATTCAGCGTCAAACCAAAGGGCTCGGAAAAATATGTTTGTCGTGTCGCTTGTCTTTGTTACACGAGACGCGTGATTTGAGCAACAGACAGGCGCCCAGCTTTTTTACTTCTTACCCCTCACATTTTGCGTCTTGTTTCTAGTCCCCGCGCGTCAACTTTTTTGTCTCATGCTTACCTGACGCGTGAACCCATTCTGACAATCTCGCCAAGCTTGGCGTAGAAGGGTCCGGCTAGCCGACAGATGGGGTCAAGCGCCACGGAGTCGATCTTGTTGTTGTCGATTAAGTCGTCACGCACGTGAAAGGCAATCACTTCACCGACGTAGAACTCAGAACCAGCGGTGCCGAAGGGAATCATGCGATCAAAGCGGCATTCCATCTGTACGGGTGCGTCTGCTAAGCGAGGCACGGCGATATATTCAGAGGGCACGGTTTTTAGGCCCAACAGTTCGATTTCACTGACCTCTGGTGGGTGATGATCGGCGCTGGCATGCAGGTCCTCGACTTGTGCAAAGTTTCCGATGTTAACTACAAATTCCTTGGTGTCGAGGATGTTTGTTGCGGTGTCTTTGCGGCCTCTTGCTTCTTGGCCGATGTTGATGCCAACCATGGGCGGTTTGTTAGAGACGCTGGTGAAGTAACTGAAGGGCGCAAGGTTAGAGATGCCTGTGGCAGACAAGGTGCTGACCCATGCAATCGGTCTTGGCACAACCACGGCGGTCATGAGTTTGTAGGCTTGTTTGGCGTCGAGATCACTGGCGTTAAGTTTCATGATTTGTTTTGTGTCGCTTTGGTTGACTTGTCGGTTGGTTATTTGAAACAGTGTCCTGAGCTTAACCAATAGTCGGCCTTGTTGGAACAAACCAATTAGTTGTGTGGACGCTATCAAAGACCGTTACAATAGCGTTAATGGGGCCGACCCGGATTCGACGTGGGTCGCGAAACAGAGTAGGGCATGCCGAGCACCAGTTCGCTCGTAAATCCACTGGAAAACCAATAAACGCCAACGACGAGCGTTTCGCTCTGGCCGCTTAAGCGGTGAGCCGCTGCACTGATTTGTCTTTGGGTCAGGTGGGTAAAACCACAGCAGCGTCATTTACAAAGAATCGGACACTGCCGGGTCACACGGTGAGGTCTTAAAACTACGTGAATCGCCAAAGGACGGTTTGTCGGTAAACCACCCCGGAGGTTAAATCCAAATTAACCGAATAAGCATGTAGAACTGCCTGCGGAGGGCTTGCGGACGGGGGTTCAATTCCCCCCGGCTCCACCAAATACCGCAAAGGGCTCGGATGATCTCCGAGCCCTTTTTTTGTCGAAGACCCACGTATATTGGGGTTCGCGCCCACCGAGTTTACAGTGGCATGGTCAAGTGTCCGAAGCATTATTGCGCGACGGTTTTGGCCCTAATTTCAAAATACCAGGCGTGATCTGCCTGGTTTGGTATAACCAAACGAAGAAAAAAATCGGTTGGCTTTAACTTTCTATGTTGATCAAAAGGCGATAGCCGAGCAAATTCCTCCGACTAGCTGGACAGTGTGTGTTTTTTGAGGATTGTGTGTCGTCATCTCCGAATGTGGCAGCCAAGCAGCAGACCGTCCAGTGCCTGATCGAGCCGGCCAAAATTGTCCGATTATGAGGGGCGCAGGACGGCCAGAATCAAGATGTTGTGGCAAAACTAGGGAAGTATGATAAGGTAATACCTACCACTACTCTTGAGGTTGAACCACATGACCGCCGTCCCTGTTCGCCCCGTGGCGATTAAAATCGACGAAGACATCAAAGCCCGAGTGAAGCGCTTGGCGGATGCGCGTCAGCGCACGTCACATTGGCTGATGCGCGAGGCGATCACGCAGTACGTCAATAGAGAAGAAAAGCGAGAGGCGTTCCGCCAAGATACATTAAAAGCGTGGGAGGATTTTCGTGAAAACGGATTGCATGTGACCGCCGATGAGGCAGATGCCTGGATGGCTCAGCTCGAACAAGGCAATGACGTTGATCCGCCCGAATGTCACGCCTAATTTGGTCTCCGGCAGCGCTGCTGGATGTCAAGCGGCTCTATGACTTCCTCAAGCCCAAGGACCTTGACGCTGCAAAACGCGCCGCGAAGGCTATCCGCCAAGGTATCAAAGTGCTGGAGAAGCAGTCAGGATTGGGGCGCCCCGTTGAAGACATGGAAGATGAATTCCGTGACTGGATCATTGATTTTGGCGACAGCGGCTATGTGGTTCGTTACCGGGTTGACCAGCGCTTCGTCACGGTATTAGCCGTACGCCATCAGAAAGAGGTGGGATTTTGATTGTGGCAATTACCCAAATCTTTCCTGATTGATACCCAGCATTACCCTGGAGCTTCGAGGGTTGGTTCGAAACCAGTCGCCTGCCCTCCACCAAATACCGCAAAGGGCTCGGATAATCTCCGGGCCTTTTTTTGTCCAAGACCCCTGTATGTTGGGGTTCGCGCCCCCTACGCTGACAGTGACATGTCCAAGTGTCCGAAGCATTATTACGCGATTTCATTGCACCGGCATCGATCCTTGCACTATCGATAAGGTTTGGCGTTTCAGTACGGCGTTTTTAAATTAACGACATCTTGTTTAAAACGCTCAATAAATGGCGTATTTCACTGATCGTGAAATCGTTGCTTCAGACTGTCGACGACTGTCTTTGAAGTCATTTATGGATGGGTTTGGGTTGTTTACGCATCAATTCGCCAGGCTAACTGACCCTATGGGCAACGTGAAACCTGTAACTAGAAGTAAATACTTAGTGGTATAAATTCTTTTTTGGTAATCAATACC
>ERZ887851.3624-NODE-3624-length-11041-cov-34.382305_pt1 | contig 11041 bp, 9 predicted proteins | sample MGYA00521100_ERZ887851 | MGnify/ENA primary metagenome ERZ887851 (study PRJEB32303, sample SAMEA104408602) | aquatic metagenome | biome: Brackish water; feature: Pelagic; material: water | place: Baltic Sea | collected 2014-06-06T16:11:00 | depth 11,444 m ...
CACACCAACGGCACTCATCATCACCCTGCTGCTCGCGTTGTTTGCCCCGGTGGACCTCACCGATCCGCTGAGCCGCAGCGACGGCATATTGAAAAGATGACATGCAGCCGGAGATAAGCATCGACAATGCATCCAGGGCGCGAGCAGATCGGCCTCGACAAGTAACGCAATCACCGCTTTCGCCACTCACTGGGCGTTTGGCCGTGATGGCGTTTGAAGTGCTGGCCGAAGCGGGAGACGTCGTGGTAGCCGACGCGACTGGCGATCCGCGCGATGGGTAGCCGTGTGGTAACCAGAAGTTCGGCGGCTTTTTCCAAACGGAGCTTTTGCAGGTAGGCTTGAAAGCTGAGGCCGTAATGCTGGCGGAAGAGTCGGCTCAGATTGCCGGCGCTGGTGAATGCGACCTTGCTCGCAACCTCAGTGAGCTTCACCGGCGTGTGCAAGTGGAAGGCGATATAGGCGGTGGCGCGCCGCAGCGGATCGCTATTTGGATCATCGTGCGGAGCGGCACTAGGATCGCCATTGGCACGTGATCTTTCGGCCACACGGGACCAGACGGCATCCACATGGCTACGGGCAGCGTCTTCTGCGGCTGCTGGGTCGCCCAGCGCGATCGCCTCCACGAGGTAGTCGTGCTCCTGCGCCAGAACGCGGGCATCTGGAAAGTAGTCTTCAAAACCCTGCGCGTGGAAGCTCAGCAAGCCATCCCAAGCTTCCCGCCACGCCGCTTTCAGCCGCGGAACCTTTGCCAGCTTGACGATAGTCTGGTGTAGTGCGAAATCAGCCTCGCGGAATGAAATGTAGTCGCGGATCTGAAGCGCCTTGGTCAGTTGTTCGAGTATCGATCGCAGGCGATTGAGCTCTTCTGGCGCTCCCGCGATATGTTGCGCGGCGTGCCGCGCGGCAAAGCCTTCCAGTAGGGAGCGGAGTTCTGAGAGTCGGCGGAGTTCGGTAGCGTTCATGTTTGATTCGATGGGAAGTCTCCGCTATGCGAAATCAAACACACGACTATGCGACAAACGTCAAAAGCGAGCATTATAAACTCCATGCATTGAAAACGCATTGCAGTGACGCAAATTCTCGCCATAAATACTGATAGTGGAATACGCCAGAATTCCTGATTTACCGTCATTCAAACAGAATGGTTCAGGAATTCTGGCGAATCCCACTGCGTGCTAATATGCCAAATCAAACAATTCATGGCCAGCGTCCAACATGATCATGCCCGAAAAAATACCGTTTGGTGTCATCGCACCCATGACCACGCCTTTCGCCGCTGATGGCGAACTGCAGGCAACATCCATCCGCAGCCAGGTGGAGTTTCTCGTGCGCGAGCGGGCCGACAGCCTCGCGGTCGGCGGCTCGACGGGCGAGGGGCAGACACTGTCGCCCGACGAACTCCGTGCCTGCGTGAGCGAGACGCGCGCGGCGATGCCACCCAACATGCCGCTCATCGCCAGTGCGATCGTCGACAGCACTCGACAGGCGATTCGCTCGATCAAGGCGGTCGAAGGGCTCGGCGTCGACGCGATTCAACTAACTCCGGTACATTATCTCTTCCGCCCTGATGACGAGATGATGATCGAGCACTTCCGCGTGATCCACGAAGAGACCGGCATGCCGCTGATTATCTACAACGTGGTGCACTGGTGCTATCTCTCGCCGGAACTGACCGTCAGACTCATGAATGAAGTGCCGGGAGTCATGGGCATCAAGCAGAGCGCGGGTGACTTGAAGCTTTTCGCCGACCTCATGATCAACGCGCCGAAGGACCGCAGGATCTACAGCGCAGTGGATGCGCTGATGTATCCGTCGTTCTGCCTCGGCACACCGGGGGTCATCGCCGCCACGCCTTCCGGAATCCCGCGTGCCACCGCCTTGCTGCGCGATGCGGTGGCCAAAGGGGATCATGCCAACGCACTGCGGCTGCACGAGGCGATTCTGCGTTTCTGGAATTCCACGGACCACTTTAATCTGCCGGCCTGCATACGCTACGCGCAGTCGCTGCAGGGTGTGGACGCCGGCCTTCCTCGCATGCCGATGCGTTCGGCTACCGAGACGCAAAAAGCGAAGATCAAACCAGCGTTGGAAGCGGTACTGAAGCTGTCGGATGAATTGTCATAAGGCGATAAGGTCGACAACTCATGGCCACTTCCGTTGGAATCCCGTTGATTGCACTGTTCGCGGCGCTAGCCGTGGCCGCTTGGCGCGTGCGTTGGCTGGAAGGGCTGGGGTTCACCTTTGTCGTGCTCGCATTCGGCTCAGCGGCCCTGACGTTTCCGCAGGTGTTCATTGCGCCGGGTGGGTTTGAGATGAAGCAGGTCATCTCGCCGCTCGTACAGTTCATTCTGCTGTGCATGGGGATGACGCTGACACTCGCGGATTTCACTCGTGTGCTTTCCGCGCCGCGAGCGATCGTGATTGTCGCGGTGCTGCAATACAGCATCATGCCGCTGGGCGGCTTCGTCTTTGCCCGGCTCTTTGGATTGGAACAAGAAGTCGCTGCGGGCCTGATCCTGATCGGCTCCTGTCCCGGCGGTGTGTCATCCAATGTCATGACCTATCTGGCGAAGGGGAATGTGCCGCTCTCTGTGAGCATGACCGCCGTCTCGACACTGCTCTCGCCCTTCGTCACACCATTTGCCATGCAATGGCTCGCGGGAGCCTATGTGCCGGTCGAGGTCGGGCCGATGATGCTTTCCATATTGAAGATGATCATCGCCCCGCTCGCCATCGGCTTTGCGATCCGCCGTTTCCTGCCGCTTCTGGCTGACAGACTCGTGCGATTGCTACCCCCGCTCGCCATGCTTTCCATCGCCGTCATCGTCGCGATCACAGTGGCGATGTCGCGCGATGATTTGCTCAAGGTTGGCTTCGTGCTGCTCTCCGCATCCGCCTGTCACAACGCCACCGGTTACGCGCTCGGCTATGGTGCGGCGCGTCTCCTCGGTCTTGACACACGGGACAGCCGTACGATGGCGCTCGAAGTCGGTCTGCAAAATGGCGGCATGGCCACCGGCCTCGCCTTCAATGTCCTGCACAGTCCCGCCGCTGCGCTCGCTGCTGCCACCTTCGGCCCGTGGAGCGCCATTACCAGTTCCGCGCTCGCCTCGTGGTGGGGCCGGCGCTTCATTCCTCATGACACATGACACATGAAACAGGCAGTCCGCATGAAATACTCGATTCTTCTGCTTTTGATCCTCACATCGCAAATCCAGGCCGCGAACTGGCCGCTGGAAGACATCAATGACACATTGATCATGCGTGGCGCTGCTAAGACGGCCGCCGGGGCCGCCGGGCAGAGCCTGGTGCTTGATGGCGAGTCGCTGATTGAACTCAAGGATAGCGCAGACCTCGCCAGTGACGCCTTCACCGTTTCGTTGTGGTTCAATCCCTACGATCTCGCTGGTGAGCAGCAGATGCTGGTCGGCAAGAATCGTTACTCGCGAAACGAGCGACAGTGGAGTCTCACCATTGAGCCGGACGGCAAACTGAAAGCACATCTGCGGCAGAACGGCTGGAGTACGATTTCCTGTGACGAACCGGTGAAGGCAGGCGCGTGGCATTTCGTGACGCTGGCGGTCGGTGCGGACAAGGCGGTGCTGTTTCTGAATGGAAAAACCGTGGGCGATACAACGCTGAAGACGCCCATCGCCGCCACGGAGGCACCCATCACGCTCGGTGGTATTTGGGATGCGGAAAGTGTGCGCCAGGCATTCCACGGAGCATTGGATGAGTTTTCGTATCAACCAGGTTTCCTTTCAGCGGAGGAGATCGAGGCAAGTTATCGCCCCGTTTTGACCACACACGAAATTCCGCAGCTCGCCTCCGGACTGCCGCTGTGGGACGTCGCGCACCCGCTCCCGAAAGCCGCCGAGCTGCCGCAGGTGGCAGGTGCGGAGTTTTATGTCATTAAAAATCAGCGACCAGATACGGATCAGTGCAAGTTCACGCTTGGCGTTGGTCTCGCCTGGCACAAGGGAAAGCTATACGCCTCCTATGCTTACAACAAGGGCCACGAAAATACGCCCACCGAAGAGGCTCATGTGAAGGTGAGCGACGATGGGGGCAAAACGTGGGGACCACCGCAGGTGATGGATGCAGGCGAGGGCGATCTGGCTGTCAGCCACGGCGTGTTCCTTTCTCATGCTGGCAGACTGTGGGCCTTCATGGGGGCATTCTACGCGCACGAGAAGCTCTACCACCGCGTGCATGCCCGCGCTTACCTGCTGGATGAAAGCACCGGTGTCTGGGAACCGCACGGAGCCGTCGTGGACGGCGGATTCTGGCCCATGCAGGAGCCGCAGAAAATGGCTGATGGAAACTGGATCATGGCCGGTTTTCGCATCGGCGGCCAATTCGGCGAAGCTGGCAATCTGCCTGCGGTGGCCATCAGCAAGGGCGATGACTTTACGAAATGGGAGTTGGTCGTCATTCCTGCCGCACCCGGTCTTGGCAACATCTGGGGCGAGTCCACTGTCATCGTCGAAGACAAACGCATCCTCAACATCTCTCGCTATGGCAAAAGAGCCTTGGCCTTGCTCTCGATCAGCGAGGACTACGGCCGCACGTGGACCCCAACGGCACCATCGAACCTGCCCATGGCCACCAGCAAGCCATACGCGGGAACATTGAGCAACGGTCAACGTTATCTCGTCTGCACCACGACGGCTGACACAGGCGGCAAACGCTCACCGCTTACCATTGCTGTCAGTAAACCGGGCGAATCGGTTTTCAGCAAGGTCTTTCTCATTCGCGCGTCGGTCTTCGAGGGCACGCCGGGAGTCTCCGACCCGAAAGCCGACTTCAGTTACCCTTATGCCATCGAGCACGACGGCAAGCTCTACATCGGCTACACCCACAAAAGCCACGCAGCGAACGAACTGGTCGTCATCCCGATTGATCGACTGCGAGTCGAACACCATTCTCTGTCGCAAACGGAGCCAACCAACGTCAAAGAAGCGGCCGCGATGAAGGCTCGCGAAGATGCGGAATTGGATGAGACGTATCAAGCCTGGGTGGCAAAGCTGACGTCCGCGCAGCAAGCATGGGAGAAAACATTGCAGGCGGAGCTTGGCAGCTTCTATCTGCCGATTCACAAGCGTGAGAAGGTTGCCGGGAAGTCCAACGCCTGGGACTTCGGCGAAGATGATCCCGCTTTGCCGCGAGTGCTTCTCATTGGCGATTCGGTCTCACGCGCCTACACGCAAACGGTCCGAAAGGAACTTACGGAAATCGCCAACGTGCATCGTGCTCCGGCCAACTGCGGTCCAACGTCGACCGGGCTGAAGAAGATTGACGTATGGCTGGGCAACGGCAAGTGGGACGTGATCCACTTCAATTTCGGAATCCACGATCGTGCGACACCGCTGGCGGATTACGCAACTCGGCTTGAACAACTTGTCGAACGAATGCAACAGACGGGTGCGAAGCTGGTATGGGCCAGTACAACTCCGATTCCTGATGTCGCCGACAAGTACACCGCCGAATCGATTATCGATCGCAACGCAGCTGCCGCTGAAGTGATGCAACGACACGCAGTCGCCATTGATGATCTCTTTACTGCAATCACGCCACGACTGGTCGAATTGCAAAACCCGAATGATGTACACTTTACTGGGCCGGGAAATGAATTTCTTGGTGAGCAGGTAGCTTCGTTTCTTAAGTCAATGATTCCGATTGTGTCCGAGCCAGGACAGTGACGTCAAAAAATGGGCGACATAAAAATGAAATGCACGCTTACACTACTCCGCAACCACTCCGTGATAACATCGTTCGCGATCATCTGCCTGTTCCTGTTTGCGGTTGCTTCGGCCGCCGAACCGCTGCGAGAGACAAGCGACGTGTTCCCCCCGGGGCTAAATGGAGTTGCTCGCTATCGCATTCCCGGCATCGTGGTCACTCCCAAAGGAACCGTGCTGGCATATTGCGAGGCACGCCGGAACAATAGCTCCGACTGGGGCGAGATCGAAATCCATCTACGACGCTCGCTCGATGGCGGCAGGACCTGGGAACCTGCAGAACGCATCGCGCACATGGGTGATCGACTGGAAGGTAATCCTCGCAAGAAGGAAGGTGGCGAGCATGAGCAAACGGTGAACAATCCGGTCGCCATCATTGATCGCGAGACCGGCGCGATTGAGTTCCTGTACTGCATCAACTACGCCCGCTGCTATTCGATGCGCAGCACAGACGACGGTCTTACCTGGAGCGCCCCAGTAGACATCACCGCGACGTTTGAGCCCTTCAGGAAGCATTACGACTGGAAGGTCATCGCCACTGGCCCCGGACACGGGATTCAGCTCACCAGCGGTGGCCTCGTGGTGCCAATCTGGTTGGCTTATGGCAAAACGGGTGATCATTCGCCCTCCGCTGCCGCGACGATCTTCAGTGACGATCACGGTCGGAACTGGAAGGCGGGTGATCTGGCTGTGCCGAACGAAGGCGACTTCAACAACCCGAACGAGACTATGCTCGCCACCTTGTCCGACGACAGCGTGATGCTCGTCACCCGCAGCGTCTCGAAACCGAATCGCAAGCTCATCACGATCAGTTCCGATGGTGCCACCGGATGGAGCAAGCCTGTCTTTCACGATCAACTTTGGGAACCTGTTTGCATGGCTGGCATTGTCGCGCATCCGTCAAAGCCCGGCACTTTGATCTTCTCCAATCCGCACTCGCTGTCACTCGACAAAGACGGAAAGGAAACCCCCGCGGGCCGCGGCAAGCGTGAGAACCTTTGCATCAAACTCAGCCGCGACGATGGAAAAACCTGGCCTGTCAACAAAGTGCTCGATCCCGGAAAAGCCGCCTACTCCGACCTCGCTGTGCTGCCCGATGGCACGGTGCTGTGCCTTTACGAAAAAGCCGACAGCATCGCCTGCGCCCGCTTCAACCTTGAATGGATCACCACGCCATGAGCCCATCTCGCTGTTCGCTCCCCGTGGTTCTTCGCAAATGCGAGCGAATGTTTACTGCTCCGCTGTCCTCTCTTTGGCTTCAAGCATGGCCTTCATGCTTGGTTCCGGTTAGGTCGCCATCGCGAACGGCGAGCAACTTGTGCTACCACTGCCACTTCGGATCATCGTAATCGAAAAACGACACCCGCTCGTCGTTGTGTCAATGCTCGATCATCCTGGTTGTCTGTCAACGGTCGAGTGAGTGATTGTAGGACGGCCTTTTCAGGCGGTCTGGACGGCCTGAAAAGGCCGTCCTACTCATCAAATTATGGCTGACAATGCACTACTTGCATCATTGCGACCTGCGCCCGTCCGTCAGAATTTTCTGGTATGCCTGTCTCAGAATGCTAAGGTCGGACTCCACGGCAATCTCCGTGAAACCTTGATCTGCAAACTTCGTGATCGTTTCGACATCTCGGCACAGGATTCCCGCTGCCTTTCCATATTTCAGGGTCGCGTTCACGACCGCAGCCAGACAGGCTTCAAAGTCAGCAACGTTCCATTCGGGATGATGCTCCAGATCGTGACGCAGATCTGCGGGACCTACGAACAGCACGTCCACACCATCGACCGCAGCAATCGCCTCGACGTTCTTCACTCCCTCGACCGACTCTATCTGAGCCATGATGCGTGGTGCCGACTCGGCGTCGGTGGCGAAGGTGAGACCATAGCCATGCGTTCGAACTGTGCGTGACAGACCACGTCGACCGCGCGGAGCATAGTACGCGGCGCTGACGATTTCGCGGGCCGTCTCGGCAGATTCCACATGCGGCACCATGATCCCCTTTGCGCCCCAGTCGAGCACGCGAGCAATCTGATCGGGATGTGGGGCTCCCATGCGCACGACAGGCTTCGTGGCGCGGCCGCCGAGCGCGCGAAGCTGACCGGGCAAAGCCGCCTCCGGTTCACACCCGTGCTCCAGATCGAGCAGCAGCCAGTCAAATCCGCACATCGCTGCCAGTTCCGCAATCGCAGGCGATCCGGTCGAGAGCCAGGTTCCCAGTTGAAGAGATGAAGTGGTCATAGCGTGGAAAACTCCGAGTTCGTCTGAAGTCCCTTGAGGGCGGTTTCGATGCGATGTTCTGTCTGCTGTCGAAGTGATTGGCCATTGTCACCCGGACCGATCAGGAACAGGCCGCCATCGCGACCAAAGTACCCCGACCCAACACGGATGACTGCCTTGACGATCATGTTGCGGAGTAAATGCAGCCACATTCGGCGACGGTACTGAGCAGAGAGCGGCCGCACGCTCGTATAGCCAGCTACGGCTCGATCGATGAAGGCACAATCATGAAAACAGGCCAGCAGCGAGAGATCGTCCAGCGGGTCGCCGGAGATGGCGTCGTCGAAATCGATGAACGCGGCAATGCGGTTCGGCTCCCCGAGAACATTCCACAAGGCCAGGTCCTTATGAACCAGACAGCCCTGCTCAAGTTGCAGCAGATTCTCATGTTCTCGAATCGTGCGTGCGATGCGTTCGTGCTGCATTGCTGACAGAAAATTCAACAACGGCTTTTCACTAACGATGTCGAAACACTTCGCGAGCAGGCTTTCCACAGAAGCATCATCGCCGTCCAAACAAGTGGCTCGCGGCTTTCAACTCACCTCTGGCCGATCACCAACCGAAAGCGAACTCACCGAACTGACCGCTTACGCTAAAAAGTACGGCATGCACAACCTGTGCCGACTCCTCTTTAACCTCAGCGAGTTCGTCTATGTTGACTAACCTGGAAGCCTGTGGCGGAGTCGCTCCGCGACTCCGTACTGAGTTGCGGAGCAACTCAGCCACATCATGCTGCAGAACCCATTTCTTACCCGTTCCGCATCAAAGGAAGTTACAATGACTCATCGACGTGATTTTCTCTCGCAGTCGGCGCATGGCTTTGGTGCATTGGCGCTGGCTGCCATGTTGCAGGCGGACGGTTTGACAGCAGATGCGGCAGATGCGAATGATGTTGGTTCAGGAGCCATGCTGAAGACCCTACATCGACCGGCGAAGGCTAAGCGAATTGTGCAGCTGTTTATGTCCGGAGCCGCATCGCATCTGGATCTGTGGGATCACAAGCCGGCGTTGGAAAAGCATCATGGCGAAGCGTCCAGCTTTGGTGAGCATGTCGAAGCGTTTCAGAATGGGCTTGGCCCGTGGATGAAGTCGCCGTTTAAGTTCAGACCCTATGGTCAAAGCGGCAAGATGCTCAGCGATGTCGTCGCGCCGCTGGGTGACGTCGTCGACGAAATGGCGTTTATTCACAACGTCGTCGGCAAGACGGGCGTGCATTCTCAGGCGACGTTTCTGCAGGCGACCGGCTTTCAGAACCCCGGCTTTCCGGGCATGGGAGCATGGATCAGCTACGGCCTTGGTTCCATGAACGACAACCTGCCAACGTTTGTCGTGCTGCCCGATCATCGAGGCTATCCGTCGAACGGGCCGAAGAACTGGTCGTCGGCCTTTCTGCCCGCAAGTACTCAAGGGACGACCATTTTTCCTCAGCGCGACATTCCCATTGAAGACCTTTGGCCGAAGTCTGACTTCGTCACGGCAGACAGTGATCGTGACGGACTTGCACTGCTGAACCGACTGAATCGTGGCTTCGAACAGCAGCGGCCCGGCGATTCGCGACTGGATGCACGAATCAAGACTTATGAGCTTGCCGCAAGGATGCAGCTCAGCGCGCCGGAAGCTCTCGATCTCAGTCAGGAACCCGACCATATCCTGAAGATGTATGGGCTGGAAACTGCGGGCAAGTCGTATGGCAGCGAGATCAATGTTCCGGAAGAAGCCGAGTACTTCGGTCGCAAATGTTTAGTTGCGCGGCGGCTGCTGCAACGAGGCGTGCGTTACGTGCAGATCTGGTCGGGCAACGATAACAGTTTTCCTCGCCGGAACTGGGACAGTCATGAAGACATCCAGCGCGATCATGGCCCGTTGGCCAACGGTATGGCGATCGGGGCGGCCGCGCTCATCAAGGATCTCAAACAGTGCGGCCTGCTCGAAGACACCATCGTACTGTGGACGACTGAATTCGGACGCATGCCCTCGACTCAGGGCAGCAAAGGCCGCGACCACAATCCGTATGTCTTCAGCAACTGGTTGTGCGGCGGCGGCATCAAGCCCGGCATCACTTACGGCCCGTCCGATCAATGGGGCTACAAGCCGCTGGATCGAGATAACCCCACTCAGGTCTACGACATCCACGCCACGATGCTGCACCTGATGGGCATCGACCACACAAAACTCACTTTCCTGAGCAACGGCATCGATCGCCGCCTGACTGACGTGCATGGTCACGTGATCAACGACATTCTGGCGTGAATCTGGTTGCCCCCGCAAACTAGTGCCACAAGTCGCAGTCAATGGGCCACCAAGAATGACGCTTACCCATCTTGAGCGCTGAAACACCACATCCAAAACACCCAGCTTTCCCGACCAAGTGACGATCAATTCTAACCTGAATATTGGACGCCAAAAACATTGAGTATTGGTAACACCGGATTGTTCAAAGTGGGTAAGAAAGTAAAGAACTCGCCTTCATGGGGCGTCAACTACGACTTGTGGCACTAGCAGCTGCCTTTACGCGCAAACTGACAACACGCCCTGCGAAACTTCGTTGGCAAGTTGGAAAACGCATCGTTGAGGACTCAAGGTTTGTGTCTCAAGACTCAACCTTTATGTCTCCTACCAACTGGCATCGTTTCGACCCTCCCCAACCGAAGGTCCGGCACGTTCTTCTCGATGAATTCGCAGTGGGTTGCCATTACGTCGCACACATAGACGCACCGGCTGACCCTAGAAAACACCTGTGCGGAGCCACGCGCAGATGCTCAACCTTTGTGCCGCGTAGGCTCAAACTTTATGTTGCAAAACCCAACCTTCATTTCGCCCACCAACTGATAGCTCTATACTGACAGCTTCTTAGAAGCGAGTGCAGTCATTACGACAAACTTGCGGTGAGGTAGGACCTATTCGCCTTTGAGAGCCCATGCTTCGATTTCGTTAATGATCAGCGGTCAGCGATACCCGATATGCGAACGATTGAGTTTTCGACAATCCGGTAAACGATTCATTGGCGCCCTCAGATGAA